>OIYO01001492.1_pt1 | contig 12386 bp, 13 predicted proteins | sample 1588191 | NCBI WGS metagenome assembly OIYO01 (sample SAMN03283275) | human gut metagenome | biome: human-associated habitat; material: feces | host: Homo sapiens | place: Peru | collected 2012 | reverse complement strand
TGTCCGAGATTCTTTGTCCGGGAAGTGTGGGACTTGCCTCCCTCCGTTCTACCGGCAGAGATTCCACCGGCGGCTTTATTCACCGATGCAGGGAGCTTCCCGGAAGACCCCATTACGTCCTTGTATCTCTTGCGGGAAAGGCGGCTGTTGAGCTTTATTATTCCGATACCGTCGCGAGCGGCTGCACAGCCGATATAAACCGCGCTTTCAACTGCATTAGAAAGGGTATTTCGGAGAATGCAACTCTCGGCTTCGGAATGATTGATGTGGCTACAAAAAGGTTTTCGGATACCTCGGAGAATATGAATTCCAGAAACGAAGCCGTCACCCATGCAGAGCTTGAACGCTATATGCTTAAAGCGAGGGATATCCTTCTTAAAAACAGAGATTTTCTGGAGAAGGCTACCGCTGCACTTATTGAGAAGGAAACGCTGCTTCACTCTGATGTTAAAAAGATCAGAGAAAGCTCCGTTATCACTGATGTGGCCGTATAAGGTCGCCTCGGTAATTAGAATATAGCAAAGCAATGCGCTGAAATCGACGTATTGCTTTGCCATGGTAATATGACTGCATACCATTTAAGAAAGCAAGGAGCAATGAAACATGAAAATTGAAGTTCAGTATTTCCCGCTTGAAAATTGCAGCGGAAACTTATGTAAAATCGTTGTAGAGACCACCGACTATGGCTCTGCGGCGCAGATCGTTATGAATATGTTTAATATACCGCAGCAAAACATTTATGCAGTAAATACATACTTGGGGTGACGGAAAATGCTGTCCGAAAAGCTTATAATGGAAGAAAAAATTAAAGCCATTTGTAAAAAGGACAGGACCATATTCCAAAAGGGTGCGGTATTTGATAAGATTACCGTTCTAAATTCTGACCCTTGCGGCTCTATGCTTTGCGGTCCGGTCACTTTCTTAGGATGTACAGACCGCTATGAGATGCTTTTCACCAGCGGAAACGGAAGATACTATTTTACTGTGCGCGGCGGCTGGGGCGTTGAGGACAATTGTTTATATGCTTTGTCGATCGGCGCAATCCGTCGCGATTTCAAAAAGGCGGTTACGACCGATGAAATCGAATCTGGTGTAAATAATCCTAAAGAGCCAAGAGGCACATATTCCGCATTGGCAAGCGCAATGAGGCGGGAAGCCGATAAAGCAATACTGACCGTGCTGCGCCTGGTTGAGCGTGGCGGATAAACGCGACGCTGTTGAACATGTGGTATTTTTGTGATACAATGTGAAAAAACAAGGAGGTATTTGAAATGAACAGATTGAAACAATTGATCAAAAAGGCAGAAAACGAAACAAGCCAAGAGGAAATCAATGAATTGCTCCGTAAAATCTATTCTTTGATATTAAAAAAGGGCATTGTGTATGTGTGGGGAGGCTTCGCGGCTTTATATCCGTTGGACATCGAGACTCGTATTATAAGCAGAGATGCGCTTGAAGACGGGTATTTTGATTCCGACAGCAGGGAGTATAAATGGGGCTATGTCGTGGGAGACAGCTGCATATATATTCAGCCGGAATATACCGGAATAGAGATTGTTCTGTCGATGAATGAGAAATGTGCTGTTTCCTGCCTCCTGAAAACGGCCTATATCCGCCTTCACAGCGGCATAAATGCTCCGGATGCCGATCAGAAGCAAATCGGGGAATTTTTCGAAAGAGTCGGGGTTGTACGAAATGAATGCAACATCTGCTATTTCCGCATGGAAGATAAAGCTCGGACAAAAATCGAACCGTGAAATGAAAGGAATAATCGCCATGAAACAAAAGAAACATGTTGTACAGCTTCTTTACTTTTCGGATCTGCTTTCCGAAAAATACCCTGCCGATTCCGCCAACCTGTTTGCGGCGCTGAAAAAGCATAATGTGGCTTATGGGTTTATAAAAGGCGCGAAGGATGTCAATATACGCGGCTTTATGCCGATACCGTTTTCGCGCTGTAATATAGCGTTTGAATATGCGCCGTCCCGCCCGAACAAATCCCCGGAATCGGTGACCGATTTTTCGCGCGATATTGATACTGATTGGGAGCTGGTCAATGGATGGCGTCCTCCCCGCTCTTATCAGAAATCAAAAATCAAGCTTTCCGGCAATGATATATTGATTGGCAATGGAGTGATCCTAAGCGATCGGATTTTCGCCGCAAACCCGAGGCACGGAAAGAGCGAATTGATGCGGGAGCTTGAATCAACAATAATGTATAGGACCGATATAATTGTAATTCCTTCCCGGAAGGATGATATCGCCGGTCAGGCGTGCAATATGGTTCGCTTCTTGAATGACAGGACCGTTTTGTTCGATGAATCTTTATCGGAGGGTACTCTCGGGGAGCAATTGCAAAACACGATCCAATATCGCGGTTTGCATGTGCTGGAGTTTCCGTCTGCACCCGCCGAAGGAAACGGCGCGGTGGGGTGCTATTTGAATTATCTCGAAACCGATGAGGCTTTGTTTTTGCCCGTGTTCGGCATTGATTCGGATGCGAAAGCCATCGCCGCTGCCGAAAAGATATTTTCAAAGCCGGTCGAGCCGGTGATGATTCCGAACCTTGCCGCAGACGGCATGGGCTTGTATGGCATCAGTTGGGGAATGTCGGACTGCGTTCAATAAAAAGATATATATATATATGTGGAGGGGCCAAAGATGATTTACCTTAAAAAGTTTTCGTTTCCGTCGCTGACCGAAGAGGTGAAATTCATGCACCCCGGTGAATCGAAGCTTGATGAGGATGCTGATCTGCGGCCTCTCTATCATACCGGCTCTTTTTACCCGTTCAATGTTCTTCCGTATGTCAAGCTCAAGGAGATAGAATTTGACAGCGTCACCATTTTTTACGGCGAAAACGGGTGCGGTAAAACTACGGCGCTGAATATCATTGCCGAAAAGCTGCATTTGAAACGCGACTCACTTTTCAACTCCGGTCGTTTTCTCAACGATTACCTTGATATGTGCGCGTATAACGAGGCGGATTTTCGCGAATATGCGCAGTTTTTTAATCATAACAGCAGAATCATAACCAGCGATGATGTTTTTGATTACTCGATGAAAAAGCGGGAGTTCAACAGGCAGCTGTTCAGCAAAACATTGGATGTAAACGAGGAGTATTGGAAGATAAGAGGAGGCAGCCCTTATCTGCAATCCCTGGAGGATTATGAACGGTGGCACACGCGTAATGAGGTGCTGAAAAGCAAATCTGCCTTTTTGAGAAAAAGATTGGAACGCGAGAAAGAAGAAAATTCCAACGGGGAAACGGCGATGCTGTATTTCATAAAGCAGATGGAAAACGAAGGGCTTTATCTGCTGGACGAACCCGAAAACAGCTTGTCGATCGAAAATCAGATGAAGCTTGCGGAGTATATCGAGTCCTCCGCGCGGTTTTTCAATTATCAGTTTATCATAGCAACGCACTCGCCGATATTCTTATCTATACCGAAGGCAAGAATCTGCAATCTCGATGATGAGTCGAAAATTGTTGATTCATGGGCAAAGCTGAAAAGTGTTCGCTTGATGTTTGGTCTGTTTATGGATCATAAGGATGAATTTGAGTGAACCTATTGATTATTGTTAAATGTGTGGTATAATGAAACAAAAACAAAAGGGGATATTTGATATGAGTTCAAAAAGAATTACAGACCGGAGCTTCTTTACTTGCGAAGCTGTTGAATTGGCAGAAAAGTTAGTGGGTAAAATTATCTGCAATAAGATTGAAGATAAAACGCTGCGCTTCAGAATAATTGAAACAGAAGCGTATGGGAAAAATGATACGGCGTGTCATTCAAATAAGTATAAAAGCGGAAATGGTGTCATCTCACAGAATATGGTGGGCGGCACATTATATGTTCATTATAATAACAAAGATAAACCCGGCAGTATGTTCGATATAGTCGCAAATGTAGTTGGTGTTGGTGAAGGTGTTTTAGTCAGAGGCGGGATGAATTTGGATGATCCCAATGAAAAGTATGAAAGCAAACCGATGTGCTTGGGCGAGGCCTTGAGGATTGATTACAAAAGATTAAATCGTGTCGACGTGACAACATCTGATCTGGTTTGGATCGAAGATGATGGCTTTGACTGTTCCGAAAAAATCAAAAAAGATAAGCGGAAATTAGGAAAAGCAACAGGCATCAAACAAGACGATAAAGATAGACTATGGCGTTTTTCCTTGCAAGCATAAATGGAAAATGAGAGTGAAACATGCTCTACCTATCCTCTCTCCTGAAAATCATACCGAAATACGCGTCATCGGCGGAAAACTTATTTGCCGCATTATCGGGGTGCGGGGAAAAGTTCACGCTTTTTGACGGGGCAAAGGATATCTGGGCGAGGGATTACATGCCGGTTAAGACAAAAAGCGGTCAATACATATCCTTCCGATACGAGCCGAGCTATCTTGCAGCCGACCTGCAATTAAGGACAGATTTCAAAGCTGATATTGCGCCGCATTTTGCTCTGCCGATTACATATTCCGACATCAATCTTGACGGCGGAAATGTTGTGTTTTCGCCGTCAAAGACAAAAGCAGTTATCACAGACAGAGTGTTTTCGGAAAATCCTGAATATGATAAAAATGCTCTTTTGACCGAGCTCGGAGAATTGCTCGAAGCGGAAATAATAATCATTCCGTCACTTACGCCCCGTTATGATATGACCGGACACGCAGACGGTGTTGTGCGTTTTATCGATGAGGATACGGCGATCGGCAATGCTTCGCCATACAAAACCGGGTATGAGTACCGGGTAAAAACGGCATTGAAAGAGCACGGCATTTCGTGTTTGGATTTTCCGTATTTCGATTCTGCCGGTATAAGCGCTGTGGGCAGCTATCTCAATTTTCTTGAAACCGATAAGCATATTTTTCTGCCGATTTTCGGAAGCGTTCAGGATGAAACGGCGCTAAAATGTGCAAGGGAAATTTTCAATAAGAAAATAAATCCCGTGAATATCAAGGGGATAGCCGAGGAAGGCGGCGGATTGAACTGCATCAGCTGGGAGAAGAATTAAGAAAAAGCGGAAGCGGAATTTTGGAGTACGATAGAATAATAACAGCACAGCCACCGAAATGCAGTGATTCGGTGGCTGTGCTGAATTCGTTTTATGAGGATGATAGTTATTCCGCTGCGCGAACGAGCGCTTCCCAGACCTTAACCATAGCGTAGGTGTCAAGCTCGCAATACTTTAGCAGATTGTGCCGGGCGGCCTTTTGCTCTTTGGGTGACATAAACTGTATTTTAGGAAAAATCGTCATTGCTTCGCCGCCGTTATGCACACCCTCCAGGTTGTGATAGTCTAATTTGGGATCATCCGGGAAAATGGCAGGCAACACGCTTTTGATGGAAAAAGACCCGCCCATTGCACGATTATAATAATAGCCCGATTGAAACGGAACAAGCAGATCGACGATGTTATCTCTTATATTGAGCAGATGCTCCGCCAAATCGGGGAATGTTTCCGCTAATTCCTTCAGTCTGGTGCATTCAAAGGCTTTGTTGTACGCAGTAACGCAGACATTCATAGGAATATCGGCGCAAAGCTGCTCGGCAAGCTTTCTTCTCGGATCCGTTCCCGACTCGGCAAGAAATTCCTTGTGCTTCAGCTCGCCACCCTCGGTTTCAATGTAGTGCAGCGAATATTGAAACGGAATCTGTGCGTAGGGCTTGGTTCCGACATATTTCGGAATGACCGGCTGCATGGTTTCAAAATCAAGAAAGTAGAGCGGGTAATAAAGGCTTGAAAGAAAGTCTCGAATATTTTCTTTTTCGATATAGGTTCCTTTATCCCGCAAGGCAAACTCCATTTGACGGAGCTGCGTTTTGTTGGTAATCTCCGAGCTGTTCAGCAGCTCCGAATACGTGATAAGCCCTTTTTTATAAAATGCAATCTTCTTGCTGAACCACATTCTGTACAGGTTAAATACCGATTGCTTTGGGATGTGCTTTGAACAATAATTCCAAAATCCGCAGAGATACGGATTTTTGCAGCCGATGGACAGATCAATATTCGGTTCAACGGGAGAATTGAGCAATCTTTCGGCAACAGACAGATTGGCAGCGATGTTCTTTTCTTCAATAGCAACGGCCTCCGCTATATCGGAAATTGTGAATAAGCGGTTGATATCAAGAGTGCCGTCAAAGATATAGTCGCCGTTCAGGCAGACAAGGTATGTCCCGCTGAGCTTTATGCCGCAGTTTTCCAGTACATATTTCTGATAGGCGACGTCTGCAATGTACACCGGTTTGTCGTCCGTAGAGTTTTCGTGCTTGGTAGAGCTTTTGACCTCATAAATTGCCCAGCCGTCCCCCTCCTTTTTGAGAATGTCCACAGCGCAATAGAGGCCGTTGTATTCAAACGAAGCCTCGCAGATGACCGGCGTGCCTTTTTGCATTTCTGCTTTGGTGGTTTCAATCATTTTTGAAAGATCAAGCGTTTCGTTGTTATACGCCGTCACTTCAACATAATCACCGAAAAGCCCCATTGCCAGATCGCCGACCTCGTTGCCGGCTTCCATGCGCGAAACGACGCTTCCGTCAAGACTCAGCTCTTCCGGTTTGCATTTTTTCATCCATGCAATTTTTGGGCATTGCCACAGTCCGCAATATTTTGACTTTGATAGGTAAATCATAGAAAAGACCTCCTCTTTTATCTTTTCTTCGATATGTTTCCAGTATTCTTTAATGCCCGGAACAAAGAAGTCTTTGAAGTCCCCCTCCGAGGTCATATCGCTTTTGGCATTGTTGCAAATCACGCAGGCAAACTCACAGTTGCCGGCGCAGTAATTTCCGTTGGGATTCTTTCGTTCAATTTGTAATTCCCCGCTGAAAGATCGCTTTTTAGAGGAAATGATCTTGAGATCAAAAGCTTTCCTTGGTGTATCTTCATGAACTTCGCAATAGCAGCATTTCCTTATTCCGTCTTCAGGCGTTTTTTTGCACCACCAGGCAAAGAAAGCTTCAAAGTCATCACCAAAAACATCTACAGGGTTTTCCTTTTTCTTTTGGTCATTTCTTTTGGTGCTAAAGCGCTCGTAGATTGCTTGGATACAGTTCTTTGCCTGTTCAACGGCCTTTTTTTCGTCATAGTAGCTTTTCACCGTTTCCTTACCGCAGATGAGGCCGAGATCCTTCAGTATTTTGCTTTCGCATCCTTCTTTTTTTACAGAATACCTCGCCAGAAATTCCAAATCGGCATCTGAAAATTGATCATCGGGATAATTCTTTTTCGTCCTCTTTAGATATTGCTTGACCAGTTCTTTCGATTCGTCCATGTCATCTCTATCCTTTCCCGATTTTATATATTATACCATAACTCGTGGCGTTTTGTATAGCCAAATATGAACCTTTCACCACTTGTTTGATATCATTATTCTATCGGTTTATATGTACCGCTTTTGGTGCATATATTGTTGTATCATATCAGCGAAGCGGATTTAAATGGAGATGATGAATGTGATATATGCGGTGTCAGACCTGCATAGGTGCTATGACAAGTATATAAAACTTCTTGAACGCTTGAATATGACTTCCGATGATTCTTTGTATATTCTCGGTGATATTGTGGATCGCGGGAGTGACGGGATGAAGATTTTATTGGATCTCATCAAAAGAAAAAATGTATTTTCCTGCAGAGGGAATCACGATCACTGCGCGCAGATACTGCTGAGAAACTTTGCAATTCCCAATGACGGCTTTTTTGCGGACGGACTTGAAGAAGCATTCAGATTATGGCTTTCCGATGGCGGAAGTACAACATATGAGGAGTTTCTGGAATTGGACGAAAGCGAGCAGCAGGCGGTTTTGAGTTATCTTAACTCTCTTCCGCTTTTTGAGGAGCTGACAATCGGAGGACAGAAGTTTTTCCTTGCACATACGGTTCCGGAAAAGTCAAAAATGCTCAATATTGATAGCTGTCGAATTTCAGATTTCATTATGGGTGAGCCGGAGTATGAAAAAATGTATTTTGAAGACATGCTCATTGTAACAGGCCATACGCCCACAGGGTTCATTGATCCGGAATACACAGGGCAAATCCGGAAAGGAAATAATCATATAGCCATTGATTGCGGAGCCGTATTTGGTAATCCCCTCGGATGTATTTGTCTTGATACTATGGAAGAAATATATGTGGAGTGAAACAGATGAACATATTAAGATTTGTCAATTCTAAGGATATCAGAGAGCACCTTAGGAATATCGGTTATGAATTTAATTCTCTTGAGGCAGCATGGCTGATTTATCAGTGCCGCGATGCTACTATTGACGAAAAGCATAAAGCATGGAATGAGCTGATTGAAAAAATGCCGGATTGCACGGTAACGGAGCGCTTGAACACCGTGCCACAGGAAAGCCTTCATGCTTTTCTAAGGCAGTATATGGAGCTTGAAGATAAGTATCTTAACGAGTTTTACGATGAGAAACCTGCGGATACTTTTGATTATAATAAGCCGTTTGTTTACAAATTCAAATACATTTATAAGGACGGCGCGGAATACGAGTGGGACACGGTATTTTCATGCTTCGATGCTTTGTATGAAAGCATTATGGAACCCGAAGATGATGTTATCTCCATTAAATGCACCAAAATGCAGATAGACAGGTTGAACTCGCGGCAAATCGCATATCTTACCCCTTCCTTTAATTTTCTGCGCATTGACCCCGGATGCATTGACAGTGATAAAGAAAGGGATTTATTCTGGGGCGTTTTTGACGGTCTTTGGTTTGACTTTCCTACCCCGTTTCAAAAGGGCGATATTGTATGGGATCCGAAAAAACCGGATGGAATCTGTGCCGGTCCGTTTGTGACAACCGGGGTTTGCCTTGACGGAATCCAAAACGATAAAGTGAAAGATAACCTCAGGAGAAACGGCTATTCTTTCGATATGTGTGCCGGAGGATTTTTTTTGAATGAGGACGGCAGCATTTACGGAGAATGTATGTCAAACTATATGGATCTTGAATTTTATGATAAAGAGCTGACCGGTTCAAAAAGAACGCTGATTGCTCTCAGCAATTTTCTGAAAGATAAAATAGATCCGGCACTTTTTGCCCGCGCCTATCATCAGATCATCACGGCCGGGTATGCAGAGAACAGTATTCCTCTTGATTATTTGAAGTCCGGTATGATTTTGGCGGGATTATCCAAACCGGAACATATAAAAATATGGCTCGATGATGTCAGAGAAGCGCCGGAAGGATACTGTCACTGCCACAGTGTCAACGAAACAATAAAAAAGATAATCAAGTGCGAGAAAGAATATGCTGTTATTGATGAAATTAACTGTGACCATGATTTGGGTGATTACGCCTTCGATGGCGGAGACGGAATAAAGCTTATCGACTGGCTTGCCGAAAGAAAAAGCTACTATCCTGTTAAACTGCATACCATGAATCCTGTCGGGCGTGAAAATATGCAGAGGGAAATTGACCGGTATTGGAATGAAACAAAATGAAATTAACGGAGCTTGAATCATGTTTTTCTTTATAGCGGATACGCACTTCGGACATGGCGCTATTATCGATTTATGCCACCGACCTTTTAATGCCTTGAAGAAATGGACAGCTTTATGATTGGACGGTGGAACGAAAAGGTATCTCATAATGATACCGTGTATGTTGTTGGCGACCTTTTTTATAAGCATGAGGATCCTGAGAAAACTCTAAAGCAACTAAAAGGTGGAAGGACAAACCTCAGCAATGATATTACTTGATTTTCTTGGAGTTTTGGTGTATAATGCAGCTATGTTGGAATGAGAGGTGCGCTTCTTTGTCGGGCAATCAGGTATATCAAGCTTACACCTTACACCAAAAGTTACACCAACATACGCATACCGGAATTCTTGATAATTCTCGTTATGACCTTGTTTGTGCGGTTTAATTTTTGGAAAACGCCAGAAAATGCTTGATAATTCTCGATAATTCCGGGTTTCTGTCCGAATCCCGACGCGGTACCCAAATCCAAAAAACTGTTGAAGTTTACGTTGGATGACGGAACCGGCACGGAACGCACAATTCTGAGCGGGATACACGCCTATTACGAGCCGGAGGAGCTTGTCGGCAAGACACTTATTGCCATAACGAACCTTCCTCCCCGCGCAATGATGGGCGTCGATTCCTGCGGTATGCTGCTTTCCGCCGTCCACCACGAGGAGGGCGCGGAAAAGCTTCACCTGCTCATGGTCGCTCCCCATATCCCCGCAGGTGCGAAGCTTTATTGATATTCGGCCAAAGCCCACAGATAGTTTTCAATGAATAAAACCCGCCGGCTTCAAACCGGCGGGTTTTTGCGCTTTCCCGTTGAAGGCATATCGGGATAATTTGCAGAGAAATGCATGGTAAAGTCCGTTTTATGGGACATGAAAAGTGCTATTATTTACTCAGGTGATAAAATGAAATCAGAACGGAGGAACAGATATGGCATGGTTTGACGGCACGTTTGATTACACAGATGAAGAACTGAATAACGAGTTTCCGCTGTCTGTGATCGAAAGCTTGCGCATGAGCGCGGACGGAAAAAGAGTCGCCGTAATTAACGATTTCGAGCGCGAATCGGAGCTATTCGATTTATCCGATCCTCATGCCGAGGAATCGATTCCGGGGGAACATACCTTTTATCATGTTTTTCTCGGTGAAGAATCCATTATCATCAAGAGCTTGATTGAAGATTTTTTATCAAAAACGAGTGCTGACGATCCGAAAAGCGTAGCTCTTTTCAGGAGAGAACCGGATAGGCTTTTTATGTATTCTTTTGGATATATCTGCAGAAGAACTTTCAAAAAGCAAGAGCGAATGCTTTCTCTGATCAAAACCACACCTCATGACGGTATGGCCGTTTTAGTTTTGCCGCTGAAAAGATATATGCACAAATGCCCGGTATGCGGCCGAAGGACTCTGCAATACCGCGGATGTTATATGATTTGCGCCGAATGCTTTTGGGAAGACGAAGGTATAGACGACGAAGATGAAAAGTCGCTTGGTGCCAACGGCGACTATACGATCAGACAATACCGTGAGATATATTTGAAATCATAATCAGAAGATCCTGAAAGCAAGTAAGGGCAGCCTCGCGGGCTGCCCTTTATTTTGGTATTTGCTTTGCGTTATTCGCTTCTGAGCGCGACGACAGGATCCTTCTTTGCCGCGATGCGGGAGGGGATAAGCCCCGCAACAAAGGTGAGCAGCATGCTTATGGCGACAAGCGCAGCGGCACCGGCAAGCGGGAGCTTGGAAACGTTTTCGATATTGCCCAGATTTTTGATAATAAGATTAACCGGGATATTCAGCAGCAATGTTGCAAGAATGCCGAACATGCCGGAAATAAATCCGACAATGAGCGTTTCGGCATTGAACACACGGGATATATCGCCCTTGGAGGCGCCGATGGCACGGAGTATGCCTATTTCCTTTGTGCGTTCGAGCACCGAAATATAGGTTATAACGCCGATCATTATGGAGGAAACGACAAGCGAAATGGCGACAAACGCAATAAGCACATAGGAAATGACATCTATTATCGTGCTTACCGAATCCATCATCACGCCGACATAATCGGTGTAGCTAATGCTTTTTTCCTCCCCGTGGGAGCTGTTGTAATCGGCGATAAAGGCATTTATCTTTTCCTTGGATTCAAAATCCTTTGCGTAAATGTCGATCCTTGTCGGAGTATCGAGTTCGCAGGTGCCGATAATTGTTTTGTTGCCCGCAAGAGTTGCATCCGTTGTTTTTCCGCTGCCGAGCATTTGGGTGAATTTTCCGATGACCTCCTCCTCGCTTGCATTTGCGATCCATGCATTTAGCTGAGCCTGCTGATCTGCGGGAAGCGTTTCGACATAGGCGCGTATCGCCTCCATCGTGAGCGGCTCGGCTTCCTTTGGGGTATAGTCGAACGGGATGCCTGTGAAAACATCCACCTCGTCCTTGCGGTAGGGCTTGCCGTATTTGCGTGTTGCGGCGGCATCCGTTTCGGTGCTCTGCTGCGCTTTGGCGATATCGGATGCATTGTTGAGCGATATAATATGCTCGGTCAGCGTGTGGGTGTAACCGATCATGCCCGTGCCGCTTGTTGCGGCTGCGGATTCCTTCGGGCGCATTATGCCGACAATCTTGACCTTTACGCCGCCCGAGGCAATGGCGGATTTCATGTATGCGGCATCGTCAGACCTGTCCTTCCACACGCCGCCTTCTTTATCGTATGTGAACCGTTCCGCGGCGGTAATAACCGTAAAGCTTCTGCCGATAATCTCGGAATAATCAAGCTCTTTTACGGATTCGTCTACACGCCCGCCGAACATCGCATCGCTCAGCTTGCGTATCATTTCGTTTTGGTCGGCAAAGCCGAGCGCGCAGAGCATGAAATCGTTTATTTCGTTGCGGTCGTTG
>OIYO01001491.1_pt1 | contig 12387 bp, 11 predicted proteins | sample 1588191 | NCBI WGS metagenome assembly OIYO01 (sample SAMN03283275) | human gut metagenome | biome: human-associated habitat; material: feces | host: Homo sapiens | place: Peru | collected 2012 | reverse complement strand
ATTTTTCATTGAATCTAATAAAAAATCGCTCTTTGAAAAAGTAATCGCTGCTTGACAATGCATAACTGAATCTGTAGAAATATAACGGAAATTTTCCAAAATTCCATATTGTCTATATAAAATAGGTATATTTATAATTAGTAATATTATTAAGAAAATAATATCTCTCTTTTTTATAGTATAACTCTGAAATTTCTTTATTTTAAAAAAGTAGACAACCCATAATATAGTAATTAATATTATATTGATAATACTCATATTAAAAAGTGTAATTGGAGTTTTCATTAAATCTAATAAATATGCTATTATTGTTTGATAACACATAAAAGCTATTATTGTTATAATAATACTACTAATTATATTTATTTTTTTATCTATTTTTTTTATTAATATTATGGTTATAAGTAATATATTAATAGAAATTAGATAAATAATATTCACTTATACTTCCCCTTTTCTTTCGAATTCTATTTTAAATATTCTGGATGATTTACATACCAATCTATAGTTTTTACTATTCCATCTTCGAATTTAGTTTTTGGGAACCATCCTAACTCATTTGTTATTTTAGTATGATCTATTGCATATCTATAGTCGTGTCCCTTTCTATCTTCTACATATTCTATTAAATCTTCTGATTTACCTAATCTTTGTAAAATCAATTTAACTATTTCAATATTTCTTCTTTCATTGTGTCCACCGATATTATATCTTTCACCTGCAACTCCATTGTGGAATACTAAATCAATTGCTTCACAATGGTCTTCAACATATAACCAGTCTCTAATATTTAGTCCTTCTCCATAAACTGGTAATTTTTCATTATTTAAAGCTAATTTAATCATATGTGGAATTAATTTTTCATTGTGTTGATATGGTCCATAATTATTTGAACAGTTTGTTACATTAACATTCATTTTAAATGTTTCTTTATATGCTAATGCTATTAAATCTGAACTTGCTTTAGATGCTGAATATGGGCTACTTGGTTTGATTGGAGATTTTTCTGTAAAATATCCATCTTCTTTAAGTGAACCATAAACTTCATCAGTTGAAATATGTACAAATTTATTTGGGCTACCTTCTCCCCATACTTGTTTTGCTGCTTCTAATAAAGTATGTGTTCCTATTACATTTGTATGTGTAAATATAAATGGATTTTTTATGCTGTTATCAACATGTGATTCTGCTGCAAAATGAATTACACCATTTATATCATATTTTTTAAATAAGTCTAATACAAATTCAAAATCACAAATATCTCCTTGTACAAATGTTATTTTATCCATTACTTTTTTTAGATTATCTAAATTTCCTGCATATGTTAATTTATCTAATACAATTACATTATAGTCAGGATGTTTATTTACAAAATATTCTGCAAAATTTGCTCCTATAAATCCTGCTGCTCCTGTTACTAATACATTTTTACTCATTTTTCTTCTTCCTTTCTATGTCCAAAAGGGACGGCTTTTTTTAATGTTTACAGAATTTATTTCATAAATTCTGCATAAGATATCCGTAACTCATTTCATTCGAACGGCTATCTTAATTTGCAAACAAATCTGTTTCCTTTAATTCTTTAAGTGATGGCCATTTAGCATCTTTTTCTGATGTTAATAAATCTTCTACTTTTAAATCTCCCATTGGCCAATCAATTCCAACATCTGGGTCATTCCATTTAAGTCCACCTTCTGCTTCATGATTATATATATCATCACATTTATAAGCAAATTCTGCTTCATCTGATAATACTAAAAATCCATGTGCAAATCCTCTTGGTATCATAAACATTTTTTTATTTTCTTCAGTTAAAATTACGCCTTCCCATTTTCCGTATGTCTTGCTACCAGGTCTTAAATCTACTGCAACATCAAATACTTCGCCTTTTATACATCTAACTAATTTTGCTTGTGTGTTTTCTTTTTGGAAGTGTAATCCTCTTAAAACACCTTTTTTAGATTTTGACTGATTGTCTTGTACGAAATCATAATTTAATCCTATTTCTTCAAAATCTGCTTTACTATATGTTTCCATGAAATATCCTCTGTTATCACCAAAAACTGTTGGTTCTATTATATAAACACCTTCTATTGATGTATCTATTTTTTTAAATTTTCCCATTTTAATTCTCCTTTTTACACTCATTACAATGCGATTTTGTCTCATGTTTATTATAAATGAATTTTTTTGTAATATCTCAAATGCCTTATTTTATCAATGCTTTTAGATATTTTCCATAGTCTGTTTTCATATATTTATCAGCTAATCTTGATAATTGTTCAGCTGTTATCCATCCCTTTTGAAAAGCTATTTCTTCTGGGCAACATACTTGCATTCCTTGTCTTTTTTCTATTGTTTGAACAAAGCTTGCTGTTTCCAATAATGCATCATGTGTACCTGTGTCAAACCAAGTCATTCCTCTACCAAATGTTTCTACATATAATTTATTTCTTTTCATGTATTCTTCATTTACTGATGTTATCTCTAATTCTCCTCTTGCTGATGGTTTAACATTTTTTGCAATTTCTATTACATCATTTGTATAGAAATATAATCCTGGTACTGCATAATCTGATTTTGGATTTTCTGGTTTTTCTTCTATTGATATTGCTTTACCATTTTCATCAATTTCAACTACACCATATGCTCTTGGGTCTTTTACTTGATATCCAAATATTGTTGATTCATCTTCTCTATCATTTGCTTTTCTTAACATTTCTGATAGATGAGAACCATAAAACATATTGTCACCTAATATCATAGCTACATTATCTTGGCCAATAAAATCTTCACCAATTATAAATGCTTCTGCTAATCCATTTGGTTTGCTTTGTATTTTATATTCAAATTTCATTCCCCATTGAGAACCATCATCTAAAAGAGTTCTAAATGTTTCTAAGTCTCTTGGAGTTGTTATAATTAATACTTCTCTTATTCCAGCTTCCATTAGTACTGATAGTGGATAATATATCATTGGTTTGTCATATACTGGCATTATTTGTTTTGATATTGCATGTGTTAGTGGATATAATCTTGTACCACTTCCTCCTGCTAATATTATTCCTTTTCTATTCTTCATTTTTTGCCTCCTCCAAATATCTTCTTAATCCATCTTTCCATTCTGGAACTTCTATACCTTGCTCAATTAATTTATTTTTTGATAATTGTGAGTTGAATGGTCTTTTTGCTTGTGTTATTTTCATCATTTCAATATATTCTTCTGTTGTTACAGGATTTACTTTACATTCTATTCCTTGTTCAGCTAATATTTCTTTTGTAAAGTCATACCATGTTGTATATCCTTGATTTGTTGCGTGATAGACTCCATAAGGGATTTTCTTTTCTATTGCTTGATATATTATTTCTGTTAAATCTTTTGCATATGTTGGGCTTCCATGTTGGTCTGCTACTACATTTATTTCATCTCTTGTTGAACCTAATTTTGTCATTGTTTTTACAAAATTGTTTCCACCAACTCCATATAACCATGCTGTTCTAAATATGTAGTATTCTTCCATGTTTTGTTCAATTCCTTGTTCTCCATGTAATTTTGTTATACCATATACTGTTACTGGCTCTTTTTTATCATCTTCTTTATAATCTTCAGAAATATCTAAATCTCCACCAAATACATAATCTGTTGAAATATGTACTAATTTGGCTCCTGCAGCTTTTGCAGCTTTTGCAAGATTTGTTGGTCCATCTCCATTTATTTTATCTGCTAATTCATAACATTCTTCTGCTTTATCAACTGCTGTAAATGCTGCACAGTTTATAATATAATCTGGTTTTAGTTTATTTACAAAGTCAAAAACTGCTTTTTCATCTGTTATGTCTAATTCAGCAACATCTGTAATTGTAAGTTCATTTCCTTTTGCAAATTTTTCTCTTACTTCTTTTGCAAGCATTCCATTTGCTCCTGTTATTAATATTTTCATTTTTTTCCTTCTTTCTTATTTTTTAATTTTAGTAAAATGTAGTTTCCTAAAATCCATACTATAATATCATTAAATTAAAAAAAGTACAAGTATTTCTTGTACTTTTTAAACTTTTTATTATAAATTAATTTTCTTATCTACTATGTATTGAGGTCTTTGTTTTACTTCATCATAAATTCTACCAACATATTCAGCAATAATCCAAATAGACATTAGTTGAATACCTGCAAAAAATGTAACTGCTACCATAATTGAAGTCCATCCAGCAGATAGATTTGGAGAATGGCAAGCAAATGAAATTAAAGCATAAATTAATAAAATAATTGATATTAAGATAGACACCATTCCTAATATACCTACTAATTTTAATGGTTTTGTAGAAAAACCTATAATACCATCTGATGCTAATTTCAACATTTTCTTTAAAGGATATTTTGTTTCTCCTGCAAATCTTTCTTTTCTTTCATATTCAAATGGAGCTTGTTTATATCCAACCCAACTAAATAATCCTCTTAAAAATTTATTATGTTCTGGTAAATAATTTATTGTATCTACTACTTTTCTATCTACTAATCTAAAGTCTCCTGTATCTTTTGGAATTTCTACATCTGAAAGTGCATTTAAAGTTTTATAGAACATTTTTGCTGTAAATAGTTTGAAAGCACTTTCTCCTTCTCTAGATTTTCTCTTTCCATATATTACTTCATTTCCTTCTTCCCACAATTTTAACATATCTGGTATTAGTTCAGGTGGGTCTTGAAGGTCAGCATCCATTATTATTATTGCATCTCCTGTTACATATTGAAGTCCAGCAGTAACAGCTGCTTGATGCCCAAAATTTCTTGAAAAAGATATTACCTTTACTGTTTTATCTTCTTTTGCTATGTTTTCTAATATTTCTAAAGTTTTGTCTTTGCTTCCATCATTTACAAATATTATTTCATGGTCATAATTTTCTAATTTTTCTAAATTTTCTTTTACTCTTTTATAGCATTCTTCTGCAACTTTTTCTTCATAGTACATTGGTATTACTAGTGTTACTTTTTTCTTTTCCATTTTAAAATACTTCCTTTCTTAAACCCAAATCAAAAACGGATGTCCATTTTGACCTATTTTTTCTTAAATACAAACAATTTACTAAATATATAATTAGAAATTATTATTACTATTTGAGATATTAATTTAATTATTTTATCATTTAGCAATAGTACTGTTACTCCTAACCACATAACTATCATATCCATAATAAGAGTTGCAACTCTTGCTAAAACGAACTTTCCCGCTTCTTTTAATTTATTTTTTTCTGTACTTTCAAATACGTATTTCCTATTTGTAAAATATGCAAATGCAACTCCTGCTATCCATGACAGAATATTTGCTATTTGAAGTTGAATTGCATTTTCTGGATTTAAAAATATAAATACAGATATGTAATACACAGCTAAGGAAACAACTGTTGTTAGTACTCCAAATATTATATAATTTATTGCTTCTTTGTATTTCAAATATAGTTCTTTTATTTTTTCCATTTTTAATTTTATTCCTTTCTCCAAATATGAATTCCAGCCAAAATTATAATTATTTTTCAACCATCTTTCTTACATTAATACTTTTTATAACATATATTTAAATCAACATTTCCTAAAATTCCATTTATGCTTCCTTTGTCTGAATATTGCCATATTGTATACGCTCCATTATAATTTGGTTTTGCAGTTACATCATACTTGTAATGTGCAATCCAAGTGTCATATTGAGATAATTCTGAGATATTTAATTTGTTTGTAGCCCAGTCTACATTAGTATATACAATAGGCGTATATCCTGCATTTTTTATTGTTTGACAGAATAATTTTGCTAAACGTGTACGAGTACTCTTATCTAAATTTTGCGTTCTAGGAATTTCTCCTGCTTTCACAGCAGCTTCTTCTATATCAATTGCAATTGGATATTCTATATCATATTTTTTTATTTTTTGCAATACCCAATTTGCTTCTTCAATTGCTTCTGCTTCTGTTATAGCTTGCGTAACAAAGTAAACACCAATTGGAATTCCAGCTTGTTTTGCTGCTTCTATATTTCTTTTAAACATAATATCTTCTGCAAAATTACCTTCTTGTCCATATCCTCTAAATCCAACTCTTATAAAGGCAAAATCTATGTTATCTTTTTTTACAAAATTCCAATTTATAGTTCCATTATATTGGCTCACATCTATTCCTTTATAATTTCTTTTATAATGTGGTACTATCCTAATTTTAATTGCTTCTATTCTTTTACTTTGTCCAACTGTTCCAGCCATCTCTCCATCTATATACCAGGCACTCCATCCTTTATCTTGAATATATACTTGATATTCTACTGTATAGTTCTCCATATTTTGTAATTTTATTTCAATAGCTTCTATTCTTAAGGCTTGTTCAGTTGTTCCTGCCATTTCTCCATTAGATTTCCAGTTCTGCCATCCTATGTTTTGCACATGTGTTCTATATAAAATTTTTGCATTTGATTGTGCGTTTATTAAGCTTATATTTATTGCTTCAACTCTATATGATTTTCCTGAAGTACCAGACATTTGACCATCCATCACATATCCTTGCCATCCTACATTTTGTACATGACTTTTGTACTTAACATGCAAATTTTTATCTTTAGGAACAATTTTTATTTGTATAGCCTCTAATCTTAACGCTTGTCCTGTCGTTCCAGCTATTTCTTCATCTGTTTTCCATTCCTGCCATCCTACATTTTGTACATGTACTCTATACATTATAGAATAATCATCAGAGTCCTCTAGACAAATTTTTATAGCTTCTAATCTTAAAGATTTACCTTCTGTTCCAGCCATTTCTCCATTTTTCTTCCATGACTGCCAACCTATATTTTGAATATGTACTTGATATTTTATATTTAAATTATTTGATAATTTTATATTTATTCCTTCTAATCTTAGTGATTTGCCTTCTGTTCCTGCTGTTACACCATCTTGTACATAATTTTGCCACCCTATATTTTGTACATGGGTTCTGTATTGAACTTTTTCTTTAATTTCACTATTTATACTTTTATCATCCAGATTAGAATTATTTGTAGATTCATTATTATATGCTAATATAATTGTTGAAAAAGCATTAATTAATATAGATAATAATATTATTGCAAAAATTTTATATTTTATATTTTTCATTTTTCACCTCTATTATTTTATCTATATTAATTTTAATAGATTCTTGCCTTTAAATCAATAGGTTTTTATTATATGTTTTTTCCATTCTTTCTATTTTTTTCCTTATTTATTTCATACACAAAAAATGTTGTCAATAATATAAACAAAGTAATTGTTGTTACCATATTAGATAATATTGCACCTTTCATTTGCCATTTGCTTACACATATATTTGAAACTATTAATGCTATTATAGCTGTAATAATATAAGCCACTGTTGTTAATTTTTGTTTTCTTATTGTACTTAATGCATATAATATAACTGTTGATGATGCATAGAAAAATCCTGATACAACAAGTAATATCATTTCCATTTTAAATGGTGCTATCGCTATTCCATATATAAATGATAATAATGGTACTCCAAATAAAGCACATGCTATATCAATGCAAACAGTAGCTACTGCTAAAATTAATATTATGCAAATAATTGATTTTATAAATTTAAAATATTCTCTATTATTCCACAAATCGCCAAATGGTTTTAAAAAAGGCTTTATTACAAATGCGCTAACCAAATTTATAACAAATGTAGGCATATATATTACATTAAAATATGTTTGCATTGTGTAATCTCCAAAATTGTCAATAGCATATTTTGTTGCATTTATAATATACAAACTTAAACATGTTGATATAGCAAGAGGAAAACATTCAGCTAAAATTTCTTTTATATGTAATTTATTAAATTTTATTTCAATTTTTTGCAACTTAGATAAAATTCTTACATCCCATATTAAAAATAATATTAAATTTGTAGCAACAAGTGCTACACATGATATAATTACATTTTTGGTTATCATATCTGCTATAAAAAACATTACTAGTGAACTCAAAACTCTTATTACCATTGATTTTCCGCCTAAGTCTAGTCTATCTCTTAATTGAAATTCGCCTTGGTAAGTTTCACTTAAATTATCTATTACTTTAAATGCTATTAGTGAAATACATATCCATAATTTTTCTAATGTATATCCACTGAAATTAACAAATATAATTCCTATTATCACCATACTTATTACTACAACGATCCTAGCTAATAAGTAGTCTTCAAATTTATACTTTCTATTTGTATCTGTTACTTGATAAATTCTAATTCCAAAATCTCCTATAGAATTTAATATTGTAGCTGTTGCAAAACTTATTGAAAACATTCCTGCTATTTCGGTTCCATTTAATCTTGTACAAAACATTAATAATATAGCACTTAATAACGATTCTACAAAACTACCTAAGGTATTCCATATTATTTCTGATTTTTTTACCATTTTTTCTCCTCTGTTCTAAAAATTTTGTTACTTTTAGTATATTATTTATATTTTATAGTTTCTGCTATTTTTTTAGTTGTTACATCCCATGAAAATTGATTTATTACTTTTTGGTTTATGTTTTCACCTAATTTTATAATTTCATCTTTATTATTTATCAACTTTTCAATTTTTTCTAAGATTTCATCTACTTCAAAACCACATATATATCCAATATCGTCATTTGATATAATTTCAGTTGTTCCTCCCATTGGTGTTGCTATAACTGCACATTTCATCATTCCAGCTTCTAATATTGATGTTGGTAATCCTTCTGAAAATGCTGATGGATTAATAAATATTGTTGTTCTGCCAAGTAGTTTTAATACTTCTTCGTGTGATAATTTACCTAAAATATTTATATTTTTTTCATTGCTATTTTCAGCTATTATTTTTTCTAATATTGGGCCTTCTCCTGCTAAGTTTAGCTCCAAATTATCATATTTTTTTTCTAGTTTTTTAAATGCTTCAATTAATTTTAAAACACCTTTTTCTTCTATCATTCTTCCAACATATGTTATCACAGTTTTTTCTTGACTTTTATTTATATCGTTTTTATATTTTTCGCCTTCTGATACATCAATTGAATTATAAAATACTCCTTTAGCATCTATATCAAAATGTTTTAACCAGTCTGTGCATTTTTTAGAAACTCCATAAAAGTCTTTTATGTTTTTCTTTATGCTTTCAGTTAATTTATGTTCATAGACTTCTCCAAACTTATCTAATATTTTATTGTTTACTGTAAAATGTGTGCTTCCATGCTCAATTAAACAAGCTGGTATTTTATTTTTTGCAACAAATTTTGAAGCAAAATATGATGTTGTCCAAAATCTAGTTTGAATAATTGCTGAATCTATATTTTCATCTTCTAGCATTTTAAATATTTCTTTAAATCTTCTGTTTTTCTTATTAATTGGATATCTTTCTGCAAAAATTTTATATGTTGGTAATCTATATATTTTTGCATATTCTGTTTCTTCTATTTCTTTCAATTCTTTACTATATCTTGATGTAACAATTATTATGCGATATCCATTTTCATTTAGTTTTTTAGCTAGATTATATGTATATCTTTCTACTCCTCCTAAATGAGGTATATAATATCCTGAAAAAATTGCTATTGTTTTCATTTAAAATTCTCCTAATTATAATCTTCCAAATAAGAATAATACTCTACACATTATTTCATCTATAATATTTTGTCTAAACATTTTTGGGTAAAATACTTTTTTTATTGATTTTATAAAACTATATTTTATAGAGAATAAATCTATTATTTTCTTATTTTCTTTATTCAATTCTTTTGAAAATTGAACTTTATATTTATTAATTTGTTCTCTTATGTTTTTGAAATATTTTCCAAATAGAAATTTTTTAATTCTATAAATTTGTAATTGTATTCCAACTTTTCCACTAGGACTTACATTATTTCCTGTCCTTCTATATTCAACTGTAGCTTCCTCATCATATATCACTTTTCCAATTCCTGCTGATATCATATATGCCCACCAGTCGTGAAAACAAATATTATCTGTGCCAGAATTTAATATTTTTTCTGCTAATTTTTTATTAAAAACTTCTGTTATTCCAAAAGATAAACATTCTACTATTGAATTTTGAAAGCTTGTACCTTTTTTATTTATATTAGATTTATTCAAGAAATTTAAATTTTCATCACAATAATTAAATTCAGAAAAATATAGTAATGGTATCTCTTGGCTTTTTTCACTTAATTTTGTTATTGCTTTTTCTATCTTGTCTTCATGCCATTTATCGTCTTGGTCACAATAAGCGAAAAAATCTGCATTATTATAAGCAAGCTGTAGACATTCATAAAAGCTTTTTACAACACCAACATTTTTCCCTTTTATAAAATGTATTTTGTTTTGTTTCTTATATTCTTCTAATATTTTTATTGTATTATCCTTAGAACCATCATCTCTTACATAAATTTCAATATTATTATATGTTTGATTTAGTAAACTTTCTATTTGTTCCTTAACATACTTTTCTCCGTTATAAGTAGACATACATATAATTATTTTTGGATTATTTTCTTTCTCCATTTTTTTCATACTCCTTTAAAGCAATGTAATGATCTAAATCTTTTATTTTTTCATTTAATTCTGTTATATGTATATTATCAATAAATAATTGTATTAGAAGAAATGCTATTAAAATTAAAAACACAAAATTTACTGGAGATACAAATCCTAATTTATTTGATAGCCATGCAACAGCATTAGAAAAGATACTCATTAATATTAAAATGATGCTTCCAGACATCCATGTTAAAGAATTAGCAACTTTTAATTTTGACTGTTTTATTTTTTTTACACATAAGAAAAATGATATAAAAGAACATATTATTAATATTATTCTTAATGTTATTGACATATTTTTCACCTCTATTTATTTATTTTTTCTTGTTATTGCCCTTATGAATAAAATTGAAAATATCATATTTACCATATATTTTATAGATCTAATTGGGTTTAAATAACTTTCTCCAAATTCTCTATCTTTCATTTCTACCTGAACTTCTTGTACTTTTAATCCTTTTTTCATCATATATACTAAAGTATCTGGTTCAGGAGTTAGGCTTGCATTTTTATTAAATTCCAATATAGCTTTTTTATTATATGCTCTCATTCCAGATGTTGGATCTTTTATTGTCTTGCCAGTTGTTAATTTTATATTAAAAGATATTAATCTACTTCCAACCATTCTAGCTGTAAATGGCTTTTTTTCTGTTACAAACCTAGAGCCTATTGCTATATCTGCTTCGTTATTTTCTATCTTTTTTACAAGTTCTTTTAAATATTTAGCTTGATGTTGTCCATCACCATCAAATTGTATTGCAATATCATATCCATTTTCTGCTGCATACCGATATCCAGTCTGCATACCTCCGCCAATCCCCAGATTGATCGGAAGATTCAGATATGTATATCCATGCTCCTCACAGATTTTTGCTGTATCATCGCCAGAACAATCATTTACAACTACGTAATCCACGTCCGGGCATGCTGCTTTTAAGCTTTCTACCGTATGCACAATATTCGGTGCCTCATTGTAGGCTGGAATTATCACCAGTGTTTTCATAAACCCTCTCTTACTCTACGACCTGAACCTTCAACATATTTGTATTTCCGGAAATACCAAGTGGTACACCTGCGCCGATAACAACCTTATCGCCCGGCTGTAACAAGCCCTGCTTCTTACCTGCTGCCACTGCATGATCAAACAGTGTGAATACCTCATTCTGCTCTTCGAGATGTACCGGAGTTACGCCCCATGACATATTGAGCTGACGATATGCCTTGTCACTTGTCGTACCGGCAATGATGTTGCAGCTTGGTCTGTACTTCGAAATATTTCTTGCAGATACACCAGACTTTGTCACGATGATAACCGCTGCCGCATTTAAGTCAATGGCTGTTGTACAAGCTGCATGGCAGACCGCATCTGTCACGTTCTGGTTTGCTGCACGCTCATAGTGGAAGAAATTCTTCTTATAATCAATGGCTGCCTCTGCACGCTCTGCAATCTTTGCCATCATCTCAACTGCCTCTACCGGATATTTACCGGCAGCACTCTCGCCAGACAGCATAACCGCACTTGTACCATCATAGATTGCATTGGCTACATCGGTAGTCTCCGCACGTGTCGGACGCGGATTCTTGATCATGGAATCCAGCATCTGTGTCGCTGTGATAACCTGCTTACCAGCCATATATACCTTATTGATAATCATCTTCTGGATAACTGGGACTTCCTCGCAAGGAATCTCCACACCCATATCTCCACGGGCTACCATAATACCATCTGATACATAGATAATGTCATCAATGTGGTTAACGCCTTCAGAATTCTCGATCTTGGAAATGATGTTGATATTATTTCCACC
>OIYO01001485.1_pt1 | contig 12444 bp, 11 predicted proteins | sample 1588191 | NCBI WGS metagenome assembly OIYO01 (sample SAMN03283275) | human gut metagenome | biome: human-associated habitat; material: feces | host: Homo sapiens | place: Peru | collected 2012 | reverse complement strand
GACTGAAAGAAATAGCAAAGAGAATGAGAAATAAAGGAATAAATATAGAAGAAATAATGGAATTAACAAAATTATCAAAAGAAGAAATAGAAAAATTAAAATAACAAAGCCAAACTATTGACAATATGCCCCATAATAATGTATAATGTGTAACGTATATAGGGTAAGGGCAAAACAAATAAAGTTTTACCTTAAAGAAATGAAATCCCACATACAGTTTCGTATGACCGGAAGGAGGGGAATATAAATGTCAGAAATTAAAGTTAATAATGGAAATATAGAAGATGCCTTAAAAAGGTTTAAAAGACAATGCGCACGTAATGGAGTTTTACAAGAAGTTCGAAAAAGAGAACACTATGAAAAACCAAGTGTAAAAAGAAAGAAAAAATCAGAGGCAGCTAGAAAAAGAAAATTTTAATTACATAAAAAAGGTGGATGTTTAGGAAGGGATATTTTATTCTTAGATGTCCACTTTTTTAGTATGATAAAATAAATTCGGGATAGAATATAAATATTAAAGATTTGTGATAAAAGAAACGAAACAATAAAGATCTGATAAAGAAAATCTTTAAAAAATTTCGGATGACAATGAATGAAGTGTAGTGAAAGGATGGTTCTTGTGAATTATAGTGAATTAGATATAAAAAATGGTATTAAACTTCATACAATAAAAACAGAAAAATTCAAAACAAACTTAATTGCAGTAATGTTAACAACAAAATTTGACAAAGAAAATGTTACAAAAAATGCTTTAATTCCAGCAGTATTAAGAAGAGGAACAGCAAGTTTGAATACTTTAGAAGAAATTAATAAAAAATTGGAAGAAATGTATGGAGCAAGTTTGGACTGTGGATTAGATAAAACAGGAGATAATCAGGTTTTAAAATTTTATATAGAATCAGTAAATGATGAATTTTTGCCACAAAATAATGAAAATATGTTAAAAAAATCCCTAGAAAAAATCTTTGAGTTAGTATTTAATCCATATTTAGAAAATAATTGCTTTAAAAAAGAATATGTAGAACAAGAAAAAGAAAATTTAAAGCAAATAATAGAAGGAAAAATAGATAATAAAGCTAGATATGCATTAGATAGATGTACGGAAGAAATGTACAAAAATCAACCATTTGGATTATATAAATATGGATATGTAGAAGATTTAAAAAATATTGATGAAAAAAATCTATATGAATATTATCTTAACTTAATAAACAAATGCAAAATAGATATTTTTGTTTCAGGAATATTAGATAATCAAATTGAAGAAATAATAAGAAATAATCAAAATATAAGTAAATTAAAAGAGAGAAATCCAGAATTTATTATGCCAGAAACAAAATCTAAAATATCTGAGAAAGAAAATATTTTACAAGAATCAATGGACGTAAATCAAGGAAAGCTTGTATTAGGGCTAGATTTAGATGTAGATAATGAAGACCTAAGATATGACACAATGATTTATAATAGCATACTAGGTGGAAGTGCTAATTCAAAACTATTTCAAAATGTGCGAGAAAAAGCAAGCTTAGCATATACTGCAAGTTCGAGTTATTATAGATTTAAAAATAATATATTTATAAATTGTGGAATAGAGATTGGAAATTATGAAAAGGCTTTGAAAATCATAAAACAACAAATTGAAGATATGAAAAAAGGCGACTTTACAGATGAAGAGGTCGAAAATGCAAAACAGGGAATTATTGCAGCAATTAAGTCCATTGATGATGAACAAGACACAGAAATTATGTACTTTTTTGGACAAGAATTGTCAGCAAACAAACTTGATATTGATGAATATATGAATAGAATTTCTAAAGTAAATAAACAAAATGTTGTTGATATTGCAAATAAAATTAGCATAAATACAATATATTTTCTTAAAAATTAAGATAGCCGTTTGAACGAAGTGAATTACGGATATCTTATACAAAATTTATGAAATAAATTTTGTAAACATTGAAAAAAGTTCCCAATGGACAAAGGAAAGGTGAAAAAATGCAAATAATAGAAAATTCAAAAGTTAAAGAAAAGTTATATATAGAAAAACTAGAAAATGGGTTAACTGTTATGATAATTCCCAAAAAAGGAATTCAAAAAAAGTATATTATTTGGGGTACAAATTATGGCTCAAATGATAGTACTTTTATAGTACCTGGGGAAACAGAAGTGACAGAAGTACCAAAAGGTGTTGCACATTTTCTAGAGCATAAAATGTTTGAACAAGAAAATGGCAAAAACAGTTTAGATGTATTAACTGCATTAGGAGTTAATGCAAATGCCTATACAACAAATAATCATACAGCATATTTATATGAATGCACAGATAATTTTTATGAAGCTTTAGACGAATTTATGGATTATGTCCAACATCCTTATTTTACAGATGAAAATGTAGAGAAGGAAAAAGGAATTATAGGACAAGAAATAATGATGTATGATGATTATCCAGACTGGAAAGTTTATCTAAATGCGTTAGAATGTATGTATCATAACAGCCCTGTAAAACTTGATATTACAGGAACAATTGAAACAATAAGTCATATTGATAAAGATATATTATACAAATGTTATAATACTTTTTATAATCCATCAAATATGGCGATGGCTGTTGCAGGAGATTTTGAACCTGAAAAATTATTAGAAGAGGTAAAAAAGAGATTAGTTAATAACAAATCAAATGGTGAAATAAAAAGGATTTATGAGGATGAGCCAAGAGAAATTGTAAAAGAAAAAACTGAACAAAATATGGAGGTTAGCAAGCCACTTTTTGCTATAGGAATAAAAGATGTTCCAGCTGAAGAAAAAGAAAAAGTAAAAAAACATATATCAATTGAAATATTGTTAAATTTATTGGTAGGAGCCAGTTCAAAATTATACAGAAAATTATATGATATGGGAAATTGTTATTCAGTTCCAAGTATTGAGTATGATTTTGATAAAACGTATGCACATATTTTAATTACTGGGCAGTCAAATAATCCTGAAGAATTATATAAAATGTTTAAAGAAGAAGTTGGAAAATTTATTGAAACAGGGGTTAATGAACAAGATTTTGAAAGAACAAGAAAAATGATATATGGTGAATATGTAAAAGAATATAATGATGTAACAGATATTGCTAGAATGTTTTTATCAGATTATTTTAAAGGTATAAATAGTTTTGACTATTTAGAAGAAATAAGCACAATAAATGTAGAATATTTAAATCAAGTGTTAAAAGATGTGTTTAATGAAAAAAATATGATATTATCTGTTGTAAAAAGTTAGATAAAAATATTGTAAAAAAAACGGCATAAAAAATGAAAAAGATTTTATGCTGTTTTTTTATGATTTTAAATGTCGAAAAATGTAAAAACAAGTCATACGAAAGTTGCTAAAAAACGTTGAAAATACTTGACTTGGAGAAATTTATGTGTTAATTTATAAGTATACGAAAGAGAAGAAATGAAAAAGGAGAGATTGTTATGTTAAATGAAGAAATTTGTAAATTAAGAGATAAATTAAATAAAAGCATAGAAAATGGTGAGGACTATGCTGTTACTTATAAGTTGAGTATTGAATTGGATGAATTGATTGCTGAATATTATAGGAATTTAAAAAATGGTAAAAAAAAACTAGTTGTTGATTTTGTGTAAAAGAGTGCGGAGGACCGCACTTTTTTTTCTATTTAAATCCTTTATCCCCTTGCTAAATCAGCAAAAATATTATATAATATTACATCAAGTAAAGGAGAGAAACAATGTTAGTAAATAGTAATATTATAGAAGAATTGCTAGAAGACGCAGGATATTCAAGAACAGAAAAAGCAAAAAAATATGCAAAAGAACAAAAAGTAAGAATAATGCAAACAACATATGATGATGAAAACAACTTTGAATTACATGGAACAGTATATGGAAATGATGTTTACAACACATATATTGATGTAAAAGATGGAGAAATACAGTCAATAGAATGTACATGTCCAGATTACTATAACACATACGGCGTATGTAAACATAGTTTAGCAACAGTACTAACATTTAATAATATGCAAACAGAAGAAATGTTGCATAAAAATGAAAAAATAACGGAAAACAATATATTAGGAAAGAAAAATCAAGATAAATATAACAGTTTTAATCAAATAGTAAAGACATTATATAATGAAGAGTTAAACGAAATAGATTCTGATTTAGAAGTGGAATTAAAAAATAAAGGAACTATAAAAATAGAACCTAAAATAATATATGACAAATTTTCAAAAGAGATGAAAATTGAGTTTAAAATTGGAAATAAAAGAATGTACAAGCTAAAAAATTTAACAGATTTTTATAAAGCTATGACAAATAAAGAATTTTACAAATATGGTGATAAATTAGAATTTGTTCATACAAAGGAAATGTTTGAGCAAGAGAGTCAAAGTTTGTTAGATTTTATAATGAAATATGCAGAAATAATAGCATTTACAAATTCAAATGCAAATTCAAATTATAGATATTATGGAAAAGCTATAAATGAAAGTAGTATAATTATAGGAAATACAGCAATAGATGAATTGTTTGAAGTATTAAGAAATAAAAAAATAATGATTGAAAGAGATTATGATAAAAATACAGTAGAATTTACGGATGGAAACCCAAAAATTGAGTTTAATTTAGAAAAAGTTTTTAAAAATGAATATAGAATTATTGCGGATTTTGATATATATAAAATTGTCATTTTAAAAGGAAAAGAATACAAGTATGTTTTAACAGAAGATAAATTATATAGATGTGATAAAGAATTTGAAAATACAACTTTAAAATTATTAAGATTATTTAGAGAGAACTATTTAACTCAGGTTACACTTGGAAAAAATGAATTAGGAGAATTGTTTTCGGTAATTTTTCCTAGAGTCAAAAATGCAATAAAAATAGATGAAAATATACAAGAAGAAATAAAGAAATATCAACCTGAAAAACTAGGAGTAAAAGTATTTTTAGATTTTGATGAAAATGAATATATCGTTGCAGATGTAAAATTATGTTATGGAGAAAACGAATTTAATCCTTTAAATGAACAAGAAGAAAAAGATTTTAAATATCCTAGAAATGTAATTGAAGAAACAAAAGCAATGAATGTTTTTAGAAAAACTGGATTTATGTTTGATGTTAAGAATTTGAGATTTATTTTACCTAATGAAGAAAAAATATATGAATTTTTGACAAATGATATAAATTATTACATGAATAAATTTGAAGTATTAGCAACAGAAAATTTTAAATCAAAAGAGATAGTAAGACCTAAGATAGGTTCATTAGGGGTAAGAGTCGAAAATAATTTGCTATCAGTTGATTTATCACAATTAAATATTGATTTAAATGAACTTGAAGAAATAGTTAAAAAATATAAATTAAAAAAGAAATATCATAGATTAAAAAATGGTAGCTTTTTAGATTTGCAAGATAGCAAGGAAATAGATTTTATTGATAAATTAATTTCAGGAACAGATACAAGTTATAAAGAATTAGAAAGTGGAAGTATAAAACTTCCTGTTAATAGAACATTATATTTAAATCAATTATTAAAAGGAATCAAAGGAACAGAAATTGTAAAAAATAAAGAATATAAAAATATTATTAATGGATTAGATAAAGACCTAATAGATGAAGAAGAAAAGATTCCAAAGGAAATAGAAAGTGTTTTAAGACCATATCAAAGAGCAGGTTTCAAGTGGCTTAAAACATTAGACAGATATAAGTTTGGTGGGATACTTGCAGATGATATGGGACTTGGAAAAACAATTCAAATAATATCAATACTTTTAGATTACAAACAAAATAGTAATGAACGTAAAGCAAGTATTGTAATATCTCCAAGTTCATTATCATTGAACTGGAAAAATGAGATAGAAAAATTTGCACCAAGTTTAAATATAAAAGTAATTAGAGGAACAGCACTAGAAAGAAAAGAAATAATAGAAAATATAGATAAATATGATTTAATTATAACTTCATATGATTTATTAAAAAGAGATATTGATATATATGAGAAACAAAATTACAATTTTAGATTTATAATAGCTGATGAAGCTCAATATCTAAAAAATAATAATACAAAAAATGCAAAAGCAATAAAACAATTAAATGCTGATACAAGATTTGCATTAACTGGAACACCAATAGAAAATTCTTTAGCAGAATTATGGTCAATATTTGATTTTATAATGCCAGGATATTTATTTAGTTATAAAGAATTTAAATCAACATATGAAATGGCAATTGTAAAAGATGAAGATAAAGAGGCAATGAATAAATTAAAGATGTTAATAGAACCATTTGTTTTAAGAAGAACTAAAAAAGAAGTTTTAACAGAATTACCTGAAAAAACGATAACAGTTTTAAATAATGAAATGGAAGAAGAACAAAGAAAAATTTATTTATCATATTTAGTGCAAGCAAAGCAAGAACTACAAGATGAGATAAATATAAATGGGTATGAAAAAAGTCAGATAAAAATATTAGCTGCTCTTACAAGGCTAAGACAAATTTGTTGTCACCCAGGTTTATTTATTGAAGATTATAATGGTGGAAGCAGTAAGCTAGAACAATGTATGGAAATTATAGAAGACGGAGTAAATGCAGGGCATAAAATATTGTTATTTTCTAGTTACACATCAATGTTCGAAATAATAGAAAAAGAATTAAAGAGTCGAGATATCAATTATTTTAAATTAACTGGAGCTACTAAAGTAGATGAAAGAATAGAACTTGTGGATGAATTTAATCATAATCCAGAAATAGGAGTTTTCTTAATTTCACTAAAAGCTGGTGGTACAGGACTTAACTTAATTGGAGCTGATATGGTAATACATTATGACCCATGGTGGAATATTTCGGCAGAAAATCAGGCTACAGATAGGGCTTATAGAATTGGACAAAAGAATAATGTTCAGGTTTATAAATTGATTACTAAAGATTCAATTGAAGAAAAAATTTATGAAATGCAACAAAGGAAGGCTGAACTTACTGATAATATGCTTAATACTCAAACTACATTTATTAATAAGCTTTCTAAAGAGGATATTATGAATTTATTTAGTTAAAAAGAGGGATAATAAGGCTCAACACAAAAAGTCCCTTTTGAGAAGGAGGTTATGACGAAAAATATGGAGAATTGGATGGAAAAATTTGAAAGAAGTAAAGATGAACAAAGAGAAAGAGAATTAAATATAAAATTAGAAAAGTTATTGAATTTATTAGATGAAGCATATAAAGATGAAGATAGAATAAAAGTCTTAGAAGAAATTATAAAAGTATATGGAGAATTAAGAACAGATGCTTGTGAGTATGATGAAAAAGACTGCGTAAGCAAAAAGAAAGAACTAGCTGAAATCAGATTTAAAATCAAAAAACAAGAATATATGGAAGAAGTAGAATCACAATCTTGGAATGAATATGAGCAGGAAGAACAAATGTTAGATGAAGAATATGATGAAGAAAGGTAATAGGAAATATAAGAGATGAAAGATTATATCACAGTTATAGGTGGAGGATTAGCAGGATGTGAAGCGGCTTACCAAATTGCAAAAGCTGGAATAAAAGTAAAATTATATGAAATGAAACCGGATAAATTTTCGGAGGCACATTCAAATGAAAATTTGGCTGAAATAGTATGCAGTAATTCTTTTAAATCAAATTTATTAACAAATGCTTGTGGCTTACTAAAAGAAGAATTAAGAAGATTAGATTCATTGCTAATTAAAATAGCAGATGAGACTCAAGTCCCTGCAGGGCAAGCCTTGGCTGTTGATAGAGAAAAATTTTCAAAAAGAGTTACTGAAGAAATAGAAAAAAATCCATTAATTGAAATTATCCACAAAGAAGTAGAAAGTGTGGATTCTAGTGAAGAAATTGACACTGAAAACGGCATTGTTATTATAGCAACAGGGCCTTTAACTTCTGAAAAATTGGCTAAAGAAATTGCAAAAATTACAGGAGAAGACAAATTATATTTTTATGATGCAGCAGCTCCAATAATTAATAAAGACAGTATAAATTTTGATATTGCTTTTTATGGTAATAGATATGACCAAGAAAAGAAAAAAGATGAGAATATTGAGGAATGGAAAGAAAGACAAAAGGACCAAGAAGAAAGCTATATTAATCTTCCAATGAATCAAGAAGAGTATGAAAAATTTTGGCAGGCTCTGGTAGAAGCGGAAGTTGTTACACTACATGATTTTGAAAAAAGAGAGATTTTTGAGGGATGTATGCCTGTTGAAGTTATGGCAAAAAGGGGAATAGATACCTTAAGATTTGGACCTTTAAAACCAGTTGGCTTTGATGATTTAAGAACAGGTAGAAGGCCATATGCTATTGTACAATTAAGACAAGATAATGCAGAAGGTACAATTTATAATATGGTTGGATTTCAAACAAATTTAAAATTTGGAGAACAAAAAAGAGTCTTTAGTATGATACCTGGACTAGAAAATGCAGAGTTTGTAAAATATGGTGTTATGCATAGAAATACATATATAAATTCTACTAAATTATTAGATGAGACATATAACTTAAAATCAAATCCTAATATTTATTTTGCTGGACAAATAACAGGAGTAGAAGGATATGTGGAATCTATTTCTTCTGGTATGGTAGCAGCTTTGAATGCAATAACTGCTTTTAGAGACGGAGGAAAAAAACAGTTAAAAAATAAAATAATTTTTTCAGAATATACTGTAATTGGAGCTTTGGCTAAATATATTTCAACTTCAAATGATAAATTTCAGCCAATGAATGCAAATTTTGGAATTTTGCCAGAGTTAGAAGGAAAGAAAATTAAAGATAAAAAAGAAAGATATATGGAATTGGCGGAAAAAAGTTTGGGAAAAATTTGTATTTAACATTACTAGAATATTACAAAAATATTACAAAAATATTAAATTTTATCTAAAATTATGGAAAAGTTGAAAAAAATAGAAAAACATGTTATAATAAGTGTGTTATATTATATTGAGGAGGTAAAAAATTTTAAATGAGTGAAATAAATAATCTTATAAAAGACTTGGATGAAAAGAAACGGTTAATAAGAAAACAAAAAGTCAATATTGAACATTTAGAAGATGAAGCTGAAGAATATAGAGATGATAAACATGTTTTTGCAGGATATCAGGAAAAGATAGAAGAAGAAAAACAAAGACTTAAAGATATGGACATAGATTATAAAAAAACTAGATCTGATGCTAGTTTAAGAAAAGTTACAGGTTTAATTATAGAATTAGATAAAGAAAAGAAAAAATTAGAATTAGAAATAAGAGATTTAGATTTAGAGTTAAAGCAAACTAGTAATGAGTATTTAAAATTTTTAAGTAATCCAATTGGAGCTGAAAAAAAATCAGACTATTATCTTGATAAACAAGATAATATAGAAAAAAGTATTTTAGAAAAGAAAAATGCATAATAGAAAAGCGAAAAAAGAAGCAGAAAGAAAAAAGAAAAGAGACGAAAATTTAGAAATAATTGGTTTGGTTACTGAAGATAGTAACACTAACAAAGAAAAAAATTTCAAGAAATATTAGAAGTAAAGACTATAAAAGATGGTAATAGTCGAGACCAAGTTATCAATAAAGAAAAATATGAGACTACAATGAATGATGAAGAACGTAAATAGTAAAAAGTAAAAGGGAGAGATATTATGGAAGAATTATATAAAAATATGGAAGAATTTGAAAAAGCAAAGCTTGAAGTACGTAGACAAGAATTACATATAGAACACTTGGAGGATGAAAGTAAAGAATATGAAGAGGATAAGGAAGTATATAAAGAATATTTAAATTCAATAAAGAAAGAAAAAGAAGAGCTAAAAGAAAAGAATTTGAAATATAAAAAGTTTGCTTCTGATGCCAATATAAAAAAAGTTACTCAGTTAATAATGGAAATTAAAAAAGAAAAGAAACAAAAAGAACTTGAATTAAAAAAAATGGAACACGAATTACAAGGAGTAGAGATTGAATATCAAGAGTTTTTGACAGAACCTACTAAAGGAATGTACGCAAATGATTTCTTAATGAAACAAAAAAGAATAGAAATGGATATAAATGCTAAAAAAGAAGAAATAAAAGAATTAGATTCTAAAATGCAACAATGCAACGAATTTTTACTTAAATTAAAAGGAATGGAACTAACTGTTCAAGAAAGAGAAGAAATAAATAAAGAAGAAATAAAAGAAGAAGTAGATAAAAAAGACAAAGTAGAAAGTCAAGATAAACATTCAGAAACATCTAATGATGAACAAAAACAAACAGATACTAAAAATATAGATCGAGAAGAAACTCAAACACAAATAAATGAGGGAAGAACTAATAAAATAGCTAATACAGAAGAAAAATTAGAAGAAAAATCAGAGGAAAAAACAGAAGAAAAATCAGAAGGAATAAAACAACAAATAAAAGATTATAAATTTCAAATTGTTCTTGGAAAAGAATTAGAAATTTATAAAAAAGATGGAACAAGAATTTCAATACCAATTGAAGAATATAAAGAGGCATTAAAGGAAAAAAATAGTAGCCTAAGAGACAGATTAGTAGATTTATATAAGGAAAAAGATTTAGACAAAGAAAATTTACAAAAAAGATTTGATAAGATAGTAGATAAAATTAATCCAGCAATATTATTGTCTTTAGAAAAGATGAATGAACCTAAATTAGTATGGGATTATATTAATGCCATAGAAGATAAAAAAGCACCTGAAGAATATAACATAATATATAATGAAAATAGTTATAAAAAAAGGACAATATTAGATAGAATAAAGGCTTTGCCATTTATTAATAAGGCATTAAATAGAAAAGAAATTAAAAAATTATCAAATTATGCAGACCAAGATAAAGACTACATAGCTACAGTTATTCCAAAAGGAAAAAATGAAAAATTCCCAGTAGAAAATGAAGAAAAAGAAACAGTAAATGAAAGAGCAAGTTTTATAGAAAAATTACAGGGATATAAAATGTCAGAACTCCCTGGAGAAAAAAGTCTTATAGAAAAATTACAGGGATATAAAATGCCAGAACTTCCTGAAGAAAAAGAAACAAATAACAATAGTGAACAAGATAAAGATTCTGAAAGATAAAAAAGAGTAACAAGAAAACTTGGAAAATTTCCAAGTTTTTCTTGACTTATAACTATAAAAATGATAAAATATAAACTGTTATTGTAAATTACACGTATTGTGTGATTCCGTAACAGTTTATTTACTTTATATAGTGATAATATTTCAAAAATATTACACGTATAAAATATAAAAATAGGAGGTGAAATTTAAGTGCCAACAATTAACCAATTAGTAAGAAAAGGAAGACAAACTGGAGTAACAAAATCAACAGCACCTGCTCTTCAACATGGATGGAACTCAAAAAACAAAAAATTAACAAATAATAGAGCTCCACAAAAAAGAGGTGTATGTACAGTAGTTAAAACAGTTACACCTAAAAAGCCAAACTCAGCTTTAAGAAAAGTAGCCAGAGTAAGACTTTCAAATGGTTATGAAGTTACATCTTATATCCCAGGTATAGGACATAACTTACAAGAACACAGTGTTGTATTAATAAGAGGTGGTAGGGTAAAAGACCTTCCAGGTGTTAGATACCATATCATAAGAGGAACATTAGATACAGCTGGTGTTAAAGATAGAATGCAAGCTCGTTCTAAGTATGGAGCTAAAAGACCTAAAAAATAATAGAACAAATGAAAAACGGCATCTTGCGTTGTCAAGCGTCGTAAAAATCTTTTCAATATACAAACGTATTATTTCAAAGATTTTTACTTAGCTTTCTTAGCAATATACCATTTTTGCTTTGTTCTAAAATTAAATGGAAGATTAGCAAAAAATAGTGCTTGTAATACTTACTAAATTTGGGTACTTAAATTTAGAATAGATTATAATGCACTATACGGATAGGAAATCCTATCAGAGTACCTAAGATATTTTATAAATATCTAATAAAAAAAATAAGGAGGGAAGAATAGTGCCAAGAAGAGGAATTATAGCAAAAAGAGACGTTTTACCAGATCCAATATACAACAGTAAAGTTGTTACAAAATTAGTAAACAACATAATGTTAGATGGTAAAAAATCAGTTGCTCAAAAAATAGTATATGATGCATTTGATATCATAAAAGAAAAAGAAGGAAAAAATCCATTAGAAGTTTTTGAAGCAGCTTTAGAAAATGTAATGCCAGTTCTTGAAGTTAAAGCAAGAAGAGTTGGTGGAGCTACATACCAAGTTCCATTAGAAATAAGACCAGAAAGAAGACAAACTTTAGGATTAAGATGGTTAGTAACATATGCTAGAAACAGACATGAAAAAACAATGGCTGAAAAATTAGCTGGTGAAATAATGGATGCTGTAGCTGGAAACGGTGGAGCATTTAAGAAGAAAGAAGATACACATAGAATGGCTGAAGCTAATAAGGCTTTTGCTCA
>OIYO01001481.1_pt1 | contig 12468 bp, 10 predicted proteins | sample 1588191 | NCBI WGS metagenome assembly OIYO01 (sample SAMN03283275) | human gut metagenome | biome: human-associated habitat; material: feces | host: Homo sapiens | place: Peru | collected 2012 | reverse complement strand
ACATATTCAATAATCTTGTATTTTTTTCTGATTTAATAATTGACATTAGTATATATCCATGATAAAATACAAGACATAAAAATATATTGAGTTAGGAGTTAATTAACGAATATAAAAAACATAAATTGTATAAACAATAAATAAAAAGGAGATTTACAATTATGAAAGGCAACAATAAGTTTATATCAAAAATTCTATTTAAACTACTTCTTTTAAGAGGAGGATGTAGCGATTATACAATGATGAAAGCTATACAAAAAGACAAAACAGAAGTTGTAAAATTATTATTGCAAGATAAAAGTGTAGCCCCATCAGCATATGTAATAGGAAAAGCGTTAGAAAAAGGTAATGTAGAAATTCTAAAATTATTATTGCAGGATAAGAGAGTAGACCCCTCAGCAGAGGATAATTATGCAATAAAAGAGGCATCTGCAAACGGCTATACAGATATTGTAAAATTATTATTAGAAGATGAAAGGGTAGATCCAAGTGCTGGAGATAATTATGCAATAAGATGGGCTTCAGCAAATGGCCGTGAGGAAGTTGTAAAATTATTATTGAAAGATAAAAGGGTTGAACTTTTTGCAAAGGATGAGGCAATAAATTGTATATCAGCTTTTTCTAGAAATGATGATATAAAATTTCTTTTAGAAAAATGCAAGTTTGATAACTAATGATATAAAGAATAGTGAATTAGAAAATAATATTTCTATTTCACTATTTTTTGCTATAATGTTTTATTTATTAATTTAATAATTGTTATTTTCACTGAAATTTCACATAATTGAACTTTACATTTTAAAAATTCTATGTTAAAATATTTCGGTATACAAAATATTGAGGTGCTAATGTGAAAAATGATGATTTAGTATATGAATTAATAGAATCAATGTTGGAATTAAAAAAGGTAAAATCTCATAGTATTTGTATTAATGATAATCTTTCAGGAAATGAGAAAATGGTTTTATTTATTATAAAAAACATTGGAAATGATAACGGAATTTTATTAAGTAAGGTTCGTAATAAAATAAAACTTGCACCATCCACGGTGACTCCTATTATCACGTCTCTTGAGGAAAAGGGTCTTATTGAGAGAAAAATAGATAAAAAAGATAGAAGAAATATTTATATTTATTTATCAGAAAAAGGTGAGAAGTTTACAGAAAATGTAAATAATAGATGGAGAAGTTCACTTAAAGGATACATTGATTATATTGGTGAAAAAGATGCTTTGGAAATTATTAGACTTATAAATCAAACAAAAGAATATATAAATTATATGAAAGGAGAAAGTAAAAAATGTTAAAAGTACTAAAATATTTAAAAAAGACATGGATTTCAGTTATAGTTATTGTTGCACTTTTATGTGTTCAAGCGGCTGCTGACCTTGCACTTCCAGATTATACATCAAAAATTGTAAATATTGGAATTCAACAAGGTGGAATTGATACAGCTATACCTGAGGCAATATCTAAAGATGAAATGGATAATCTTTTAATATTTACAAATGATGATAGTAAAATATTGGATTGTTACAAACTTGTTTCAAAAGATACTGTAAGTAATGATGAATATAACAATTATTTGAAAGAGTATCCTGCATTAGAAAATGAAGAAGTTTATGTTCTAAATAAATTAAATAAGGATCAAAAAAATAATTTAGAAGAAATGTTAAAGAAACCTTTAGTTCAAGTGTACCTAATGCAAAATGATCAAATGCAAGAAAAAATAAAAGAAAGTTTATTTGCAAATGTACCAGGACCTCAAAAAGAAGCTATGAAAGATATGGAATTAATGGACATATTAAAAACTATGCCTGAGGAAAATTTAGAAAAAATTACTAGTAATATAAATGAGCAAATAGATAACATGCAAGGAACAATAGTTGATCAAGCAGCTATATCATCTGTAAAAGAAGAATATAAAAAATTAAACATGGATATCGATAAAATACAAAATAAATACATTGTATTTGCAGGACTTCAAATGCTTGGAATTGCGTTTATAAGTATGGCTTCAGCAATTACAATTATGTTACTTTCTGCAAGAGTTGCTGCTAAACTTGGAAATACTCTAAGAGATAAGGTATTCAAGAAAGTTCTTAGTTTTTCAACAAAAGAATTTAACGAATTCTCTACAGCATCTTTAATTACTCGTAGTACAAATGATATTCAACAAATTCAAATGTTAATTACAATGTTATTTAGGGTAGTAGTTTATGCTCCAATAATAGGTATTGGAGGATTTATTAGAGTACTTACAAATAGTGATACATCAATGGCATGGATAATTGGACTTGCAATTTTGTGTATTATTGGAATTGTTGGAACATTATTTTTACTTACAATGCCTAAATTTAAAAAATTACAAGATTTAGTTGATAAGCTAAATTTGGTATCACGTGAAATTTTAACTGGTCTTCCAGTAATAAGAGCTTTTAATACTGAAAAGAAAGAAGAAAAAAGATTTGACGGTGCTAACAAAAATTTAATGAAAGCAAGTATTTTTGTAAATAGATCAATGAGTATGATGATGCCACTTCTAATGTTTATAATGAATTCAATTACTCTTCTTATTGTTTGGGTAGGAGGACATAATGTTGATAGTGGAATAATGCAAGTAGGAGATATGATGGCATTCATTCAATATACTATGCAAATAGTTATGAGCTTCTTAATGATTTCTATGATATCAATAATGTTACCACGTGCTGCTGTATCTGCAAAACGTATTAATGAAGTAATTGATACAACACCAAGTATTAAAGATAAAGATAAAACTAAAGATTTTGATGATGATAAAAAAGGGCTTGTTGAATTCAAGGATGTTTCGTTTAAATATCCTGATGCTGACAGTGAAATATTAGAGGATATATCATTTACTGCAGAACCTGGTAAAACTACTGCAATAATTGGTAGTACGGGAAGTGGTAAATCAACAGTAGTAAATTTAATACCTCGTTTTTATGATGTTACAGGTGGGGAACTTTTAATAGATGGTGTTAATATTAAAGATGTTTCACAAAGAGATTTAAGAAGTAAAATTGGATTTGTACCACAAAAAGGAATGCTATTTACAGGTACAATTAGATCAAATATAAAATATGGAAATCCATCTATGAGTGATGAAGACATGATTAAAGCGGCTACAATTGCACAAGCTACAGAATTTATAGAAAGTAAACCTAAAAAATATGATGAAGAAATATCACAAGGTGGTACAAATGTATCTGGTGGTCAAAGACAACGTTTATCTATAGCTAGAGCTATTGCTACAGATCCAGAAATATTTGTATTTGATGATAGTTTTTCAGCGCTTGACTTAAAAACGGATAGCAAACTTAGAGCTGCTTTAAAAGAAAAAACAGAAAATAAAACAGTTATAATAATTGCTCAAAGAATTAGTACAATTCTTGATGCCGATAAAATAATCGTACTTGAAGAAGGAAAAATAGCAGGAATTGGCAAACACGAAGAATTAATGAAAAATTGTGAGATATACAAACAAATTGCATTATCTCAACTTTCAAAGGAGGAACTTGAAAATGGCAAATAATGAAAAAAGACCTCCAATGGGAGGACACGGACCAGGTGGAAGAGGTGCTGTGGAAAAAGCAAAAGACTTTAAAGGAACGACAAAAAAATTAATAAATGATTATTTATCAAAGTATAAATTTCAACTTGCAATTGTAATAATATTTGCAATAGGAAGTACAATATTTGCAATAGTTGGACCTAAAATACTAGGAAATGCTACAACTGAAATTTTTAATGGATTAGTTGGTAAAGTATCAGGTGGAGACGGAATTAATTTTTCTAAAATTGCAGGAATAATACTTACACTTTTAATATTATATATTATTAGTGCACTGTTTTCATTTATACAAGGATTTACAATGACATCTGTATCACAAAAATTAACATATAAATTACGTAATGACTTAGCAATGAAAATAAATAGATTACCTATGAAATACTTTGACAAAAAAACAAATGGTGAAGTTTTATCAATAGTAACAAATGATATAGACACTTTATCACAGAATTTAAATCAGAGTATAACACAAATAATTACTTCTATATGTACAATTATTGGTATACTTATAATGATGTTTTCAATAAGTGTTTCTATGACAGTTGTATCTTTAGTAATACTTCCAATATCTGCATTTATCGTATCTAAGATCGTAAAAAAATCACAAAAGCACTTTAAAAAGCAACAGGATTTTTTAGGTCATGTAAATGGTCAAGTAGAAGAGGTATATGGTGGACACTTAATAATAAAAGCATTTAACTCAGAAAATGCAGTAATGCAAGAATTTGATAAAGCAAATGATGAGTTATACCGCTCTGCGTGGAAGTCACAATTCTTATCTGGACTTATGTTTCCAGTTATGAATTTTATTGGAAATATAGGATATGTTGCAGTTGCAATTTTAGGTGGATATCTTGCTGTAAATGGAAAAATTACAGTTGGTAATATTCAAAGTTTTATACAATATAACAAGCAGTTTACACAGCCTATAAATCAAATTGCACAAGTATCTAGTATGTTGCAATCAATGGTCGCTGCAGCTGAAAGAGTATTTGAATTCTTAGAACAAGAAGAGGAAGTAAATACTGCTAAAGGTAAAATAGATGTAGCTAAATTAAAAGGAAATGTAAAATTTGACCACGTTAATTTTGGATATGATCCTAATAAAACAATTATAAATGATTTTAATGCTGATGTAAAAGAGGGACAAAAGATTGCAATTGTTGGACCTACAGGAGCTGGTAAAACTACTATGGTAAAATTACTTATGAGATTTTATGATGTAAATAGTGGAGCTATTCTTGTAGATGGTCATAATATAAAAGACTTTGATAGAGGAGAACTTAGAAAAATGTTTGGTATGGTTCTTCAAGATACATGGTTATTTAATGGAACTGTAAATGAAAATATAAAATATGGAAGAGAAGATGCTACAGATAGTGAAATTGTTGAAGCAGCCAAGGCAGCTCATGTTCATCATTTTATAAAAACGTTATCAAATGGATATAACGCAGTATTAAATGAAGAGTCTAGTAATGTATCAGCAGGACAAAAGCAACTTTTAACAATTGCTCGTGTAATACTTACTGATCCTAAAATACTAATATTAGATGAAGCAACAAGTTCTATAGATACAAGAACTGAACAACAAATACAATCTGCAATGGATAACTTAATGAAGGGTAGAACAAGTTTTATAATTGCACATAGATTATCAACTATAAAGAATGCTGACTTAATACTTGTAATGAACCATGGAGATATTGTTGAACAGGGAACTCATGACGAACTTCTAAAAAAAGATGGCTTTTATGCTGGATTATATAATTCACAATTTGAAGAAGTTGAAGAATAAAAAGTGATTTAATAACTTATTCTTGGTCATGATAAATATAAATATTTTATTATATAGTACGTTAATTTATGTAATAGGTTAACGTACTATAATTTTGTTATATTTATTCTATATTAGACATATAATTTGATTTTGATGATATAAATATAATAATTTTTTGCATATAATAATTATATGAGATATTTACATATATAATTTTGTATGATAAAATATACCTGTAGGGAGGTATCTATGAAAATATTGCTAAAAAAGATATTAGAAAAAGTTACTCTTGTTATATTCTGCTTAGTTGTTATATTTGGTAATATATTGCTTATATATAACTTTAATAATAAATTTCAAAATATAAATGAATTATATGAATTTTCAGATAAAATTGATAATTCTAAGTATATTTGTATTAAAAATATAGATAATGAAAAAGTGATAGAAATTAATAGCGATGAAGATAAACAGAAATTAAAGGAATTTTTTAATAAAATAAGAGTAAGAGAAAGTAAATTAAAACTAATTGATAAAGAACAAAAAATAGATTATACAATATATATTTATACATCTGACGCACAATTTTTTGTTAATATAAATGATTCAGAAATAATGATTAATAATGAAATTTACGAAACAGATATTAAGATTGATACTTATTTAAAGGAACTTTTTGAAATATAAATATGAGGAGGCTTTTATGAAAATAAAAGAAAATGGACTAGATTTTAAATTTATAAACATAACAATATATGGAGCAGCCTTTATAGGGCTATATTTCTTTTTAAAAAATATAGGAATTATGGATAAAATTTTAAGTGGAATTGCAGCCTTAGCACCAGTTTTTGTAGGAATAATAATATGTTGGATTTCTATGCCACTTGTAAGAAGGTTAAGAAAAATAGGGCTTAGTAAAAATTTAGCAGCATTTCTTTCGTTGATAATTATATTTGGTATAGTTGGAGTAGCTATTGGTTTTGTAGTACCTATATTTGTTGAGCAATTATCTCACTTAATTAAAGAACTACCAGGTATTTATGCAAGTGTTATAGGATTTGTTAATGATTTTTTAGCCAAGAATTTAGATATGCCAAATGGAATTGATATAACTAGTAGCTTAAAAAGCCTTGATTTTGTTCAAAGTACTGTAGCTAATGCAATTAATTATTCAATAAATACAGTTCAAAGTATAACAAGTTTTATAATTTCATTTTTTACAGCAATAATTGTATCATTTTTTATGGCTAAAGATATTGATAAATTTAAAGAAAGTGTTATAGCTTTTTTATCAAGAAATAGTAAAGATGGAAGAAGATATAAGATGATAATGGATATAGATGCAACATGTATGAGCTATATTAAAGGATATGCAATAGATAGTTTAATAGTGGGTATCCTTACAACAATTGTATGTATGATATTAAAAATTGATTATGCTGTTGTTTTTGGAATCTTAATTATGATATTTAATTTTATACCATATATAGGAGCTATTTTATCATATCTTGTAGTATCGCTTTACGCACTAGTAACAGGTGGACCTGCTTTTGCACTTATTACACTTGTATCATTACTTATAATTCAAATAGTTGATGCAAACGTTTTACAGCCTAATATTATTGCAAAATCAGTTGATCTTCATCCTGTTGTTGTTATAGGGGGCTTAATTGTATTTCAATTAATGTTTGGTGTAGTAGGAATGCTAATAGCAATGCCAGTACTTGCAGGATTAAAAGTATATTTAAGATACAAGTTTAATTTGGATGATGATGAAGAGGATAAAATCGAGCATAAGACAGATAAGAAAAGATCTAGTAATAATATTAAGAAAAAAAGAAAAGTAGAGAGTCAAAGTAACTAAATTTATTAAATATATATATAATAAAAATTTTTATATAATTTTAAAATAGTGAATTGGAAAATGATATTCCTTTTCACTATTTTTGTTATTTTATATTCTCATTTTCTTTTTCTATTAGTTCGTAATGCAGCTTTTTCATAAAATTTTCAGCTACTTTTTTATCAACTATAAGGTTTAAAGATAATTCGCTAAATGTTATCATATAGATTGTGATATTTTCTTTTGAAGCTAGATCAAATATTTTATGTACAGTATCCTTATTTGTCATAACCATATCGCCAATTATTGATATTTTAGATATGTCATCTTTTTTTGTGATAAATTTTACTTTATAATTTTCGAAATCTTCTTCCTTTGAAAATGAGCCTCTACTTTTATGAGAGCTAGTATTTGTTACGATTGTTCCTTTAGAGTTATTTCCAGAATTTTTTACATATATAGGCATAGAGTTTTTCTTTCCCATATGTACAGAACGATTATGTAATACTTTAGCACCTGCTGAAGCTGCTTCAAGCATTTCGTTATATGATATTTTTTTTAGTAGTTTTGCTCTTGTAATTATTTTTGGATCTGCAGAAAATACACCATCTATATCGCTATATATTTCACATTTTTTTGCATTTAGAGCAGAGGCAATAGCTACGGCACTAAGGTCACTTCCACCACGTCCTAGAGTTGTCACATTTCCAAATCTATCTGAAGCCTGAAATCCTGCAACTACAACAATATAGTCTTCATTTAAGTAGTTTAATATGTTATTAGTATATACTGATTTTATTGTTGCATTACCATATGTGGAATCAGATAATATTCCTGCTTGAGCGCCAGTAAGGCCAACGCATTTATGACCTCTTTCATTTAACATCATTGAAAGCAATGCTACTGTTTGGAGTTCTCCTGTTGAAAGTAATAGATCAAGTTCTCTTTTACTGGGTTCTTTAGAATAATTTTTAGCTTTTTGTATTAAATGATCTGTCTCTTTTCCCATTGCAGATACAACAATTACCATTTTGTTATTTTTTTCTTTATATTGAATTATTCTGTTACAAATTCTTTTCAATTTTTCTTTGTTTTCTACAGAGGTGCCACCATATTTTTGAACAATAATATTCATAGATTTTCACCATCCTATGATAGTCTATGTAAAATAATAATTTTTGTGAAATTATACAGAATGATTGATTTAATAATATAGTTAGTATATAATATAAATAATATGAGAAGGAGAGATGGTACATGAAAACTAAAATGAAGACATATGGTTTGGTGTTATTATTTATTTTTTGCATAGGAATTTGTTTTAATTTTAATGGTATATATGCAAGTCAAAATATGAATTCATCAGAGATAACTAAAAAAGCAAAGGAAATGTTAGGCGATGAGAATGGAGATATTGATGTTACAAAATTAGTAACAGAGTATGAGGAATTAACTAAAGAATATTCAAATGATGAAATTGCAGATATGATAGAAGAAAATAAAGATGTTTTAGAGAAAAAGGGAATAAGTAGTGAAGCTATATCTGCTGGAACAGAAGTGTTAAGAAATATGGAACCAGAGAAAGTTACTAAAATTTTAAAAGAAGATATAAAAATTGACGATGTAAAGAAAAAATTAGATGAGGGATATACCCCAAGTGAAGTTGTATCAGATGTAACAAAAAGTTTAAGTACAGAAGAAAAAATTTCTATTGGTATTAAACTTTTGCTTGCTAATAAAATTTTTAAGACTATAGTTGCTATATTAGGAATTTTATTAGTATATTCTATAATTTTAAGGTGGATTATATTTACGAAAGCAGGAAAACATGGATTTGCAGCAATTATTCCGATATATAGAGATATAGTATATTTTAAGATATGTAGTATAAGTCCATGGGTTATTCTTTTTGCTTTACTACCAATAATAGGATGGATAATACTTGCTGTAATAAAAATTGTATCAAGATTTGAACTATCTAAAAACTTTGGAAAGAAAACAGCATTTGGATTTGGTCTTTGGCTACTTCCAGTTATATTTGATTCAATACTTGCGTTTTCAAATACTATAAAATATAGTGAAGAGGAATAAAGGATGATTAGCAATTACAAAACTATAACATTACTTAGGGTATTAAAAAGTGTAATTGATTTATTTATAGATACATTTTTTGTAATGTATTTTCTTAATTTATCAAATAATAATATAATACCTCTTGCTGTATTTTATTTAATAGTGTATGCTACAGTGTATATTACCATATTTTCAGTTAAGAACTTTTGCAAAAGAAAGAAAAGAGTAAATCTTCTAAGAATAGGCATATTATTAAATTTTGTATACTTTTTAATTATATTTTTATTAAGAGAAAATATGGTTCATTTTTCTTGGCTTATAGCGATTATTTATGGATTAGAAGAAGGTTTTTATTATTCTGTATATAATAACTTTGAATCAAGCGGTATAAAAAATGGAGAAAGAAAAAAATACTTAGGAATTATATGTGTGCTAAAATCAATTTTAAGTATTATAATTCCGTTAATATTTGGCTCTGTAATGAGTGTACAAGGGTTTGAAAAATGTTTGATTATTGTGTTAGTACTAGTTGCTTTTCAGATAATACTTTCTTTTATATACAAAGATGAGATTGTTAACGAACAAAAAAGAACGGATTTTAAGTCCTTTGTAGATTTAGTAGGAAAAAATGAAAAAATAAAAACAGTATATAAAATGTATATGTTTAACGGCATCATCTATAGTGGTGCTTTTAGGAGTATAATAGCTATATATATTATACGTGTATTTACAGATAGCTTTAGTTATGGTATTTTTACATCTGTTTTTGCAGCTATAACTGCAATTATTGGTTTTTATTTTGCAAAACTAGCAAAGCCTAAAAATTATAAAAAAAATTTGGTAATATCCTGTATACTTACAGCCTTAGGAATTTTGATTATAATGTTTAAATGTAACTTTGTTACAATTATTATATTTAATTTATTACAATCTTATTCAAAAACTATTGTAGAACTTATAAACTCAAATGCTCTTTCTGATATTTCTAATATGGATGAAATAAAAAATAAATATAAGGTTGAATACTTTGTTGGAATGGAGAGTTGTCTTGTAGTTGGAAGAATAACAAGTTATTTGTTATTTCTTTTGATGGGAATAATTAATACAAATTTATTTAATAATATAATTTTAATTATTTTTACCTTACTTATAATAGTATTTACTATGTGTTCTATTAATGTACAGCGCTCATTGCAGGAGGAGAAAAATGAAGAAAATTTTAGTAAGTGATTATGATAGAACTTTTTATTTAAACAAATAAGGTATAAAAAAGAAGTTGTCAGAGTATGACAGCTTCTTTTTATCTTCCGTATAATTTATTTTTTGTAAGTGTAAAAAACAGCCTCGGCATTTTCAGTATTACTTTACCGTCTGCCTGTAACGGGAAAACACTTTTAAGTTCTGACAATAAATCGTCAATAAAATCACTCTGCTCGCTTTTTGAAAGCATATCAAGATATGGGCGCAAGCCACTGCCTTTGTACCACTCAATCACACCCATATTCGACTGCATAATATGATAATAAGTAGTCTGCCATATACTAAAGTCGCAATTTAATTTGCAGAATAAATCATAGTATTCTTCCGGCAACAGATTGTGAAAATTATGAATTTCCGAAAGTTTTTTCCATTTTTCGGTTTTAATAAGGCAGTATATTATTTCATAAAACGGTGTTTTCTGAATAAGCGGAAGCTGCACGGCGAGCACACCGCTCGGATTTAGTTTATCAAAAATTTTATAAATCAGTTCCTCCTGATTATCAATCCAATGTATGCAGGCATTTGAAAAAATAAGGTCGAACTTCTGCTCATAATTTTCAAGTCCGCTCGGAACATTACATTTTTCAAAAGTTATATCGGGGTAACTTGTTTTTGCTTTTTCAAGCATATTTTCCGAATAATCCACACCGATAATATCTGCGTTTTTAAACCGGTTTTTAAGCGCAAAAGTGCTGTTTCCCGGACCGCAGCCGATGTCAAGAATATTCTGCGGGTCAAGGTAAGATATTCTGTTTATCAGATCAACAGACGGTTGTGTACGCTCGTTTTTAAACTTCATATATTGATTTGAATTCCAATCTGACATAAAAATCACACTCCTTTAGCTTTTGTTCTAAATGTAAGCTAAATAATTTTAAAATTTAGGTCAAGCCTTTGAAAAGGTTGACTAACTTTTATAATTGCTTGGCACAAAAGGTTTGCTAAACCATAATTTACCCCAATTTCCTATAAAGAACCTCTGAATATTGTCCAACACTAAGTAAATTCTATTTTTATTATATCACAGCAAAAAGCATAAGAAAACCGCCCTACAAAAAAATTGCAGAGCGGTAAATTGTTATAACCGACAGTTAAATTCAGCCTTAATTATTGTTTTCTGCAAGGTAAATCTGATATGCTGTAATATCTGTTACATCAACCTTGCCGTCTTTATTGAAGTCGGCCTTTGAATCAAAGTTATCGGGCTTTTCTGCAGAACCTGCAACAACCTGCTGTATATATGTTGCATCGTTTACATCAACTTTGCCGTCGCTGTTAATATCGTAATCAACATCCGACTTACTCTCTGCAAGAGTCCAAACCTGTGTACCGTAGAATGGGTTTGCTGTACCTACAACAAGGCTGTCGTCTGTTACGGCAAAAGTACGGCAGCCGTGGTTATACGGATCGCCAAAACCGTTTGTTGTAACAGTTTCTACATTAAGGTCGCTGTCAAGTGTGTAAAGGTCAAAGCCTCTTTCGGCTGTGCTCATATAAGCCGCACATTTTACAAATGAAATCATTTTCGCAATGTTTTCTTCTGTAAAGATTTTATCACTTAAGTCGCCGATTACACTTGAAATATCATCAGAAGCATCTGCAAATTCTTTGTAAGTAGCAATAAACTCTTCGCTTGCCTTTTCGTCAACAGCGTTTTCCACTTCATTGGCAAGCTCAATAACATCTTCTGCCCTTGCAGCAGTTGCTTTGCTGATTCTGCCTGCGTTATTTACACTCTTTGCCATATCTCTTGCATCATTTCTTGAAACAGAAAATGTTGCCGGAGCATTTACAGGCAGATGCGGTTTTTTGTATTTATTGAGAATAAGTTCTGCAAGCACCTTTATATACTCAATCTGTGACTGCCACTCTTCGTCTGTCATTTTGAGAAGGTCGCCGTTTGTAAGCTGACCGATAGGCT
>OIYO01001480.1_pt1 | contig 12470 bp, 11 predicted proteins | sample 1588191 | NCBI WGS metagenome assembly OIYO01 (sample SAMN03283275) | human gut metagenome | biome: human-associated habitat; material: feces | host: Homo sapiens | place: Peru | collected 2012 | reverse complement strand
AATGAAATTTAGTTATGCTGAGGTTGAAAAGTATACTAATATGGCCAACAATGAGTATAAGGATGATTATACTAAAGAAATAAATAACGATATTATTGGTAGTATTAGTCTAGGCAATAAAACTTATCTTTTAACCCAAACAACTGATAATAAATATTATTTAAATCATAATTACAAACGTCAAGAAGATCGCTTTGGAGCCATATTCGTTGATTATCGCTGTAGTTTACTTGATGATACTAACTGCTATATTTATGGTCATAGTTCTAAAGATTATGACCTTCCTTTTAATATTATATTTAAGTATCAAGATAAAGATTTTTTAAATAGTAATAATATTATAAATATTAATTATAAAGGATACGATTTGACTTATGAAATAGTAGGTATTACTAACCAGTATGATAATCTTGGTAAATACTTATATATTCAAACTTGTAATGAAAGTGCCAATGGCGATATTATTTTAGTTGCGAAAAAAGTTTAAGAATGCTATTATTATAGTAGGTGATAGTAATGGAAGATAGAGAAAATAATAATAGTCAAAAAATAGATCCAGTCCAAGTTAGGCAGGTCGAAAATGTAACGTATCAAAATTTCCATGCCGCTCATGAAGCAGAAGAAAGACGCAGACAATTAAATGAAGCATGGCAAACTTTAAAAGATAATAACGTTGATTATGATGGTAAAATTTTTCATAACGCTTCTTTGCAGAGCAGAAAAATGGATCGTCGTACATTTCTTAAAATATTAGCAGCTTTGAGTATTTTAGTTGTAGCAGCAAAGCTAGGAATGATTGCTAAACCAGAAATAGAATTCGAAAAGGCTAAAAAAGATACGCAAGACATAATCAATGATTTAATAAATCAAAAAAAATATTTTGGTGATGATGCTTCATTGCCGGAAAAAATAACTGAAGAAAATAAAACTCAGATTGAAAATTTGATTAGGGGAATAATGGACAATAGTAAAAATGACAAAGATAATCATTTAAACCGTGATCAAGCTATTTATGCAATTAGTCTTTGCGGAAAAGTATCAAATCTATATGAAACTTATTATGGGGAAAATCTTGAAATTTACAAGTACAAATACTTTAGTACTTATAAAGATGTAGCTGATCGAGGTTATGCAAATTATATGCAGTATGGTCTGCCAGTTGTTAACCCTAAAAATGACGGTGAAAAAGGTGCAAGAGGAATAAACTATGTTGAAGGAATTCGAATTTTAGAAGAGAATATCAAAAGTTTAAATTTGCAGGAAGAAAGTGGTAAATCATTATGAATATGAAAGATACAATCGATTTTTATACCTTAGATGGTAAGATTTATTTAATAGTTAAAGAAATAGAATACAATAATCATAAGTATGTTTATCTAACTAACGAAATGGATTATCATGATTTATTACTTAGAAGAGTAGAGGGCAATGACTTGCTACCGTTAACTAATGAGGAAGCAGCTGGGGTCTTAAACAAACTATTTGCATAAGAAAGGCTACTTATATGCCTTTTTTTCATTAATTCTTCACAATTAATAATTAAAATGAAAAAGTGTAGGAGAGAACTTATGAGAAGAAAAAATAAAAATATAATATTAATAACACTATTATTGGTTTTTACTAGCTTTAGTATTATTTTGTATAGTAATTTAACTAATAATAACTTTGATAATAATTCTAGTTACAGTGATAATTATAATGATTATGATTATGGTAATAATTATGATTCATATTATCCTAGTTATGGCTATGATAATAATGATACCATTACAAGTACTAAAACTAGTACCAGTCGAGCTAATCAAATTATTACAGTTGTTGTGACTTCGATTCTAGTAGTTATATCTATTCAAATACTATTTTATTTATTATTTTCCGGTTTTAATTATTTAACTTTTAAATTGACTTTTTTTCCTTTAGCTAAAATAGGTGTTTATTTAATCCTTAGCTTAGGTTTAACTGTTAGTATTTTATATCTTGCTATAAAGCCTATTACTTTTTTACCAGCGGATATAATTGTCGAAGATAATTCTAAAAATAATAATCAAAGTAATGATAAAAATAATACAAATCTTCCTAATTTAGATGGTAGGGAAGTTACCGATAAAGATATCAATTTAGATGATTATGATCAAAATATTTTAATAACTAGGGGTGGCACTTATAATTTAACTGGCAAGTTCAGTCATAGCATTATTGTTAGTTGTAATGGTGATGTAACTTTGTCGCTAAACAATGTAACGATAAATACTAAAGATACCGCTAGTATCATTAATAAAGGGACTGGTAAATTAAAAATAGAAACTCTAGAAGATACTGCTAATACTCTAAGTGATGAAAATACTTCGTATTATGATAGTGTCATTTATTCAACGGGACCATTAGAGCTTAAAGGAACAGGTATTTTAAATATCAATGGCAATCAAAATATAGGTATCAATGTTGTTTCTAATGATTTTACTTTAAATAGTGGAACTGTTAATATCAATGCTAAAAATTATGGTATCGTTACTAGTGAAGATGGTGGTTTAATCAATATCGTTGACGGCAATTTATTTATAAATAGTACGAAAGCTAATCTTAAATCAAAACAAGACATTGTCATCGATGGCGGCTTAACATATCTTATAGGAACCGAAGAAGACGCACCAATCGATACTACCGGTGGTTATTCAATTAACGGTGGCACCTTAATTGCCCTAGGCAAAGACATTTATGAAACTCCTGTTACTAGTTCGAAAAATTATACCGTTTGTCTTAAATTACAAGATATTGTTAAAAAGGAAAGTGTTCTTAGTTTAATAAATAGTGATAATAAAGAAATATTGACTTTTCAAGCTCAAGATGATTTTAATTCACTTATTATTAGTACTAAATCTTTAACTAAAGGTAATTATAAATTTTATAAAGGTGGTACTAGTACTGGAAATTTAGAAAATAATATTTATAAAGATGGCAAATATATAGATGGTACTTTGGTAACCGATGATATTTCCATAACAAGTAAAGTTACAGCTAAAAAGTAGTGAGTTTTAAATACCCACTACTTTTAATATTATAAAAATTAGATTAAAGTAAAATTATATTTCGCGCATTAATTCTTTATCTTTAAAAGGATTCTTTCTATCAATCTTGTCGACAAACAAGATACCGTCTAGATGATCTATTTCATGTTGAAATGCTACTGCAATATCTTCACGAACACGAATACGATAAGTATCACCATTGTAATCGTTATACTCAATAGTAACTCTGGCACATCTTGGTACAATACCTTCTACCTCCCGATTAACGGATAGACAACCTTCGCCCTCGCCAACATAGATAAGTTCTTCGCTTTGTGAAATAATTTTAGGATTAATTATAACATAATTTTCAAATTTTCCTTTTTCTATTTCATCAACGATAACAAAGATACGTTTACCAATTCCAATTTGTGGATAGGCAAGCCCCATCCCAGGTCGCAAGTCGTATTTTTCAGCATATTCTTCAATTTGACTCATAGTAAGATAAGTAATCATATCTTCAATATTTTTTTGATCTTCTTTAGAAATTGGAAACTCCGTTATTGGTAAAGCTTTTTTATGTAATATCTTTTCCTTTTCATCTAATATCTTTATATTTGGTAACTTCATAATACTACCCCACATTCATAGGTATTTTACCAAAAAATATTCTAAAAGGAAAGGGGTAATTTTAAAGTCTAATTTTCAAATAACTTATAGTATTAATTATTATTTATCAACTATAAAAGTTTTTAATTAGTAAATATTTATAAATAGATTTTAAAGTATAAATATCCAAGTAAACTTTTTTAGTCGGTTAAATTAATTAATTTTTGCCAAAAGAAAAAGAGAGAAGCCTCTCTTAACGGTTGTTATTGCCACCAGCATACCAACCAGCGCCGATGATAATTACTAATAGAATAAATAAAACAATCCAAATAGCAGCGCCATAGCCATAACCAGCAGTGGTACCAACATAAGTACTACAAGGATTTTGATAACCGTAGCCACCATAGTAGCCGTTATTACCGTAATAATACATATTTATACCTCCTTTATGTATCTAATATATTTTATGGATTGACACGTTTTTTGACACAAGTAGAAATTTATCCCTAAAAACTTAGCTAATTTATGGTATTATTATAATAGGTGGTCAAAATGAAGAAGAAAATAGCCAAAATGGACTTACTTTTACTTTTTTTAATCATTTTATATTCAGTTTTAGGATGCATAATGATTTTTAGTGCTTCAAGTGTCCTGACAGTATTAAAGCAGGGCGTTGCTAGTAATTATTATTTTATTCGGCAATGTGCTATTTTAGTTATAAGTGTTATTGCTGCTATTATCGTGACACGGTTTCCCCTAAAATCTTATAAAATTATTTCCTGTTTTCTGATGATTTTAATCGGAGCCTCCCTCGTAGGCCTGCTACTTGCTGGTAAAATTACTAATGGGACCAAGGGATGGTATGAGTTAGGATTTTTTAACTTCCAACCCGCTGAATTTGCTAAGTCAATTATTATTATTTATTTAGCTTATAGTTATGAAGATATTGTTAAGAAAAAAGAAACTCGGGCCTTTATTTACTTTATCCCTTTATTTTTTGCTGAAGTTATAGCCCTTTTGGTTCTAAAACAGCCAGATCTTGGGAGCGCTATTATCATTGGTGTTTTAGCCATTCTTATCTTCTTTGCTGTTCCCATGCCAAAGAAAACTAGATTACGAGCTAATTTAATAATTTTCATTGTTGCCGTTATAGGTGTACTAGGTTGCGTAGCTTTTAAAGACAAAATATTTACCAGTTATCAGTTATCGCGTTTTTCCTTTCTTGCCCCTTGTAGCGAAGAAAAGCGAAACGAACGACTAGGTTATCAAGTTTGTAATGGTTATATTGCTATTAAAAATGGTGGCTTATTTGGTCTTGGTTTTGGTAATTCAACTCAAAAATATCTTTATTTGCCAGAAGCTCACACCGACTTTATCTTCCCAATTATTGTCGAAGAACTAGGCTTAGTAACCGGTATCCTGATTATTTTGGGATACATAATCATTCTTTTGCAAATTTTAAAAATAGCTAAAAATGCTCCTGATGTTAGTATGAGTTTAATCGCTTATGGCACTTGTTGTTATCTAGCGTTACACACTCTAGTTAATCTCCTTGGTGTTTTAGGTTTAATGCCATTAACAGGGGTACCACTTCCATTCTTTAGTTACGGTGGTTCCTTTGCTATCAATGCTATTGTCATGATTGGGATAACTGAAAAAATAGCAGTCGAAAGTCAAAATAAAAAATTGCGTGATAAAATAATTAAACTTTAAAAAACTAAATAAATGGTTAATTCATTTACTTAGAGTAGAAAAAATAAAAAAATTGTCAAAAATTAACAAAAATTAAAAACTTTTGAAGGAAATTCATGATCTATTACCAATATATATAATTAGGAGGTGATAAATTATGAATTTTTATTTTGACTTAGTAAAACAGTTTTTTTCTAAGTATTTTGTTAAGCTTTTTATGATTTTAATAAGTTTAAGTATTTTAGGTATAAATATCTACCATACTTTTTTTCAAACTAATTTAAAATCTATTAATGATGCCACCAAATATGATGTGGCCTTAGCAAATAATGATCTTGAAATTAGCAGTAAAGATAATAATCTTATGCAAAATACTGAAAATTCTTTAGAAGAAACTGCCAACAAAGAAAAATACTATGTTGATGTTAAAGGTGCCGTCAAAAATCCTGGGGTCTATGAAGTATCAACTAACAGCATTGTCAACGATTGTCTAAAATTAGCTGGTGGTCTTCTAAAGACTGCAGATACTACGACAATTAATCTAAGTAAAAAAGTAAGTTTAGAGATGGTTATTTATGTTCCTAAAAAAGATGAAGTAGTTAAATCAACAACTAATACGACTGTTACTAAGAATCAAGAAATCCCCAATAATGCAGCAATTCCAGATAAAGATACCACGACTGCTAGTAGTGATGCTAAAACCGATAATGATACCAATGTTTTAATCAATATCAATACGGCTACTAAAGATGAGTTAACAACACTTACTGGAATAGGTGCCGCCAAAGCCCAAGATATTATTGACTATCGTACTAATAATGGCAACTTTAAGACGATTGAAGATCTAAAAAATGTCAGTGGAATTGGAGAAGCTTTATATGCCAAAATCAAAGATAATATTAGCGTTTAAAATCTTTATTTATATTTTGACAATTATAAGTCTTCTAATAAGTTTTTATCGAAGTAACTTTATTGTAAAAACCTCGAGTTATACTGGCGAGGAAACAACTATTGAAGGAACTGTTATTGACTACAAAAAGACTAGTGATAAATTAACGATGACTATCTTAACGAAAAATCAAAATAAGTCCGAAAAAATTATAGCTAATTACTATTATTCTAATAATTTGCAAACTAGCTCTAAACCTTCTTCTAAATTAAATCTTGATATTAAGATAGGGGATAATGTCCTTTTAAAAGGAACATTGAACCAACCTTTAAATAATACTATTCCTAATACTTTTAACTATAAAAAATATCTTTATTATAAAGAGATATATTATCTTTTTACAATAAAAGGAATAGTAAGTGTTAATCCAAGTCCAAACCTCTTTTTTAAACTGCAAAACTTTACCTATGAGCGTACTATGCGCATTGATGATAAAGGATATCTTACTATGCTTATTTATGGTAAAAAACTTATTGACCAAGATATTTATAGTTCTTTACAGGAGTTAGGAGTTATTCATTTATTTGCTATTTCTGGTTTACATATTAGTATCTTTACTCTTATCTTAGAAAAATTATTAGCTCGATTAAAAATTAATCATGCTTTTCAAACAATTATTATTTTTCTCTTTCTTTTTACTTATGCTGCACTTATTAACTTTCCGTCTAGCGTACTAAGAGCTCTAGTTATGTATGTTTTCTTAAAAATCTTTACCTTTCTTTCTAAAAAAATAAAGATTAATATTCAAACCTATGAAGTGCTGCTATTAAGTATATCTTTTCTACTCTTAATCAATCCTTATTTGCTTTACGATATTGGCTTTCTTTACTCAAGTTTATGTGCCTTTGGCCTTATTTATTACAATGATAAAACTAAAAATTATATTTTAAAGTCATTAAAAACAACTTATATAGCGTGTTTATGGTCATTACCGATATCGATATCTCTTAATTATTCTTATAATCTTTTGAGTCCATTTTTTAACCTTTTCTTCGTTCCCTTTATAAGTTTTATTTTCTATCCCGTATGCCTTCTAACTTTTGTATTTCCATTTATCCTTTCTATCTTAAAATTTTTAATCTTTTTGTTAGAAGGTTTTACGGTAATATTTTCTAAACTAAGTATTAATATTATCTTGCCTAAAATGAATATCATTGTAATTATTATTTATTATCTAAATATTTTTCTCTTATCTAAATATAAGAGTAAGTATTATCATTTTCTAAATCTTCTAATTCTTTATTTATATCCTTGGCAATATGATTTATCTAATAACTTAAAAGTCTATTATTTAGACGTTTCTCAAGGCGATGCAAGTGTTATAGTAAGTCCTAGAAAAAAAGAGGTAGTTATGATTGATACCGGTGGTCTTACAACTGATACAAATTATTATACTGCTCAAAATATTATTAAATTTTTCCATAGCATTAATATCAAAAAGGTAGATACTTTAATTATAAGCCACGGTGATTATGACCATATAGGTAATGCTTTTTATTTGATAGACAATATTAAAATCAAAGAAATAATTTTTAATAATAATGAGTTTAATGAATTAGAAAGTAATCTTATAAAAATAGCTCAAACCAAGAAAGTTAATGTTAAAAAAGGTAAGGAAAACACTCAAGGAAAACTTTTAAATTTTCAATTTCTTAATACTTTAACTTATGATAATGAAAACGATAATTCTTTAGTAACTTATCTAAAGTATCAAAATTATTCTTTTCTTTTTATGGGTGATGCCTCTATTAAGGTTGAGGATAATCTTATAAAAAAATACATGTTCGGCCAAGTAGACTTTTTAAAGGTAGGTCATCATGGTTCTAAAACTAGTACAAGTTTAGCATTTGTTAATATGATAAATCCTAAGTATGCCCTTATCAGTGTAGGTAGGAAAAATAAATATGGTCATCCTAATAAAGAAGCTTTAGAAAATTTAAAAAATAGCATTATTTATCGAACTGATATTTTAGGAACACTTGAATTTACAATAATGGATGATAAGGTTACCGTTAAAAATTATAGTCCATAAATTAAATAATCCTTTAACTAAAAAGTAAAGCATAACTTGTAGAATGCTGAAAAGATTATTAAAACGTTATCAAAAAAACTATTATTTAAATTTAATTAATAGTTTACAAATATCTTTTTAATTGATATATTCAATTTATAAATGATGTTGAAAAAATGAAATATTTAGGAAGTAAAACTATTGAAACGGAAAGATTAATTTTAAAAGCCCAAACGATGAAAGAGCAAAAGACACTTTGGCAAATCTTAATGTTGCCCAAGGTAAATCGTTATTATCTTACTATTCCCAAAAAATATGCTGCTAACTTGTATGATTGGGATAAGCAACAGGTTTTCTATGAGCATGATATGAAGCACGCTAATGATTTAACAGCTTTTAAATGGAGTGTTTTTATTAAAGATACTAACGAATGCATTGGTAGAGTTTCATGTCATGAAGCCCATACCGAAGATGAAAAAATTATTGATCCAAATATTAAAGGCGTTGGTTGGTTTATTAACCCTAAATATCAAGGATGTGGTTATGGTAGAGAAGCCACTAATGCCATGATGAAATACATGTTTGAAGAGTGTGAAATTGCCAGGATTAAAACTGGTGCCGCAGTTAACAATCCGGCTTCTTGGTCAATAATGGAAAAGTTTGGTTTTATTAGAGAAAAGGAAATCAAAATGATCGATTATACTTTCGTTGCAGAGCCTGTTTGTGGTTATCAATATTATCTAACTCGTGATATGTATTTAGAAAACAATAACAACAAAAGATTAAGTAAATAGAAAAATAAGCGGTAATTGATAAGATTATTCATGCTGCCAATTAGAAAGAAGGAAAATAATGAAAGAAATTATACTAATTCTCACATGTTTAAAAATAAACTTGAATGATATAGTAAATACAATAAACTTACATAAATTTTGTTAAACATTAAAAAATTACCAAAGTAGGTAATTGTGTAGGTGGTTTAGGCTCCAATTAATTTAACAAGCTCTTAATAAAACAAAGTATCCAAACCTATCAGTTGAGATTACAGCTGATCACAAAGGCTTACTAACTAATATGCATTAGCGGTTTAAGCAAAAAATATTAACTATCACATAAAATCTTAACCTTTTTTTAACCCTTTATCCCATTTTATTTGCTATAATCAGTATTGATGAGTGTTTTAGAACTCTTTTATAAAGAAAGGATTTTGAAAATGAATTATTTAATTGCAGGTACTTCAAATTATTTAATAAATGAAGAAATAAAAAAGATTATAGGTTCGGAAGAATATACGAAAATTGATTATTTAGCAACCACTATCGATGAAATTATTGTAGAAGCTAGTTATAATGATTTATTTGGCAGTAAGAAAAATATTATTGTTAAAAATGCTAATCTTTTTGCCGAAAAGAATGAAAGTGCTACTAAAAAATTAGAAAAATATTTAGAAAATTCTAATCCTAATACAACTTTAATATTTGTTTGTGAAAAGGCCAATGAGCGTTTAAAAATAGTAAGTACTATGAAAGAAAAGTATCACGCTATTATTTTAAAACCAATGTATGCTAATGATGCCGCTTATAAAATAATGGAAGAAGTAAAGAAAAGAAACTTTACCATTTCTTATGAAGACGCTAGATATATTATAGATACTTCTTTAAACAATTTTGATATAGCTATGAATAATATCGATAAAATTTGCCTTTATTACAATACCCCATGTAAGATTAAGAGTAACGATGTTAAAGAGTTGACATCCATTTCTATTGAAGATAATCAATTTAAGTTCGTAGACGCTATTATTACCGGCAATTACAAGTTAGCTTTCAAAATTCTTAAAGATTTTAAAATTCAAAAAATTGAACCGTTTATCCTTTTTAATATGTTAGCTCGCGAATATCGTAATATGCTTTTAATAAAAGAAGCTGCCAGTAATTCTAATACAAAGAATAGTATTTTAACAACGCTAAATTTGCAAAAATGGCAACAAGATAAATTGTTAAAGAACGGTGCCAATTATACTAAAAAAGCTTTAGAAAATGAATTAGTAAACCTTGCTAATATTGATTTAGATATTAAATTAGGCCGTATCGATAAATACTTAGCTTTAGAAATGTATGTTATTAATCATAACGCTTAAATAGGAGAAAAGATGGAAAAAAGTTTGTTGTTTACTAAAATTACTAAATATTGGTTAATTTTTACAATTATTTATATTTTAATGTGTGTCTTTATTATCTCTAGTAATATTTATTTTCTTCTTTTTAATATTTTAGGGGTTTGTATTGCTACTTATTTTAAATATTATTTTGCTTTTAAAGAAAATAAAGATAAAACTAGTTCGTCTAAATTATTAAAAACTTATCTTATCATTTTTCTGATTTTAGTCTTTTTATCTACTACGACTTTTCGAGGCCATCATTTATCTCTAAGTTTTAAAAATTGGAACCTTTCTAATGTGAATGTTATTCCTTTACAAGGCACTTTTGAGGATATTAAAGCTTTTTTTACAGGAGCTGACTATACAAATCTTACATTAATTTTAGGTAATATTTTTCTTTTAGTTCCCTTAGCATATTTATATCCCCGTAACATTAAAAATAATAAGTTTTATAAAACCATTTTAGCTTGCTTTCTTACATCTTTTTCCTTGGAAATATTTCAATTTGTCTTTAATGTTGGAGCTTTTGATATTGACGATATTATTTTAAATACCACAGGTCCAGTTCTTTTTTATCCTTTATTTAATAAGAGTAGTATCAGTAAAATTATGGATAATATTTTCTACTTTAAAAAAGAAAAATTAGCAAAAAAAGATTGGCTAGCTTTAGCAATAACCATTATTTTCTTTTTAGGAATTTTCTATATTTTAATTTATGACTATTGGTTTAAAAAGCCTGGTTATGGCGTTGACGTTTATAAAGAAACACCTTGTATTAATAGTAAAACATTTGCTTTCGAAGATGAGTTTTATAAATATTATTATGCATGTAGTAATAATGATGACTTATATATCGAATATACTCAAGACTTTTTAGGTTTTGATGTTAAGACTAAATATAAAATTGTAGACCTTATTAGTGGCAAAGTTAATAATATTAATTCTAAAGATGAGGCATATTTAAATAACGAATATATAATTAAAGAAAGCAAATATTCGAGCTTAGAAATTAAAACTTTAAATAACGAAGAAATAAATTTTAACTTAAGCAACGCTAATATTAAATTAGATAATTATAAAACTATTGGTTATAATGATGATACTTACTATTATTATTTTATTATTCCTAATAATGCAGGTATAACGAATGCTAATTTTATTTTGACTAATGAAGAAAGTAATACTGCAAGATATTTAGAATATCAAATAACTGTAAATAAAGATTTAACGGTTGAATATCAAGAAATTAATTAATTTTAAGAACTTAAAATCAAAATGGATTTTTAAGTTCTTTTTATACAATAAGAAAGTCATCCGTAATGTTGTGTATTTTTTGCTCACAAAAAAATTCATAGATTTTACTACTTTAAAATTTATCTTTTGTAAACTTGCTTTGCAAATTTTATGAATATTTATAAAATAATTATAACAAAAGAAATAGAAAAATGTGAAAAAAATTATAAAAGCACTAATTGTTAATACAAAAATTAAAAAGTTTTAAAAATATAAGCTGAACTATAGACAAACAAAAAAATTAATGATAATATGCACTTAACAAGCAGGCAGGGTGTTTTAAATGATGGTAACAAAAGCATATAAATTTAGAATGTATCCAAATGAAGAACAAAAAATTCTTATTAATAAAACATTTGGATGTAATAGATTTGTATATAACTTCTTTTTAAGTAAGATAATAGAAAATAAATATACAAAAATAGATGAAAAATTAATAAGAGGAAATGTAATATCAAATGAGAATTATACAATAGCATTAAATCAAAAAGGAGAAGGATTTAGTAAATATAAAGATATTTATATTAATAGATATAAAAAGACAGATGATTATGCACAAGGAATATTCTTCTATATTAAAAATATAAAAACTAGTATTAATGATAACTTAGAACTTTTAGAAATTTTAAATGAAGATGAAATAAAAGATATTTTTAACTCAATAGATGTTATAACTAAAGAATTGGATGAATTAGAAATAGAAAATCTTTTAAATGGTGAATTTGATGACTTAAATTGTTACTTAGAAAT
>OIYO01001476.1_pt1 | contig 12509 bp, 13 predicted proteins | sample 1588191 | NCBI WGS metagenome assembly OIYO01 (sample SAMN03283275) | human gut metagenome | biome: human-associated habitat; material: feces | host: Homo sapiens | place: Peru | collected 2012 | reverse complement strand
GGTGGGGCTGTTTACCTCCGACGAAGCGGCCATTGCGGCGGGCGGCCCCTATCTGCGCGGCTATATCTGGGACTGCATTTTTGCGGGAATCCACTTTACCTTCAGCGGTTACTTCTGCGCCTGCGGCCGGTCGGAATTTTCCTTCCTGCACAACATCATTGCTATCGTGCTCGTCCGTATCCCGGGCGTCTACCTGACCTCGCTCTGGTTCCCGGACACCCTGTTCCCGATGGGAATTGCAACGGCGTGCGGCTCGCTGACTTCGGTTGTGATCTGCCTTTTCGTGTTCCGGTATCTGAAGCGGAAGGCATCGTAAAATCGCGGAGGTTTTTTCATGGCAGACAAACAGCTTTTTAAAATCGGTGAAGTTGCCCGCATGTATCACTTAAGTCTTGGGATCCTGCGGCATTATGAAAAAGAAGGGCTTCTCGCCCCTGAATATACCGACCCGGAAACCGGCTACCGCTATTACAGCACACGCCAGTTTGAGGTGCTCAACACGATCCGTTATCTGCGGATGCTGGATCTGCCGCTTGCAGATATTAAAGAATACATGCAGAACCGGGAAATTCCAGTAATTGAAGAGAAACTGCGGCACCAGAAAGCGCTGATCCAGCAGAAAAAACGGGAACTCGAACTGATAGAACGGAAAATTGACCACCGGCTCCAGCATATTGAGGATGCAAAAGATTCTGTTCTCAATCAGATTTCTCTTGTGTCTCTGCCGCCGCTCCGTATGGTGCGCATCCGCGATTCCCTGCAGCCGAAAACGTATCTCGACCTGGAATTTCCGATCCGCCGCCTGCAGGAGGAACAGCCGGATGCGCTGGTCTTTCTCGGCAAGGTCGGCATCGGGATTCCAAAAGAAAAACTGGAACAGAAATGCTTTTCCCAGTATGATCTTGTGTTTCTGCTCCTGGACGAAGAGGATGAATACTACGGTCATGTGGAGACACTTCCCTCTTCCCTTTATGCCATGATCCGCTTCCGCGGAAGCCATCAGGAGGCGCCGGTGTATTATCAGAAGCTGTTCGATTTTTTGGCGCTGCATCAATGGGAAGCCGCTGGGTTTTCACAGGAAATCACCTTAATTGATAATGGAATGACGAGCGATCCGGAAAAATTTGTAACGGAGATCCGGATTCCGGTCCGGGCTTCTGATTCGTGAATCACTTTCTTACGCAGCGAAACAACAGGGAATGTCTGAAGTTTTGTTTCAGACATTCCCTGTTGTTGTTTCTTTTTTGTTCACTTTTGCTGATTTTTTATGAACATTTTGTTTAAAAATAAGGGGTGACTTTTTAACATTTATATGGTATGCTATAGACAACACAGACGGAGACTCCGGGCATCGGGGAATCCGTACACACACTATCTCGAGGGCAGATTTCCTGTCCGATCCGCGGCCGCCTGCACGCCATCGGGCCGCCGCGGTTTTTTCTTGCACTGCAGCCGAAAGAGTCTGCCGACGGCAGGTTCTGCTGGTGTTTTGTGGTGCTGGTGTGGAAATTTATCTGACGAAAAGGAGACTCTTATGAGCGTAGAAAACTTAGAAAACGAGATTGAAACCACCGCTGATCCGGAAGAGGAAATTGTTTCCCAGGGTGTTCACAACTACAGCGCCGCTGAAACGTACGTGCGTCCGACCGATCCGGCAGTTCTGCAGCAACTGGAATGGTTCCAGGACCAGAAGCTGGCGCTGATGATGCATTTCGGTCTGTACTGCCAACCGGGCATGGTTGCTTCCTGGGCATTAAGCGACAAGGATTCTGACTGGTCCCGCCATCAGGTAAACTGGGCTGACGGAGAAACGTTCAAAAAACAGTATTTTAATCTGAACCATTCGTTCAACCCGGTCCGTTTCCAGCCGGAGGAGTGGGCACAGATGGCAGAGGACTGCGGATTCCGCTATCTGATTCTGACCACGAAGCATCACGACGGATTCTGCCTCTGGGATACGAAATATACGGATTATAAAACCACCGCAGAGGACTGCCCGTTCCATGAACACAAAAATGCGGATATTGTAAAATCCATGTTTGATGCATTTCGTGCAAAAGGCATCGGTATCGGTGCTTATTTTTCCAAAGCCGACTGGCACTGCCCGGACTACTGGAACGAAGAGCTGAGAAAAGATGGTCTGACATCCCGCGGGCCTTCCTACGATCCGAAAGAGTATCCCAACGTGTGGAACCGTTTTAAAGAATATACGAAAAATCAGGTTCTGGAGCTCTGCGAGAATTACGGTAAGCTGGACATTCTCTGGTTCGACGCAGGCTGGGTTGCTGAGAGCAACGGCCAGGATATTGAGCTTGGAAAGATCGTTGAGGAAGCACGTAAAATTCAGCCGTGGATTCTCTCCGTTGACCGCACAATCGGCGGCGCTTACGAAAACTACGTGACACCGGAGCTCTGCATTCCGGAAGAACCGCTGAACGTTCCGTGGGAAAGCTGCCTTACCCTCGGCGTTGACTTTACATACGAATACGGTGACCATTACAAATCTCCGCGTGAACTTGTCGGCATGCTTGTTAACATCGTTGCCAAAGGCGGCAACATGGCGCTGAACGTCAGCCCACAGCCGGACGGCCGCATCCCGGTCGATGCCTGGGACAGCCTGAACGGTTTTGGCCAGTGGATGAAAACCTTCGGCGATGCCATCTACGGAACCCGCGTCTGCGCACCGTACCAGAACGGAACCCTTTCGTTCACACAAAAGGGTGATTCCGTCTATGTGTTCCGACTGTATCCGACGGTACAGGAATCGGTAGAGGCGGAAATTTTCGTGCCGTATACCGAGTCAAAGATTTCGGAGATCTGTATGGTGGAGAATGGGGAGGCAGTTGCTTTCAAGGAAGTGGATGGCGGACTTGTTATCACCGTTCCGGCAGGATACAGAAGAGGCTCAGCACCGATTGCGTTGGTGTTTGAGATGAAGAAAGAGAAATAATTTTTTGAAATGTGAAAAAGGGCTGCACCTTCACAGGGCAGCCCTTTTTGTATTTTAGATTATATTATATGGATCTCGCTGGTGAAACCGTGAGTGTCAGACCAAGATGTTGAAAAATATTTAAAAGTGTTTTCAGATTTGGCGTTGTTTTGCAGGATTCAATTCTTGCCACGGAGGATTGTGGAATTCCACACATTGCAGCGAGCTCCCGCTGGCTGAGTCCAAGCGCTGTACGCTGTTCAACCATAGCCGTTACAATCACAGCAATTTCTTCAACTTCTTTTAACTCTTTTGCCGTCTCCGAATCAACTTTTTCAATATGCTCTTTATAATCATCCCAAGTCTTCATTCTTTATCCGACTCCTTTCTGAAAAGATAATCTGCTCGTTCATTTTTTGCTCTCTCAATTTCACGTTTTGGCGTTTTTTGTGACTTCTTTCTATAGCAAGACCCGAAAATAATGCAAAAAAGACAGTGCTGCAGAGCGCGAATTGCAAGGAACAGATTTGAAGGCGTACCGGGGTACGACGAAAATCTGTGACGCAGTAATTCACGCTCTGCGGTGCTGAATTTTTTGCATTATTTTCGGGGATTGCTATAGTATACCACAAAACGAAAACCCAGAACAAGCATGGATTGCCTGAAAGAAAGATTTTTTGAAAAAAAGGATTGACAAAACACAAATATTAACCTATATTGAAACAAGGTTAACAATTCAAAAAGAATTGCATACAAGAGACCTGCGAGGAGGAATTACTTTCATGAAAAAATCAAAACTTACCACAAAACAGGTTGTACTGACCGGTATGATGACGGCAGTGCTTGCAGTGCTGTCCATTGTGACGATTCCGCTTCCAACCGGTGTTCCTGTGACACTGCAGACTTTTGCGATGGCATTCTGCGGTTACGTACTTGGCTGGAAATTAGGTGGTGCATCCGCTGCGCTTTACGTCGTACTCGGCGCAATCGGTGTTCCGGTTTATGCCGGCATGAGCGGCGGTTTCGGCTCTCTTCTTGGAGCAGCCGGCGGTTTTATCTTTGGTTTTATCCCGATGGCAATGCTCTGCGGTGCCGGAATTAAAAAAGGCTTCCCGGGCAAACCATTCGTTCTTGGAATCGCAGGTCTTGCGGTGTGCCACGCATTCGGTGTGGTACAGTTTGCGGTTGTAACAGGAAACACCATTCCGGCATCGTTCGTGCTGGTTTCCGTTCCTTATATCGTAAAAGATGTGATTTCCGTTGTTGCAGCAGAGGTTCTCGGCGTTGCCGTTCGAAAAGCACTGTCCGCTGCCCATGTGATGAACTACGGAACTGCAGCATAATAAAACAAGTTTTTCATTCCTAAAACCCCCAATATATCGAGAGACAGGCATTCTGGTTATAAGCCAGATGTCTGTCTCTTATTTTGCACAAAATTAAAAAATTCATAAGAAAGAGGCAAGAAGGCGTTAAGGGGTGTGTGATAGGATAGAAAACAGGAAAAGAAAAAAGGGGTTTAAGAATCATGAGAAAGAAAAGGCGAAAACGCCATGGCATATTAGGAAAGATGATCGGAGGTCTGCTGGCGTTTCTGGTGCTGATTCTGCTGGCAGCGGGAATGTTCTGGACACTTCAGGGATATTTTTCGTATCAGAAAGCAGTAAAAGAAAAGCCGCTTGCACAGGCCGTGGAGGAAGTCAGGAGCGAAGCGCAGTGGGTTTCCCTCGATCAGGTGCCGGAGCTGTATCAGAAAGCGGTGCTTGCGGTCGAGGATCACCGGTATTACGAGCATCACGGCATCGACTGGATCAGCACCGCGCGGGCGGTTGTGCATGATATCCGTGTGATGAAACCGGAGCAGGGCGGCAGTACGATCACGCAGCAGCTCGTAAAAAACATGTATTACGATCAGAATAAAACGCTCGCCCGGAAAGCGGCAGAGGCGTGGACGGCACTCTATGTGGAACGGCAGCTCTCGAAAGAAGAAATTCTGGAATTGTACATCAATACCATCTATTTCGGGGATGGCTACTATGGACTGAAAGAAGCATCGCTTGGCTACTTCGGGAAAGAACCGCAGGAGCTGACCGACAGCGAAGCCATTCTCCTCGCCGGAATCCCGAATGCACCGTCCGCCTACGCGCCGTCGCGCCACGCGGATCTGGCGCTGCAGCGGGAAAAGCAGGTGCTGGCGGCAATGGTAAAATATGGATACCTGGAACAAAGTGAGACGGACGGCCTGCTGTGGGATGCGGCAGCCGATCCGGCTCTGGCACGATAGAAAGAAAAGAGAGGAAAAAAGAATGGGAAAACTGATCAGACTGACGGCAGCAGCGCTGTCGATGATTGGAATTTTGGTGATGATTCTCTGTGTGCAGGCGGCGATTTTATTTGTGAGGCTGTGCATCCGAAGAAAGCAGAAAAAAATTGAGCTGAAATAAGAAAAAGAAAAATGCGAGCAGAATTGCCGGAAGAAAAACGGTGATTCTGCTCGCGTTTTTTCTGTGAGCAATCCGATTGCGTTTCCGCTGGGAAAAAGGTATAATGAAAAACAGGCAAAAAAATGGTAAAACAGACAGCTTTTGAGGAAAAATAAATGGAACAGAAAGACAGCGCAGAACAGATTTTAAAACAGATTCCCTATGAGATCGTGTATTCCGCCCGCAAAACGCTCGCCGTCCAGGTCAAAGCGGATGGAAGCGTGGTGGTGCGTGCACCGAAACGGATGGCAAAATACAAAATTGAAGCATTTTTAAAGGAAAAGCAGGACTGGATTTTATCCCACCGTGAGCGGGCACTTGCGGCATCAGAACAGAAAAAAGCAAATGGTCTGACGGAAGCAGAACGAAAAGCGGCGCTCCGGCGCGCGGCGGAAATGCTGGCGGAAAAGACGGCGCGCTTTGCAAAAGAGATGGGCGTGACGTACGGCAGAATTACGATCCGCGAGCAGAAAACACGATGGGGCAGCTGCAGCAGCGCCGGAAACCTGAACTACAACTGGAAACTGGTGCTGATGCCGGAGCGCGTGATGGATTACGTCGTCATCCACGAGCTGGCGCACCGGAAAGAGATGAACCATTCCGCGCGGTTTTACGCGGTGGTGGCACAGCAGATGCCCGATTACAAAGTGTGGCAGAGCTGGCTGAAGGAGCATGGAAGAGAGTACTGAAAAAGAGAGGCAAAACAAATGATACTGACCGAAGAAAAAACATATATCATCAATGTGACGGAAGTCGATACCGAAGCAGAGCTCGGTTTAAATAAGAAAGATATTATGATTGAATACACGAATCTGGAGCTGCTGCACGCGGTTCTTGCAAGCACGATGCCGTATGGCAGATTGTCGGCGCGCTACCGCGGAAAACGGAAGGCGGAGCTGCAGTCCCGGATTGCGATGGTGGAGAGTGTGCTCGAAACACGCGGCGACCAGCTGGCAAAAGCGGAGCAGATTATGTATCTCGACACGGCGGAGCGCAGTGCGATCTGCCATTATCTCGGCATCATCTACACGCGTCTGATTGCGCAGAAGCTGTACGGAATTGAATGTATGGTACCGCTGAACCTGATCGAGCAGCCGGGAGAGAAGAAATTTGTAAAATACAACGGCGCCTACCGCCAGGATCTGATCGGATACGGAAAGCAGAATGCCTGGAGCATCTGGGAACCGGTCGGCAGAAGTGAGAACAGCCAGGCGGCTTTCGGAAACGGATGCCGGGCAGCTTCCGAGATTGAGAAGATCAATGAAAACCCGTTGGCAAAGAGTGCGGCATGCATGACGTATTATGAGAGAGGCTATCTGAATGCCGTTGTAAAAGAGCCGGAGCGAACCGGGGACGGGACACTTTGGTTCCCGGAGGAGAACTACTTCAAGGCATATTATCAGCCGCTTTTTGAGCTGTTTGCAGATGAGCAGCCGGGTGGGGTGTATGGAAACAGCGGCAGCTTTGAAATGGAGCTGACCCCGCCGTGGACGGAGGATGGGAAACGCGGCTTCCGCCACCTGCAGATCGGAACGGATCCGGTGACGATTGCATTGATGCGGGAAGGAAAGTACGATCAGATCTTCAAGCAGATGGAAACGGTTTTGGATGTATCAAAAGAGCACAGATTCTGCGGGAAAGACGGCATCTGGGTAGGCGCAGAGTAAATGCCATCGGAAGTGCCGAAGAAAATGCCGAAGCTGCCGGGGATGATGAGAAAACAGATTTTGTGTGAGAAAAAAAGCGAAAAAGGAAGCGAAAAAGAAAGGATAAGAGCAATGGCAAAAGAAATGGAAACTCCAAAGGACGAAGGGCTGCAGGGGAATGAAAAGATAGAGGAAGCAATTCTGGGACTGCAAAAGGAGCCGACGCCGGAACTGCTGGCACACGTGCTGACGGTGATACGCCGCAGAATGAAAGAAGGCGGACAGGTGATTCTTTCCGTGGAACCGCCATCCGGCGACGATCAGATCCGGATCGGAACGGTAAAGAGCGCAGACGGAAAAGTCTGGTGGGCCGCGTTTACGAGCTTTGATGAGGAATTAAAGGGCGCCGGCAGCGTGAAATCCACGTTTCTCGTCGATCTGGAGCAGTTGATCCGCATGGCATCCGCGACAAAGGAGATCAGCGGTGTGATTCTGAATCCGTGGAACCGCACGATCATGCTGGATCATACACTGCTTGCGATTATCATCGGGGAAGAAAATGCGGGACATTGAAGTCGATACAAAAAAGACAAAAATGACTGAAAAATAAAGTTGATTTAATGCTAAACATGGCGGAAATTGTATGGTATAGTGGAGAAAATAAAAGAAAGAAGAATTGCAACATGAACCGTAATTATGAAAAAACGATCTACGCCTGCTTTGTCGGCTACATCGTTCAGGCGATCGTCAACAACTTTGTACCGCTGCTGTTTCTGACGTTCGAGAAAACATACCATATCCCGCTCGGCCAGATTACGATGCTGATTACCATTAACTTCGGAATTCAGCTTCTTGTCGATCTGCTGTCCGCGAAATTCGTGGATAAGATCGGCTACCGGATCTGTATCGTGGCAGCGCATGTCTGCGCGGCAGCCGGACTTCTGGGGCTTGTTTTCCTGCCGGAAATCGTTGGAAATGCGTATATCGGTCTTCTGGCGGCAGTCATCATCTATGCCATCGGCGGCGGTCTCATCGAAGTGCTGATCAGCCCGATCATGGAGAGCTGTCCGACAAAGAATAAAGAAAAGGCAATGAGCCTTCTGCACTCGTTCTACTGCTGGGGCCATGTGGGGGTTGTATTGATTTCGACCCTGTTTTTCAAACTGTTCGGTATCGGAAACTGGAAAATCCTGGCGTGTGTCTGGGCAGTTGTGCCGATCGTCAACGGCGTGATTTTCACCCGCGTACCGATTGCACCGCTTGTAGAAGAGTCGGAAGAAGGTATGAGTATTCTCGATCTCTGCAAAAGCCGTGTCTTCTGGATTCTGATGCTGATGATGACGTGTGCGGGAGCCAGTGAGCAGGCGGTCAGCCAGTGGGCATCCACGTTTGCGGAGCAGGGACTTGGCGTGTCAAAAACCATCGGAGACCTCGCCGGTCCGATGTCCTTCGCGATCCTGATGGGAAGCTCCCGTGCCTTTTACGGCAAGTTCGGTGATAAAATCGATCTCGACAAATTCATGACAGGAAGTGCCGTGCTCTGCATCGCATCGTATCTGCTGATCTCCCTGTCCCCGTTGCCGGTGCTTGCGCTGGTGGGATGCGGCCTCTGCGGCCTGTCCGTCGGCATCATGTGGCCGGGCAGTTTCAGCAAGGCATCCGCAGCACTCCGAAACGGCGGAACCGCAATGTTCGCCCTGCTCGCACTCGGCGGCGACCTCGGATGCTCCGGCGGCCCGACCCTCGTAGGCTACGTATCGAGTGCCGCATCGGATAACCTGAAAAAAGGAATTTTAGCCGGCGTCATCTTCCCGGTACTGCTGATTGTCGGGGTGATGCTGCTGAAAGGGAAAAAACAGGAAGCATAAAAATAGAAAAGGAGGCTGCATATGGGATATCGGAAGGTGTATCGGACAGATGATGAAGCAACGATGAACAAGGTCGTAAAACTTCTGCAGCGGAGCCGGATTCCGGCTTATGGAAAAAGCGAGGGAACCGGTGAATTTCTGCAGATTTCGATGGGAATGTCGTACCAGGGAAGAGCCATTTATGTGCCGGAGGAATACGCAGAAGAAGCCAAAAAACGGATTGGCGAGTGGGAGAAAAAAGGAGAGTTCCCGGAGGCGCTCCGCACGCAGTCTCATTCCTTAAAAGCCAGAATTACTGCAATTCTATGGGTGGTACTTCTGGTCGGAGGATTTGTGTTCACGACACTGTGGAATATGTTCCAATAACAAGCAGGGAGGTTTTACAACATGGAAGGTTTTCAGGTAACAGAAATTGGGGAAAAGATTTACTGTATTTTAGATGCAGGAAATTCGTCGTTCTACGTGGTGGAGGGCGAAGAGAAAGCGGCTGTAATTGATACTGGCATCACAGCCGGCGCAAAGATTCTGCCGGTGATCCGGGAGCTGACGGAGAAGCCGCTGCTTTTAGTTATCACGCATGCGCATCCAGATCACATGTACCATATTGATGAATTCGATGAAGTCTACATGTGCCACGACGAAAAGAAGATGGATCCGGAGACGCTTAACGTACTGACGGCTGGAAAACTGAAACCGTGGGAAGAGATTCATGACATCCGTACCGATTCCGTCATCCCGCTCGGCGGCACAGAACTTGCCGTCTGTCAGGCACCGGGTCATACGCCGGGCAGCGTCGTTGTGCTGGAGACGAAACAGAATTATCTGTTCACCGGCGATGCGATCGGAAGCGGCTGCGGCGTTTGGATGCAGGTGCCGGGCGGAACAAGCCTAGAAGAGTATTACGACGGTCTGGTCGGACTGATGGCATGGCTGGTAAAAAAAGGCGGCCGCATGAAATTTTTCGGCGGTCATCACATGCAGGTGTTTGAATCGACCGCGCATCCGGTGTACAATCCGCTCAGCCTCGGTGTGCTCGCGGATCTCATCGACCTTGTGGATCAGGTTATCCACGGCGAAACCTTGGGACGGCCGAGCAATGCCAAGCCGTTTTCGAAAGAACAGGTTCGCTACGCATCATACGGACGCGCAGAAATGCAGTATTGTGCATCGCGGATTCACCGAAAATAAGAGTGGAAAGTATTAAAACTTCCATAAGAAACAGTTTTTTGCCCGTGGTGGCTTGACAAAATAAAAAAACACGATTATGATAAATGCAGTTTCTAGTTAAAAAGAAAAAGGTTATGAGGAAGAGGAGTACATGGCAGGCTACAAAAGAGAGGACGGTTCACCGGCTGAAAGGCTGTCCGGGAAAGTGGTCATGGAAGGTAGCTTCTGAACCGGAGAACTGAACGCGACAGTGCAATTAGGTTCTCACGATTGAGTCACGTTACAGACTTCGAAACGAGATATAAATTAAGGTGGTACCGCGGAATTTTCGCCCTTTACACATGTGTTATATATGTGCAAAGGGCTTTTGTTTTTGAACAAAATTTCGACGGGGACAAAGCCATGATACATCAGAAATGGAGGAGGTTATAGAAAAACATAGAAACAGTTGCAATGTTATACAAGAATCATGGTTGCTAATGACAAATCATGATTACTGCCGGAAGAATAGATACAGAATATTATTTCAATTCTCAATATATTTTCATTTCACTTATATGGATTTTACAAGTATAAAAACAAGTAGAAAGAGATGAAAAAAATTGAAAAAAAGCTTCAAGACGGAAATTAATCCGACGGATGAGCAAAAGCTGAAAATCCGCCGGACGATCGGGACATGCCGGTATGTTTATAACTTTTATCTGGACCAGAACAGAAAACGTTATGAGAAGGGTGAAAAGTTTATGAGTGGAAAATCGTTCAGCGTCTGGCTGAACAATGAGTATCTGCCGCAAAATCCGGAGTATGCCTGGATTAGAGAGGTCAGTTCCAAATCGGTAAAACGTTCTCTTGAAAATGCATGTACGGCATTTTCAAGATTTTTCAAAGGGCAGAGTCATTTTCCAAGATACAAAAAGAAAAATAAATCCAACGTCAAAATGTACTTTGTAAAAAACAACCGTACGGATTGTTTTTGCGAACGGCACCGGGTCAATATTCCAACCCTGGGATGGGTACGGATCAAGGAAAAAGGATATCTTCCGAGGACAAAAGACGGATATGTAATTAAAAGCGGCACGGTTTCCATGCGTGCCGGAAGATATTACGTTTCTGTTCTGGTGGAAGTACCTGATCCACCAAAAGAAGAAAACCGGAATGAGGGGATTGGAATTGATTTAGGAATCAAAAGTTTTGCTGTGCTTTCTGATGGAACTGTTTATCAAAACATCAACAAATCAGCAAAAATAAAGAAACTGGAAAAACAGTTAAAACGGGAACAGAGAAGTCTTTCCCGTAGATATGAAAATTTAAAGAAAGGAGTGTCCACTCAAAGAGCGAATATACAAAAACAAAAGTTAAAGGTACAGCGGCTTTATCAGCGGATTGACAATATCCGCACCGATTATATTAAGAAAACAATTGCAGGGATTGTGAAAACCAAGCCATCCTTTGTTACGATTGAAGATCTGAATGTAAAAGGTATGATGAAGAACCGGCATCTTTCGAAAGCAACAGCATCGCAGAAATTCTATGAGTTCCGCACAAGACTGCAGGGAAAATGTGCAGAAAAAGGAATCGAACTGAGAATAGCAGACCGCTGGTATCCGTCCTCCAGACTCTGCCATAATTGTGGACAGATTCGAAAAGATTTAAAACTTTCGAATCGGGTTTACCAGTGTAGCTGTGGGTATTGCGAGGACAGGGATCTGAATGCGGCATTAAACTTGAGAGATGTGAAAACTTATCAGAGTGCGTAAGAAACGCAGAGATAAATATGTACCGAAGGCCATTTCGGGAATTAACGACTGTGGAGTGTACCAGAACTTGTGAGTAGATACAGCTTCGGCTGGTCAAAAGCATACACGTTTGAAGCAGTAAGTAGGATTCGCAAGAACTACAATATCTCGATATGAGTATATTTAATCATATTTTGAGTGGCAGAACAATCATGTTGACAGAAAAATCTGCTATGTACAGCACACTTGGCATTTCCAAAGAGGTTTTCGCATTTGGAACGAAAATTGAGGAAGAATTAAAAGAGCGTTTTGCAAAAATTGATGAAATCGCAGAATACAACCAGTTAAAGGTCATCCACGCCATGCAGGCAAGCAAGGTCAGCGAGGCATGCTTATATGGAACCACAGGATACGGATACAATGACCTGGGACGTGATACGCTGGAGCAGGTCTATGCAACGTGCTTCGGTACTGAGGATGCACTGGTACGCCCGCAGATCGCCTGCGGAACCCATGCGCTTGCAACGGCGCTTTCCGGAAATCTCCGCCCGGGCGATGAACTGCTTTCTCCTGTTGGAAAACCGTACGACACCCTTGAGGAAGTGATCGGCATCCGCCCGTCCGTCGGATCTCTTGCGGAATATGGCGTAACTTACCGCCAGGTAGATTTACTTTCCGATGGC
>OIYO01001475.1_pt1 | contig 12511 bp, 14 predicted proteins | sample 1588191 | NCBI WGS metagenome assembly OIYO01 (sample SAMN03283275) | human gut metagenome | biome: human-associated habitat; material: feces | host: Homo sapiens | place: Peru | collected 2012 | reverse complement strand
AATACATGCTGACCAAGTACAAGATTTTCCGTATTTTCAAATGTTACATAAAAATATTATTGATCAATTAAAAAGTTTACTAGAACCGTTATTAATATGTATTTTAGCATTTATAGTAGGAATAATACTTTTATCAATAATAACACCAATGTTTGATATTTATGGTCAAATAAAATAATAGGAGGATAACTATGAATTCAATATTAGATCGCTTTGCGGATAACTTAACCGAAGTTACATATATTACAAATCCAGCAGTAGCTAGAGATGACGAAATAAAAAAATTAATATTAGTACTTTTAACACCAGAAAAATCAGCCGTTCTAGTGGGTAAACCAGGTATAGGTAAAACTGCTATTGTTGAAGGATTAGCTCAAAGAATTGTTAAAGGAGATGTTCCTAGTACCTTAAAAGATAAAACCATTTGGGAACTTAACATGGCTTCTTTAATTGCTGGCGCTAAATATCGTGGTGAATTTGAAGAAAGACTTAAAAAAGTTTTAGATGAAATTAAGAAGAGCGAAGGTAATATCATCATGTTTATTGATGAAATTCATATGATCGTTGGCACAGGTGCTATCGAAGGAGCAATGGATACTGGTAATATCTTAAAACCAATGCTTGCTCGTGGTGAGATTCATGTAATTGGTGCAACCACCTTAAATGAATATCGTAAATATATTGAAAAAGATGGTGCTTTAGAACGCCGCTTTCAAAAAATAATTGTTCATGAACCAACTCTTGAAGATACTATAACTATATTAAGAGGCTTAAAAGAAAGATTTGAGATTCATCATGGTGTTACTATCCAGGATAAAGCCTTAGTGGCAGCTGCCACTTTGTCCAATCGTTATATAACTGATCGTTATTTACCTGATAAAGCTTTGGATTTAGTAGATGAAGCTTGTGCAACAATTAGAGTTCAAATGGATAGTGTTCCAACTAATTTGGATGAATTGACTAGAAAAATTATGCGTCTTGAAATTGAAAGAGAAGCTATAAAAAAAGAAAAAGATGAATTATCGCTACGTCGCAAAGATGAAATAGATAAAGAATTATATGATTTAAAACTTCAAGAACAAGACTTAAGAAGCGCTTGGGAAAAAGAAAAACGCCTTAATGAAAATATTAAAAATAAGAAGCAAGAGATATCTAAAGCTAAATTTGATTTAGAAGCTGCTGAAAATCGTTATGATTTAGAAACAGCCGCTCGTCTACGTCATGGAACTATTCCAAAATTAGAAAAGGAATTAGAAGAGTTGAATTCTCAAGAGAAATCTCGTATTTTAAGTGATGTTGTAACTGCTGATGATATAGCAAATGTTATTAGTAAATGGACTAACATTCCTATTGCTAAATTAGTAAGTAGTGAAAAAGAAAAACTTCTACATTTAGAAGAAAACTTAAGCAAGAGAGTTAAAGGTCAAAAAGAAGCTTTAAGATTAGTAAGCGAAGCTATCATTCGTAGTCGTAGTGGTATTAAGGATCCTAATCGTCCAATTGGTTCTTTCATTTTTCTAGGGCCAACTGGCGTCGGTAAAACTGAGGTTGCTAAAGCTCTTGCTTATGAACTATTTGATGATGAAAAACACATGATTAGAATTGACATGAGTGAGTACATGGAAAAATATTCCGTATCTCGTTTAGTAGGCGCTGCTCCAGGATACGTTGGCTACGAAGAAGGAGGACAATTAACAGAAGCAGTTCGTCGTAATCCTTATAGTATCGTTTTATTTGATGAAATAGAAAAAGCTCATCCAGATGTCTTAAATCTATTATTACAAATTCTAGATGATGGTAGATTAACAGACTCTAACGGTCGTACAGTTGATTTTAAAAATACTATAATTATTATGACATCAAATGTTGGTAGTGAATATATTTTAAATAATGAACGTGAAAAAGTTGAACAAGAATTACACAAATATTTTAAACCGGAATTCATAAATCGTATCGATGAAGTAATAATGTTCAATAAATTAACTAAGGAAGTCTTATCAAGTATTTTAGATAAATTAATAAAAGAAATAGAATTACGTCTAAAAGATTTAAACTTATCCATAACTTTAACACCAGCAGCTAGAAATTACTTTGTTGAAAATGGTTATGATGAATATTATGGGGCAAGACCTCTAAAACGTTTAGTAAGTAGAGAGTTAGAAACAGTTCTTGCAAAGCAACTAATAGAAAACAGTATTAAAGCAAATTCTAAACTAGAAGTTGACTATCAAAATGATAAAATAGTAATTAATCAAAAATAATTAAAATGTCTAGAACAAGGGTAGAGTATAATCTCTACTTTTTTGGTTATTCTATAAACGGTGATTATATGAAATTATTATTTACATTTATAATATCATTCTTAATTTTAACTAGCCCAGTCTTTGCCTATGAAGTAAAAGAAAGTACGAACAAATATACATATAAAATAGATATTTATGAAACCCCATTTCCCAATGTTAACGAAAAAATCAAAAGTTGGCTTAATAAAGAGCTAGAAAACTTTAAACAATATGAAAACTTTAACGATATAAAAAATGATTTTTACACTGATTATGAACTCCATGAATATAACGGCATTTATTACTTACAATACAGTATTTATAGTTATACTGGAGGCGTTCATTATTTTTTAATAAACAAGCAATTTACCTATAATAAAGATGGAAGAATGTTAGAATTAAAAGATTTTTTTGGAAATGATAATTATTTGGAATTTATTTCTAAGTATAGTTATGAAGAGTTAGTGAAAATCGCCGCTAATGAAGATAAAAATTGGCTAAAAGAAGGTACAAAACCATTAATTGAAAACTTTTCACTATATTATTTTGACAAAGATGGTTTACATATAACTTTTCCGCCATATCAAGTAGCATCTTGGTCAAGCGGTGCAATAAAAATTACTATTTCTAATTCTAAACTATCTAGTTTAATAAAACCTGTGGATAACTAAGCACTTATCCACAGGCATCTTGCAAATTTTCCTTGCTAAAATCATATAATATGTATTATAATGTAATAGCAAAGGAAAAATTAGGGACATAATATAGTGGTAGTATGACGGTCTCCAAAACCGTTCGCGAGGGTTCAAATCCTTCTGTCCCTGCCAAGAAAAATTACTGTTGTTATACAGTTTAATAAGAATTCTTTTAAAGGAATTCTTTTTTTATTCTCAAAATTAAATTTACAATTTCATAAAAAGCTACTAAATTTAAAGCAAAAATGAAGTAATAGCAATTCGTAATTAATTTTTATAATTATCATAATACTAGTATAATAAATAATGTGTTTTTTAGTTTATTTTAAATTGAATTATGCTATAATAATTCAAGTCAACACAGCCATTGTTGATTGCGGTTGTAGCCTTAAGGGATTATTTTGCTATTAAATAATTTAATTAAAATTTTAAGAGTTAAACTTTAAAAAAGATTAAGCCTGTTAACTTTATCAAGTTCCTTCTTTTCTTCTAGATATTTATTAAATATTAAATTATAATTGTCTTCTAACAAACTTAATTCATTTTGCCATTTTAGATATGCACTTTTATAATTTTTATTTGGTTCTAATTTTACTAATTGTCTTATTTGCTTTTTTAAAACTTGACACTGTCTACTGTATAGATCAACTGTTTTTTTAGCAACTTTTTTCAATTCTCTACTTGTGCTATTTAAAAACATTTCTATATTTCTATCGTTTGTCAGTTGCTTTATTTCTTTTGTATTTTTATTCATTGCTTTTTCCTTTCAAAGTCTAATTAAAATTAAATTATTTAGGTACAAAATTTTTGCTTTTTCTTAGTTATTGATATTATAACACAAAATATTAATTTTTATTACAAAAAAGCGGTCATTCTAGGCTACATACTTAATTGGAAAAAAATGGCAAAATATGTATGGGTGGTATTAGATGTTATATAATGAAAAAAAATTTAAGTTTGATCCAGAAATCAAACAAGTAATTGCACAAAATATTCGAAAATTTAGATTGGAAAAGGGTTATACCCAAGAGCAACTTGCAGTTTATGCTGAACGTTCTCCTGAATTTGTTCGTCGCATTGAATCGGAGATGGGTGAAAGAGGATTTTCCATAGAAACTCTTTATAGAATTTCAGTAGTTTTAGAAAAAGACGTTGGTGAATTTTTTAAAAGAGATAATTTAGAATAGTACAGTCAATGATAATATGAACCACTTTTCTTTCATTTAGAAAAGTGGCTTTTTTTGTAAAAATAAAATCAACAAATTAGCAACTTCTTAGAAATTTAGGGCTTTTTATAAAATTTTATTCAAAAAAAATTACAGTTTTTTTACACTTTTATTACAGTTTTCTTACATGTTACAGCTCGTTTTTTATGAGATAATATAACCATGTTAAACGAAGGGAGAAATAAGAAATGGAAAGTAGAGTAAAATGGTTTAACAATGAAAAGGGATTCGGTTTTTTGGAAAATCAAGGTAAAGAAGACATATTTGTCCATTATTCGCAAATAGTGATGGATGGTTATAAGACCTTAAAAGAAGGAGATTATGTAACTTTTAATTTAGTTGAAACTCCAAAAGGACTTCAAGCTAAAAATGTTGAAACAACTAGAAAGTACATGGTGATGAATTAATGTCAGTTAAAATTTTAAGCACAGATGAACTAGCTTTTATTAAAAATATTCCAAATAAAGAGCTAGAAAATAATATTTTATTAATTGGTAATGAAATAGTAAATTTATACACAGCCCAAAGTTGTTACCTGGAAGAATTAAAACGTCGTAAATGCTATAATCGAAATTATTAGTCTTATACGACTTTTTTTGAGCTATTAAATAAAAAAAGAATGCTTTACAGCATTCAAATTAGTTAGCTTTTTTAGCGTTTTCAAGTTTTTTATTTCTCTTTTTTTCATCCAAATATAACTTGTTGATTAATTTTACTTTAACACCTTTTTCATACGCAAAGCATTTTTTTACGCCTTCTGGTAAATTCTTTTTATATACTTTCATCTTTTTCACCTCACAAACAATATAAATTTCCCAAGTATTATATCATAAAATTATAAAGTTGGAAAATTTTATTGAACTAATTGCTTTTTTACCTTGTTTTTGGCTCTTCTAATTATATAATCATACCACTTTTGGTGTTCTTCATCTGTAAAATAGCACTTATAAATATTTAAGGTGGCCAATTTTAATTCTAATTCATCATGTACTTGTAATGACTCCATTTGTTTTTTGCATGAATCGGTTTCTATAAATTCCGACAAATCACTTTTTAAGAAATCGATAATTATATCTTTTTGATTATTATAAACTTTTCTTAAACTTAAAATACATTGTTTTAATTTTAATAATATTTTCTTTTTCATTAATTTTTTATCAATCCAAAGATCGAATCCTTTCTTTCTTAATGAATTATATTGTACCATATTGCTATTTTTTCGTAAATAACTTAAAATAATTTTAGAAAGGATAAGATTTCTTCTAACACCAATAATAAATAACTTGCATAAACTTTAGTAAGTGGATAATTTTGGGAAGGGGGATATTTATGGGATTTCCTCCTAATATTAATCCTGAACTTTTCTCTATTTTAGGAGCTGTAACAGGTATAATTGTGGAAGGTGATTATACTGCTAACGAGTTAAACTCTATCGGTAACTGGATCATTTTAGTTGGCCAGTTTATGTTAACAACGGCTGCTCAGCAGCAACTTATTAATGGCCGTTACCAAAATAACAATGGTAGTCGTATTAGAAGTAATGCTGGCAATCATAGTACTAATAATAAACAATATTCTACGCAGGAACAGCTTCAGGTGTTAGCTAATTATCTTAAAAAGTTGGAAGAGAAAATTGAAGAAATCACAAAATAAATATGAAAATAATTTCTAAAATACTTAATGCTTTAGTAGCTATCTTTTTAATAGCTAATATTATTGTAGTCTTTTTAATTAATATTCACTTTGCTAATTTAGGAATGATAAAATCCGCTACCAATGAATTAACACCTTATGTCAAAGTAAATGACTTAATTATTTACCAAAAACAAAATACTTATCAAGAAAATGATATAATCATTTATGCTATTCAAAATAAATATTCTCTTGCTAAAGTTAAAAGTACTACTGAATACTTAACTTATATTAAAGATAATACTAATAAAGAATATAATCCTGTAAGTATTGCTGATATAAAAGGTAAATCTATTCTAATATTAAATACTCGGCATATAATCCTTTATTTTACAATTGTCTTTGCTTGTTTAATATACTTAATTATTAATATTTTACTAGGTCTTAAAGAAATGAAAAAGGACTCCAAGATTACTTCTTAGAGTTCTTTTTTTCATCGGTAGTATCATCGCTAATAACTACAGCATCAATAACATCTTTATTTTTACTTCTCTTTTTCTTTTTTTCTTCTTTAGTCATCGTTTCTTTGACAACACTTTTACTAGTTAACCAACCAAATATTTCTAAAGCTGCATATACCATTAAAACAATACCGATAGTTTGAAAAGCTAGATTAGATTCTAAAATTGTATAAAGTCCTGCTAAGATTAAAAGCAAAGATATAACCAAAAGACTAACAAATTTAGGATTTCCTTTTTTTTCAATTTGCATAGCGTTTGAAAAACGCATAATTCCACTAAGTAAAATCCAACCACCGATTACAAAACGAACCATTGCTTCGACAAAATTAGGAGCAAAGAAAAATATTGAACCAATCGCCATACAACTAATACCAGCCACCATTGGAATAGCTGATACCTGATTATTTTCTCTAACTAAAATATAATTTTTAATACAAGAATATAATCCAAATAAAATTAAAATTCCACCTAGGATTCTTGAAATTACAACAACCATAGCCCCAGGATTAGTAAACATAATTGCACCTAAAATAAAAAATAGAATGGCACTAACAAGAGAACTATTATTATTGTAAGATTTAACTTCAATTCTCATAAAAACCTCTTTTCTTACTTATGATTATACAATAAATAACCCGCTATGGCTAGTAAATATCATGCTATTTATTCTACTTTAATCTTTACCATTTATATACTATATAATATATAGATACTTAGTATATAGTATTTTCATTATTATATATATACTTAATTTTAAAGTTATAATACATAAGGGTGGACTTAGGGTGGGAAGTAATCCTAAATAATTAAATAAATCATTTAAGCTTCACAAAACTTTCAAATAATACTCATTGCCAATATTACCCAATTAGTGTATGATACGTAGTAGGTGATGGCTGTGAATTTGGAAAAATCATACCTATATTTAAAAAAATTACTAAAAGAAAATGACACTATCGTAATTGGCGTATCAACCGGACCCGATTCCATGTGTTTACTATCTCTTTTAGAAAAAATAAAAAAAGAAACTAAGATTAATATCATAGTTGCTCATATAAATCATCATGTTCGTAAAGAATCAAAAATAGAAGAAAAATACATTAAAGAATATTGTCATAATCATAATTTAATATGCGAAGTAGCCCATCTAAAACCGGTAAAAAATAACTTTGAAGCCGAAGCTCATCGATTTCGTTATACATTCTTTAAAAAATTAATAACCAAATATAATGCTAACTATTTGATGACCGCTCATCATGGCGATGATTTAGTAGAAACTGTAATTATGCGTGAAATTAGAGGCTCATCTTTAAAAGGATATGCTGGTATAGCTATGAGTACTCTCCATGAAAATTATATTCTCGTAAGACCACTTCTTTTCTATACAAAAGATAATATCTTAGAGTATGCTAAAGAAAATAATATTAAATATTTTATTGATAACACTAACTTTTTAGATAATCATCTTCGTAATCGTATTAGAAAAGATATCTTACCTCTTTTAAAAAAAGAAAATCCTGATGTTCACTTAAAATACTTACAATATAGCGAAGAATTACTAGCTTCTGACAAAGTTTTACAAAACCTTACTAATGAAACAATAAAAAAAGTATATAATAATAATAGGTTAATAATACCCGCATTTCTAAACCAAAATCAGGTGATACAAGAAAGAATAATTAAATTTATTTTAAAAGATTTATATCAAGATAATATTGATATCATAACTAATACTCAAGTTCAAAATATTATCGCTTTAATAAACCGAACTAAACCTAATGAAACTTTACTATTACCTAATAATTTTATCGCTGAAAAGAAATATAATGAATTGATTTTTAGTAAAAAAACTACTAAACAAGTTCAAATTGATACTAAGAAACATAAGTTAAAAGATGTTAATAACTATAATAATCAGGTAATTAAAATAGTAGGAAGCAGTAGTGATACCTCAAACTTTACAACTAGATTAAATAGTAGTGAACTAAGCCTACCTCTTTATATTAGAACCCGCACTATCGGTGATAAAATGACTATTAAAAATATGACTGGTACTAAAAAAATTAAAGATATTTTTATCGATAGTAAAATTCCTCTTCCAAAGAGAAACTCTTGGCTTTTAGTTTGTGATAGTAATGATAATGTTATTTGGTTACCAGGCTTAAAAAAATCAAAATTTGATAAAGAAATTAATGAAAAGTATGATATAATACTAATGTTCGTAAAAGAAGGAGAATAATATGAATAAAAAAAGACAAAATACTGTCAAACAGTTTACACCTTATTTAGTTCTAATTTTAATAATTTGTGCTATGTTATTCTTATATGGCGGCACTGCAACTAAAGTACATGAATTAAAAACTGGTGAATTTTTAAAATATATAAATGAAGGTAAAGTTACCGAAATGACCATTACTCCTAAGAGTGATGAATCGGTTTACTATATTACTGGTAAAATCGACGGTTATAGTGATAAAGAAACATTTACCGTTCGTATTGTTGGTGAACAATTAGACACAGTAACTACTTATGCTAGTAGTCATAATTTAAACCTTTATGATACTAATAAAGATCCAGGAAGTAGTGTAATTCCATATATCGTTGTTAATGTACTTCCTATCGTTGTTATTTGTGCTTGTGGTTATGTTTTATTTATGAAAATGTCTGCTGGTAACAATAAATCAATGGATTTTGGCCGTTCTCGTGCTAAACTAAGTGAAGACGGTGGTAAAGTAAGATTTACTGATGTTGCCGGTTTAGATGAAGAAAAACAAGAAGTTAGTGAATTAATTGACTTCCTTAAAAATCCTAAAAAGTTCCAAAAATTAGGAGCTAGAATTCCTAAAGGTGTCCTTTTAGTAGGGCCTCCAGGAACAGGTAAAACTTTACTCGCTAAAGCAGTAGCTGGTGAAGCAAACGTACCATTCTATTATATTTCAGGTTCTGATTTTGTTGAACTATTTGTAGGTGTTGGTGCTTCTCGTGTTAGAGATATGTTTAAACAAGCTAAACAATCAGCACCATGCTTAATTTTCATCGATGAAATTGATGCTGTTGGTCGCCAAAGAGGTTCTGGTATCGGTGGTGGTCACGATGAACGTGAACAAACCCTTAACCAATTACTTACTGAAATGGACGGTTTCGGCGCTAACGAAGGTATAATCATTATTGCGGCAACAAACCGCCCAGATGTATTAGACCCAGCCTTATTACGTCCAGGACGTTTCGACCGTCAAGTTACAGTTAGTCTTCCTGATGCAAAAGCTCGTGAAGAAATCTTAAATGTTCATGCGCGTAACAAAGTATTTGCTGATGATGTTAACTTAAAAGCCTTATCACAAAGAACTCCAGGATTTAGTGGTGCTGATTTAGAAAACTTACTAAATGAAGCTGCTCTACTTGCTGTTCGTCGTAACAAAGAAGCTATTACCATGGATGAAATTGATGAAGCAACCGACCGTGTCTTAATGGGTCCTGCTAAAACATCACGTAAAATTTCTGATAAAGAAAAACATCTTGTTGCTATTCATGAATCAGGTCATGCCGTTATCGGTATCAAACTTGCGGATGCTCAAGAAGTTCATAAAATTACAATAATCCCAAGAGGTATGGCTGGTGGCTATACAATGATGCTTCCAAAAGAAGAAAAAATGGGTATCATGACTAAAGAAGAATTAGAAAGCCAAATTATTGGTTTAATGGGTGGTCGTGCCGCTGAAAAAATCTTCTTAAATGCTACAACTACTGGTGCTTCTGATGACTTTAAGAAAGCAACAAACATTGCTAGAAGTATGGTCACTAAATACGGAATGTCTGATTTAGGACCAATGCAATTAGAAGAAGAACAGGAAGGTGTCTTCCTAGGTCGCGATTACAATAAGACTAAAAACTTTTCTGACCAAGTGGCACTAGAAATCGACAAAGCTGTTCGTAAAATTGTTGATGACTGCTACGATAAAGCCGTTGAAATCTTAAAGAAAAATGAAAAATTAGTTAATTTACTTGCTGATGCTTTAATGGAAAATGAAACTTTAACTAAAGAACAAATTGAATGCTTAGTAGAAACTGGCAAAATGTGTCCAGTTGACCCTAAACAAACTAGCGAACCAACCATGGTTAAGCTAAAAGAAGTTGCTAAATCTAAAGGAATCAAAGGTTATGCTAAAATGACTAGAGAAGAATTAGAAAAAGCTATTGAAGAATCAGATAAATAATAATATGAAAACGATATGATGATTAAGTTCACATACCGTTTTTTAATTATAAAAAAATTAAAGTGATTAATTTACATATATAATGATAAATGTTATACTTTAATTAGAAAAAAGAAAATAGGAGCGAAAATGATAAAACAAATAAACAATAACAAAATATTAATTATTAGTCATCAAGCTGACATTGATGGCATGGGGTCAGTAATTCTTGGAAAATTTTATTTTAAAAAATTTGATTATTTACTTGCTGATAATAATTATGACTTTGATTTAGAAACTGATATAGATGCTGATGTTTATGATACTATTTATATCTGTGATTTAGGATTTACAGACAAAAATCTACAGTACTGTTTAAATCATCAAGAAATTGCAAACAAAATTAAACATTTTGATCACCATGAGTCAGAAGGAGCAAAAAATAAATATTCCTTTGTTAACGAAGTAATCAAACTTGATAATCATTTAACGAGTGCTACTGAATTATTTTATACATATCTTCTAACTTTACCAAATAGCGAATTTTTAAGAAGCGATTTTTTTGCTAAATTAGTTGAATCAATTCGCCGAGAAGATACTTGGACTTTTGAAGAAGCAAATAATACTTTAGGTCCTAATCTTGCTACACTTCATGCTTACCTAGGACCAATTCCTTTTATTGACTTGTTATCTAGCCTAGACTGTAGTGGGGATTTCTATCTTCCCAAAGTATACGAAGATATAATTATGCATCAAAATGAAATTAAAGAATGCGATGTAGCTAATTACGTAAACAAAGCTAGACTTGTTGAATTTAAAAATTATAAAATAGCTGTGTCTATTAGTGAAGGATTTCGTTCTTATGTTGGTGATGAGCTAATGAAAAAGTATCCAATGGCCGATTTTGCACTAATTATTAATTTTTATCGCTTAACATGTTCTCTAAGAATAAATAACGATAACTATGACTTAGGTCAAGTGGCTCAAGAATTTACCCCTAACGGTGGTGGACATAAGAGAGCAGCCGGTTTTCAATTCGATAAAGACTCTATTCCTAAGATTGAAGAAATTATCTCTAAATACTTAGTATTAGCAAAAAAATAAGACAAAACAGTTTTTATATGTTAAAATAAAATAGCAAAAGTTTTGACGAAGGTGGTATTAAAATGACAAAAATAATTGCTTTAGTAAATCAAAAAGGTGGTGTCGGTAAAACAACATCTAGTATTAATTTATCTGCGGCTTTAGGAAAAGAAGGAAAAAACACTTTATTAATTGATTTAGACCCCCAGGGTAATGCAACAACGGGGCTTGGAATTAATAATGGTGATATTAAACACGATATTTATGATGTTATGACAGGTGCTTGCGATGTAAAAAGTGCTGTTATAAAGACCAAATTTAAAAACTTATCTATGATACCTGCAACTTTAAATTTAGCTGGTGTTGATGTTGAATTTGTAAAAGCCATGTTAGAAGATTCTAACTTCCGTCAAAATGAACAATTGAAGTTAAGTCTAGAACCTTTAACAGGAACGTATGATTACATCATTATCGATTGTCAACCTTCTCTTGGTATCACTACTATGAATGCCTTGGTTGCTAGTAACTCCGTAATCATTCCTGTTCAATGTGAATTCTTTGCTCTAGAAGGAATAATGCAATTACTTAATACAATAATGATGGCGCAGAAAAATCTAAATCCTAATTTAGATATAGAAGGTGTTTTACTTACTATGTTAGATAACAGAACTAATTTAGGCTTAGAAGTAGTAGAAGAGATAAAAAGCTATTTTAAAGAAAGAGTATACGATACAATAATTCCAAGATTAGTAAAATTAGTAGAAGCTCCATCACATGGAAAACCAATTATAGAATATGATCCAAAAAGTAAAGGAGCACTAGCTTATCTAAATTTAGCTAAAGAGGTGATTGATAGAAATGGAAACAAAGAGGAAGGCT
>OIYO01001470.1_pt1 | contig 12529 bp, 13 predicted proteins | sample 1588191 | NCBI WGS metagenome assembly OIYO01 (sample SAMN03283275) | human gut metagenome | biome: human-associated habitat; material: feces | host: Homo sapiens | place: Peru | collected 2012 | reverse complement strand
CCAAATGGAGGCGTACGAAATCTTGGAATCCCAACAGTAGTAGATAGAGTCATTGAACAGGCAATAGCACAGGTACTGACTCCAATAGCAGAACCACACTTTAGTGAGTATAGCTATGGATTCAGACCAAACCGCAGAGCCGAGCAGGCAATTATCAAGTTGCTTGAATATTTCAATGATGGATATACCTACATAGTTGATATCGACCTGGAGAAGTTCTTCGACAACGTGCCACAAGACAAACTCATGACCTTGGTGCACAACCTCATAAATGATCCAGACACAGAATCTCTCATAAGAAAATACCTTAATGCAGGGGTGATGATAAAGGGAAAATATAAGGCAACATCCAAGGGAACACCACAGGGAGGAAACCTTTCACCACTGTTAAGCAACATAATGCTTAACGAATTAGATAAAGAACTTGAAGCAAGAGAATTAAGATTTGTAAGATACGTAGATGATTGTATAATTTTAGTTAAGAGTGAAAAAGTAGCAAACCGAGTTTTAGAGTCAATAACAAAGTTTATTGAAAAAAATTAGGTTTGAAGGTGAATGTAGAGAAAAGCAAAGTAACAAGACCAACCAAAACAAAATATTTGGGATTTAGTTTTGGGAGAGATGTAAAGGAAAAGTGGAAACCAAAACCACATTTGAGATCTTATCAAAAGATTAAAGGAAAATTAAAGCAATTAACTTGTAGAAGAATAAGTATTAGTTTAGATGAAAGAATAAGGTAGGTAAATTATGCAGTAAGAGAGTGGGTAAATAACTACTTAAGAATTGACAATATGAAAAATTGCCGTATAAGAAATTGACGGGCATTTAAGGATACGAATAAGAGTAATAATTTGGAAACAATGGAAGAAAGCATCAAGGAAAGAAAAAGTATTATTACAATTAGGAGCGAGACCATACATAGCACATGATCTAGCAAATACAAGTAAAGGTTATCAACTAGTGGCAAAGACTGACTGGCTAAAATTTGCGATAAATATTGAAAGATTAAGAAAAAGGGGGGTGATATTTCTATCAGACCAATATCAAAAATTCATATTGAAATATAAATTGAACCGCTACTCGCGAGAACCGTATGAATGATGGTGTGAGAGGGGAGAAACACACTAAGTGTTATCCTCTACTCGATTAATTTCATTGCTTTGATATAAATAATAAATATAATGTTTCAGTGTAAATCAACTAATTGTAAGAAAAAAATATAAACAGTTAACTTTCATCGATTGCAAGATTACTGATTATGGGCTCCTTCAGTAGAAGAAAGTATTAATCACACAAAAAAATGTAAAAATGCTAGTAAATATGAGTTGAATTTTTGGCGGCAAAATTAAATAAAAAATAAGACTAGTCAAAAAAGACTAGCCAAACACAAATACCTTGTGTATAATTTGGTTGAAACAAAGATCGAATATACGGAGGTATTTTATGTTTGAGAATATTCTAACAAAAGATTCAGTAAGTTTCAAGGATTTAGAGGAAATTGCATTTAAAATTGCATGTGAATTTGCAAATGAGATATTAAGTAATATGCTTGAAGAATATGATAAACAAGTAATAGATAGTAAAGATACAAGCATATATAGGAACAAAAGAAAAAACAACGACAATAAAAGCTAAAACAGGATTAGTTGAATATACAAGAACAAAATACGTAACAAAAGATGAAAAAGAAAAAATGAATTTATATGAAATGCTTCATATAAAGGAAAAAGGGCAAATTTCAAGTGAAATAATAGAATTAATAGTAAAAAATATGGCAAAGGTTTCTTATCGAGTATGTGCAGAAATGATAGATAATATGACAAGAATCTCAATTAGTGGAGTTTCTGTCTAGAATGTAGTTCAACAATTAGGAGAAGAAATAAAACAATATGAAAAAGAAAAAGTAGAAGTATTTCAAGAAGATAAATTAAAAGCTGGAGAAAAAGAAAAAGAAACACCAACAATATATCAAGAAGTTAATGGAATAATGATATACACACAGGGGAAAGATAGAAAAGAACAAATAAAGAAATGTAAAGAGCAACATCCGAACGAAAAAAGACCAAAAAAAGTAAGAAATGTAGAATTAAAATTAGGGATGACATATAAGGGCTGGAAAGAGACAGAAAAAAATGGATTTGCTTTAGTCGGAAAAGAGTATGTGGCAGGACACATGATTGGAAAAATGGTAAATACTACCAATGTTAATTTATATAGTAAATATGATATGAGTAAAGTTGAACTTAAGAGTTCTAAATAGTGATGGTGATAGTTGGATAAAAAATTGTTAGTAAAATTAGAAAATAAACCTATAAGTGAATTGATATATAGATAATGAACTGTGATAAAAAAATTAGGCAAATTTACGAAGAAAAATAAAGGATAGCAAATTTGCCAGTATTACGGGCTTCTTTGAGTTGCTTGCGGAGCAGTAATAAATTTTTTCATCACGGAATAATCCCTTAAATTAAAATTAATGTTACAACAAATTAAAATTAAAAAGAAAAAATTCAATCCAAAAATATACGCGAAATCTATGGAAGAAAATTTTGCCACGGATTACTTAACAGATACTGCTAGTAAAATTGCTAGGAATATTAATTGACTTTTACATAAAAATATGGTAAAATGATTATGTAGTAATTTTTATTATGTTTTGTTGTGGAGTGAATTTCAATCCACAAATAAAAACCTAATAGGAGTAATTTACAAATTATTTTCTCATGGTGAAAAGCGCACATCTTAGACATCAAAACTGAAAGGAATGGTAATCAACATGAAAGAGATGACAATTGAGACATTGGCAAGTTTTTGTAGGCAGTATGGTTTTATCTACCAGGGAAGTGAAATCTATGGAGGTTTAGCCAACACTTGGGATTATGGCCCTTTGGGAGCTAGACTAAAAAACAATTTCAAAGATGCATGGAGAAAACGCTTTATCCAAGAGAGAAACAATAGTTTCGAAATTGATGCAAGTATCCTGATGCATCCGAGAGTCTGGGAAGCAAGCGGTCATGTGGCATCATTTTATGATCCGAAAATTGATTGTAAGCATTGCAAAACTAGATTTAGAGCCGATAACTTTATAAGTGAAGCAACTAATGGCACTGTAAGTGCAGAGTGTATGACTTACGAGGAAATGCAGAATTTTATTCGTGATAATCATATCAAATGCCCTGTCTGTGGCAGAGAAGACTTTACTGATGTGCGTAGATTCAGTCAGATGTTCGAAACATATCGCGGTACGGTTGATGATAATAAGTCCGTGATTTATTTGAGACCAGAAAATGCACAGGGAGAGTATGTTAACTACATTAATGTGTTGAGAACAACAAGAGCAAAATTACCATTCAGCATTGGTCAGGTTGGTAAGGCATTCAGAAACGAGGTTACCCCAGGCAATTTCATTTTCAGAACAATTGAGTTTGAGCAGATGGAATATCAGACCTTCTGCAAACCAGGTACAGATTTGGAGCAGTATGAGTATTTTAAAGAATATGCTAAAAGGTTCTATATTGACTTAGGTTTGCCAGAAGAAAAACTAAGATTTCATGACCATGAAAAACTCGTGTTTTATGCTAAAGCCGCTTGTGATGTTGAATACAAATTTCCATTTGGTTTCAGTGAATTGAATGGTACTCATGACAGAACGGATTATGATTTGTCGAGACATCAGGAATTCTCTGGACAGAAAATGGAGTATGTTGATCCTGTTACAAACGAGAGGTTTATACCTTATATTGTTGAGTCAACAGTTGGTGTTGATAGAGGTGTTTTGGCACTTCTCTTTGAAGCATATCATGAGGAAGAACTTCCAGATGGTACTATAAGAGAGGTAATGAAATTCCATCCATATTTGGCACCGTATAAAGCAACGGTTTTACCGCTTATAAAAAAACGTCATGCTGAGAAAGCTACCGAAATATATCAGAGACTATCTTCTATCTTTATGGTAGACTATGATGAGTCTGGTAGCATTGGTAAGCGATACAGAAGAAGCGATATTTGTGGTACTCCATTTGCAATTACTGTTGATGATAATACTCTTTGTAACAATACGGTAACAATCAGGGACAGAGATACAATGAAACAAATTACTTTGAGCTTGAAGGAAGTTGCCGAGTACATCGGTGAAAAAATTAAATTCTAAGTAAGCTCCATTAGGTATTTAGACCTAGCAATCTTATTGGATGCTAGGTCTTTTCATGTGAGATAGTGTATTTTAACGTTTTGAAATCATTAATCTTCCTAATTAAAATCAACATAAAAACACAATAATAATGTATTAAGAAAAGACAGAATCTAATAAGCCCCAAAATTGGTTTTAATGCATTTTTTTTAAGCAAAGTGGATTTTACTTTTACCAATGATAAACTAAAAATTTTCCTAATGTTTTCCGAACACTTTCCCAACATCTTATTCAATGTGCGACGGTCATGTTGTTTAGTTAATCAGACTAATATCAAAAAGTTCATATTGAAATATAAATTCAATCGCCACTTGCGAGAACTGCTTGAGTGGTGGTGTTAAAGTGGAGAAATTCATTAAGAATTATCCTCTACTCGATTTTGCAAAGTACAAAATTAGATAATTAAATGGGCAATAAGTAATAATAAGTATATGTAAAATTGCAAAAGCCAAAATAAAATATATGGAGGGGAAAATGGATTCGAAAATTTTTGTAGAGGAAGAAAACAAATTAAAAGATGTTGTATGTAAAATAACAAAAGAGGAAGAAAACTTAGAAAACGAATTAAAAAGTGCAAGTCTGCAGTATGATATGGAAAATATTGCAAAAGGACAGGTGTTACAAATGAAGGTAAAGAGATTAGATGACATAAAAAAGATAAAAGATGTTCCATATTTTGCAAGAATGGATTTTAAAGAAGACAAAGGAAAATTAGAAAAATTTTATTTAGGAAAATTATCTATATTAGACAGTAAAAGCTTAGAACCGATAGTGGTAGACTGGAGAGCACCTATTTCAAATTTATATTATGAAGGAAAACTTGGAAAGGCAAGTTACGAATGTTTAGGAGAGCAAATATCAGGAGAAATTTATTTGAAAAGGCAATATATAATAGAAAGCAAGAAGCTAAAAAAATATGTTGATATCAATGTTACAGGAAACGATGAACTTTTGCAAAATGCATTAGAAGAAAAAGCTGATGATAGACTGAAAAATATAGTTGCAACAATACAAGATGAGCAAAATAAAATTATTAGGTCAGATATAAATTTGCCTCTTATAGTACAGGGGGTTGCAGGAAGCGGGAAAACAACAATTGCTCTTCATAGAATAGCATATTTAATTTATAATTATAAAAAGCAATTCAAACCAGAAGAATTTATGATATTAGCACCTACGAAATTCTTTTTGGATTATATATCAAATATACTTCCAGATTTGGGAGTAGATAATGTAAAGCAGTGTACATTTGAAGATTTCGCTTACGATGTAATTGGAAAGAAAATAAAAATATCAGATAATAATGAAAAACTTGTTATTATAGTAAATAAAGACTTTGATGAGGTTAACAAAGGAAAAGTTGATATAATGATTAAAGAAGCTAAATTTAAATCATCAATTAAGTTTAAATATCTAGTAGATGAATTCCTAGAAATAGTAGAAGAAAATTATATACCTAAAAAAGACTTTACTTTTAATAAATACACCATAATGACATATGACAAAATTAATTCGTTATTTAAAGATACATATAAAATGTACAATTTTAACACAAGAATTAATGAAATTGAAAAAAATTTAACATCAGAATTTAAAAAGAAAATTCCAGAAATAATAAATGAAATAAAATCACAAAGAAGTAAAAGCATAGAAAACTTAAATCAACAAGAGCGAATAAAAGTATTTGATGAATATGATAAAATAATAAAGCTAGTAGAAAAGGATTATAAAAAAATAGTTAAGAAATATTTAAATGAGATTCCGAAAAAAGATTGCCTAAATTATTATAAAGAATTTATACAAGATTTTTTAAATGAAGACAATGAAATGTTGAAATACCTTAAAGAAAATACTATTTATAACATAAACAATAATGAAGTTTGTTTTGAAGATTTGGCTCCAATTATGTATATAAGTTTAAAAGTATTTGGAATAAAAGAAAGATGCCAGATAAAACATGTTGTAATTGATGAAGCTCAAGATTATGGAGAATTTGGTTTTGATGTTTTAAAAACTATAATAAATAGTAATTCTATGACAATATTAGGAGATATAGCACAAGGTGTACACTTTTATAGAGGAATTGAAAATTGGAATACATTTATAAATGTAGAGTTTAAAAATACAAAAACTGTGTATAAAGTTTTAGATAAAACATACAGAACAACAAAAGAGATAATGGAAGTTGCTAATTCTGTAATAAATAAATTACCAGAATATGAAAAAGAATCAATTGTATTTGGTAAACCAGTAATAGATAGAAAAAATTCTATAAATATAGACAAAGTAAAAGATGACACTGAGCTAATAAATAAAATAAATATGAGAATAGAAAAATATCTACAAAGTGATTATAAATCAATAGCTATTATTGGAAAAGACATGAATGAATGTGAAAAAATACAAAGGAAAATAGCTAAAGTAAGAAATGATGTTAAATTAATAAAGGGAAAAGATTCAAGTTATAATTCAGGAATTTCAATAGTTCCATCTTATCTTGCTAAAGGGCTAGAATTTGACTGTGTAATTATTGCAGATGCAAGTGATGAAAAGTATATAGATAATAGTTTAGATATAAAGCTATTATATGTAACAATAACAAGAGCAATGAGTAAGTTAGATATTTTTTATATAGGAGAAATTAGTAAATTATTAAAATAAAAAATGATGTCAATTTTAGATGGTTCTGAGTGACACCAAAAACTAAAAAATAATTAGTAGAGTGTCAAACAGAACCGTTCAAACTGACACAGACCATTGCAAATTATAGAATGATACAAATTAATCCGCCACTGCCCTCATTTATAATACGCTCTAGAGTATCTTGAAGCTTCATTTGAGCATCTTCCGGCATATGAGAAAGTTTATTTTGAAGACCTTCATTAACAAGTTCATGTAGGCTTTTTCCAAAAATATTAGATTCCCAGATTTTTTGTGGATCACTTTCAAATTCTGAAAGCAAATAATTAACAAGTTCTTCAGATTGTTTTTCTGAACCAACAATAGGAGAGACTTCTGTTTCAATATCTGCTCTAATCATGTGTATGAGAAGCTCTAAGCAGATACATAGGTGTAATAGAAATACTTGGCAATTTATAGCAAAGAATACACATGGCGTTCAAGAAGTTAAGTTTGCATTCCCTATAGGGATTCTAATTTTTCTTCTTTAAAACACTATTGAATTCCTTTTATAATTTTATCGAAAAATTCATTTGTATAATTATTCATTTCTTTACATAGTGGTATTGTTTCAGGTAAATAGCATTTATTTTTATTCAAAACATTTTTTTTCATATAATTTAATGTCTCTTGTAGTGATTGTCCTCTTACTGAACCTGTTATTAAGGTTTTTACGACTAAATAGGTTTCTCCTCCCTCAAGCACATGTGCATCATGCAGTAGTTTTCCTTCAATTGTTTCTGGTATCTCACTTCTCTGTGACTCCCAAGCTATTTTTATAATAATATCTATTTCTTCATTGTTGTATCTTTTGTCTTTCAACCATTTTCTTATTTTTTTTTCGTCAGTATATATAAAACCATGAAAATACATAGCTAAAATTAAATATTCATAATTAATCGTATAATTTGTCATGTTTATAATTTCATCAATTTTCTTTTTGACTAATTCCATATGCCACATATTATGCATGATATCTTTATTCTCATAATAAGGTTTTACAAATCCCATAAGTTCTTCTAAACTAAATTTCATAAAAACTACCTTAAAATTATATTAATGACTATAATATAATTTTGCTCCTTCTTTAATATTTTTAGATATTTGTGAAATTCATATCCATTGATATTGATATAATATTATTTTTAATATTTTTTTGATTTCAGCCAAATTAATTTTCATACCAAATTTGCCAAAGAACATTTTCAATGCTAAATCAAATTTTTATTAATGTATCAACATTCATATTTTAAAAATTGTTTCACAATCATCTATAATATAATTTTATCATTATTTTCATAAATATCAAGATTATATAGGGAAAAACAGTAAAAAAAGAATAAATTTATTTTGTATATAATTTTTTAATGTTCATTTGTATTTATTGGTGATTGGTGTACTTATCCATTCACATTTTGATAATTTTTTCGAGTGTGCTATCCACAGGTGTGGATCACTCTTTTTAAAAGTTTAAAATGAGCTTTTATCTAATTGTTATATAATTCAATCAAATCTTAACTGTATCTTTGTATGTACTCTGATTGCTACTTGATTTTTTCTATATAAATGCCCTGTATCAAACGTTCCATTTTTTTATATTAAATCCCTCATTTTCGTTTTCCATCTCCTTATCCCTATATTTATTGTAACTTTGATGTTTCTGCTTGATATTGGTAAATCTGTTACATATACAAACTCTGTCCTTTTTCCTCTTGATAATCTATTCCTAGTACATATTCATAATCTTTTGTTGTGCTTTCATTTGCTTTCACAACTACTTTTTCGAATTCATTATACAAACTTGGTATTGCTCCTTCTTTAAATCTTATTATATATTTCCATTCATTTCTCCTTATCAGCTTTGTTATCATATATTTTCTTATTTTCTCTATTTCTTCTGTATTTAATTCTATTGTCATTCCTTACATACTTTTCATTTCACACATTAATTCAATTAATCATACTATGAATATTACTTTCAATTGGTATTTTACATATGATTGATTTCTTATATATGTTAACCCATTAAATTTCCTTATTAATTCTGGAAAGTATTAATTTAATACTGTTATTAAGTCATTCAATATATTTATTTTTTTCTTTCTCTTTTTTCTTTTCTGTTCTAAAAATATTGCTCTTTTGAGATAAAATAAATTTTATCTCAAAAGAGCAATATTTTTGGTTACTATTTCTATGATTTTTTTGCGAAAATTTTTTAATCTTTTTTACCGAGGAAAAAATTAAAATATATGTAAGAATACTGTTACATCTTCGTTTTATTAAGTAAGATGTTTTTCAAAAATTAGAATTTATAATAGAAATAATATACTTTTTCATCTTCTTAGATAAAATATTTTAACATATAAAGGTGATATTATAATAAATTAATAACACAAATTATAGTATCAAGAGATTAATAACCAGTATAATTAATTATCATAAGTTTAAAGAAAAATTAACAATATTTACAAAAAGAAGTTAAATAATATGTTGACATAAACTTAAAATGGTGGTAAAATATGGATACTGAGATTTATATAAAACTAGGAGGATTTTTATAATGGGAATAAAAAAAATTAATCTAGGAGAGGGAGAAAAATTTGCATTTGAAAAACATATCAATGAATTTTTGATTAATAGGGAAGATGCAAGATTATCTGAAGTTTTTACTGTTGTAATTCCAACAAATAAATCAACACATGATCAAATTCATAACGATATGGAACAAATTTTTGTGGTAATACAAGGAGAAGGAATCGTTAGAACGCATAATGAAGAAAGAGAAGAAGTACTAGAAATTAGAAAAAATGATATTGTTTTAATCCAATTAAATACTTATCATCAAATTATTAATACAAATATTAACGAGGACTTAAAATATATATGCATTAATGCTTTCTTAAAAGAAAAAGAAACTGAATTTACATCAATTAGTCATGCTAACAATGTAATTGAAAATTATAATATGAAAAAAAATAATTTAAATGAGAGACCAATTCTTTTAATTGGTGCAGCAGGTTTTATTCGGACAAGAAATTATAAAAAAGTTGGAAGATGCTGGTAGATACGTTTGGGCATTTGATAAAAATGAAATTAGTAAAGAATATAATAGAACATTAAAAGTGAAGATAAATGATAATAATGATTTTGAAAAGAATTTATCAGAATTATGTGAAAAATATGAAACTTATCCAGAGATATTAATTGATACAACTGGCAATAATAGCATAAAGAAACATTCTTTTAATTTAAGTGTTGATGAATTCAAACAGCAATTGAATGACAACTTGGCTAGTGTATATAGTCATGTGTCAGCTTATGCAAAATTATGTAGTAGAGTAAACTATTCTGGAAAGATAATTTTATTGGGTTCTATTGGTGCTCAAATGAGTCATAGAGAAATGGTTGGATATGACTCAGCTAAAGGTGGACTAGAAGCAATGACCAGGGGACTGGCTTTAGATTATGCACCGTATAATATTAATATCAATTTAATAGCAGTTGGACCTATAGAGAGTTCACCTTCAAGTACTAAAGATGAAGAAAAAACAGAAAATTTGAGAAAGTTATTACCAATAGGAAGATACCCTGATTTGGCAGAAGTTGCTAAATTTATTGTTGACTTTTCAACAAATTTACCAATATTTATTACCGGTCAAAAGATAACAGTAGATGGAGGATTAACAAGTCAATTAAGACCAGTTTATGTGGAAAAATTAAATGAACCCAATATGTATAAGTTAGGAGAAGATAAATGAATTTAAATGATATTTCAAAAAAAGATGAAGATGAACATAAAGATTTTGAAGAGAGCGAATGGATTGTATTAGAACAAGAAGAAAATAAAATTGTTAGTAATCTTAAAGATGTTGCGACTAATGGATATCAAGGTACTAACGTAAGAGTAGATCAAATTGGACCATATAAAATTGCATTTAGAACTATGGATGATAAAAATAACAGAATGACTTATGAAAATCTATATAAAATAGCCAAGCCATTACAAGATTTTCTAAAATTGCCTGTATATATAGGTGGATCTCATTCGCCATTATCAAAAAAAATGCCTAATCCTGGTTCTGATATTGATATTTATATCATAACTCCAGAATATTCATATAAAGAATCTAAAGAATTGGAAAATAAAATTAATAAATATATTAAAAACAAAACGGAATATGATAAATGTTCAATAGGCCAGGTAGAAAAAGGATGGTTAGATTTTCCATATTTTTATGAATCTGTACCAATAGATGAGAAAGAATGGTGGGAATTAACGGAAGAAGAATTAAATAAAATTATTCAACAACGAAAAGAAAAATCGATAAAAAAAATTGCAGCTAAAACCGTTGATGAGGTTTTAGACGATATTGAGAGAATATATAAAATAAGAATAAATAAAGACGATATTATTAATATAACAACGACACCAAGGTGGAAATCAGTAAACGATTGTGCTTTTAGAAGGGGAAATTTGATAAAAGAAAACTCTGAAATAGAGGAAATAATGGACAAACTAGGTCAATGGTTGTTTTTTAAAGATGAAGATACAACATTATATGATGCAGTAAGATATTCAAGTGAATTAGGAATGCCTAAGAAGAAAATTGATACAATGTCAACGTATATAAAACTAAGTGATAAGAACGGAAAGTATTGGTTATTTAATAGTATACTTAATGCATATGCAGAAGCATTGGCAACGGATGCAAAAAAAATAAACTGGATAATTGACAGTAATGATGTAGAAAAGGAAAAACTACTTCAAATACAAATAAAAAATATAACACATAATTTATCTAATTATTTTGGAAAAGAAATAATAAATGAATACGTAAATTGGAAAAAATACTTTGAAGAAAACGGTTATATGGAAAAAGTTGAGGAATTAAAAAAAGCAAATAGAAAATATAGAAAGATATGCGATTTGGATCTAGAAGTAAAATTATATGTATTTAACAGGTTAAATAAAAGTGATAAATTATTTATTATCAATCCAGAAAGAAAAGTTGGAAAAATGCTTAAACATTCTGGATTAGATGTTACAATTCCTTTTTTAAATAAAGACTTGGAAGACTTTCAAAGATGTCCTGACTATGCTAAAAAACCGCCATCAGGTTATTGCGTAACAGGTGCAAGAAAATTAATGTTTGGACAAAATAGTATATATGAATGTGCTTGTAAAGATGATCAAGATAAATTATCTAGTATACTTGATAACATGTGGGATGACTTTGATAAAAACATATGTATTAAAAAAGAAAAATCTGGATGTAGTATGTGCAGAAAAAGTAGCATGGGATTCTGCAGATGCTATTGATGTATGCAAACAGTTTAAAAAAGAGAATCTGGATGCACTGGTAATTGTAGAAGTAACCTGGACTCTGGATTCCATGCAGTATCTTTTTATTAATGAACTCAATCTTCCTACTGTATTCTGGGCAGTTCCATACACAGAGACATTCTCTATCGGATTTGTACAGCATTTCGGTTCTATCCTGAAAGCACAGGGATATGAATATGATTATGTATATGGCCTTCCGGAAGATGAATCGCTGTCTGAAAAGGTTAAAACAGTTGCTGAAGCAGGACAGATTATTAAAGCAGTTAAAGGAATGCGTCTTGCACTTGTGGGACCGCGTCAGACCTGGCGTGTGGCAG
>OIYO01001468.1_pt1 | contig 12547 bp, 10 predicted proteins | sample 1588191 | NCBI WGS metagenome assembly OIYO01 (sample SAMN03283275) | human gut metagenome | biome: human-associated habitat; material: feces | host: Homo sapiens | place: Peru | collected 2012 | reverse complement strand
CTTATTAAAACAACACTATGCTCTTGTAAGTTGTGACCAATACCTGGAATATAAGAAGTTACTTCATAACCATTTGAAAGTCTAACTCTGGCTACTTTTCTTAAAGCAGAGTTTGGCTTCTTTGGTGTTACTGTTTTTACAACTGTACATACACCTCTTTTTTGTGGTGATCTTCTATCTGTTAATTTCTTTTTCATAGAATTGTAACCATGTTGTAAAGCTGGTGATGTAGATTTTGTTACTCCAGTTTTTCTTCCTTTTCTTACTAATTGATTAATTGTTGGCACTTAAATTTCACCTCCTAAAAATAAATCCGTAAGTAAATTTGCTTGGTTATTCCAATATTTGCAATATTTACTAACGGATAATATTTTAACATTTTTTTGTAGTAATGTCAATACATTTTTATCACTCTATTTGCTAAAAAAATGTTGCTAATTGATAGTTTTTTATATGTTTAGACTCTAACTTTTATTTTATAATTTATTTTAGTTATTAAATTGGATTATATTGTTTATTATATAACCTCTGTACAAGCTAAATTTCTCTTGCTTTTACTACTAGCCTTTGTTTTCCATGATTTGTACAAGTAATTAATGTAACTTCTCTATTTCCATTTGTTAATTGACTAGTACATGAAACATCTTCAGGCTCGACAACATATTTATTATAAACAGAATAGCTAACTTTTTTGCCATAAGTATCTGTCATTTCCACTATATCACCATTTTTAATTTCTGCAAGCTTTCCAAACATTTTTTTATTTGTGTAGTTGTGTCCTACAATACAGTAATTTCCAATCTCATTTGGTGAAGGACCCCAAAATTTATTTAAAGAAATTTTTAGAAGTTGTTCAGATGTTTCTGTAAGCACTGGATAGTTTATTCCCAAAGACGGAATTGTTAACGTAGCATCTATTGTGTATGTTTTCCCATTGCTTGCAACATATTGATTATTTGGTGTTACCTCTGTATTTTCTTCTGCCAATGTGCCTTCTGTTTGATCATTGTCATTTAAAATTACTCTTAATATTCCATCATCTCTTTGAATTGTTGTATTATCTATTTCAGATAGTATTTGCTGAGAAATCTCCTCACTTTTATTTCTATCATATTCTGCATATATGTAGTATGATGACAATAATGCAATACATATAATTGAAACGATAAAAGCAATTTGGTATATTCTTTTTTTCTTTTTTAATTCTGGTGTTACATATATCTTCTCAGTTATCAAAATTTGATTCATATTTACTAATCTATACTAGCTTTACTTTGCTAGTATATTCCTTTCTTTTATATTATTTTGCCACTTATATTATATCATTAGTATTACTATTTTTTAATATTTTTTTCTATTTTTTTGCTAATATAATTTTCTATTTTTGTAAATTCTTGCATACTTAGTGTTTCTCCTCTAACATTTTCGTCTATTTGCAGATTGCTTAAAATTTCTTTTGCTTCATCTTTTGTACTTATAATTTTAGAGTTTACTAGTGCATTCACTAATGTTTTTCTTCTTTGCATAAAACTTGCTTTTATAATATCAAAAAACATTTTTTTATCTAATACTTTAACTGGTGGCTCTTTTCTTATTGTTAATTTAATAACTTCCGAATCCACTTTTGGTGCTGGTATAAAAGAAGAGTTTGGAACTATTTTTAGTTCTTTTGCTTCTGAATAATAATTTACGCAGTATGTTATTGCTCCTGAAAGTTTAGAACCAGGAATTGCAGTTATTCTTTGAGCAACTTCTTTTTGTATCATTATAACAATTGAATCTAAATCTAGTTTGCTTTCTAATAACATCATAATTATTGGAGTTGTAATATAATATGGTAAATTTGCAACTATTTTTACATTTTTAAACCCACCTTGCTTTTTTTCTTTTTTTATTAATTCTTCCAGATTTATTTTTAAAATATCTTCGTGTATTATTTCAAAATTTTTGTATAATTCGAAACGATCATTTAATATATCTATCATTTTAGGATCTAATTCTATTGTAATAACTTTTCCCGCTTCTTTTAATAATCGACTAGTTAGTGTTCCAAGTCCTGGACCAATTTCAATAACAAGATCTTCACTTGTCAACTCTGAATTTTTTATTATTGCATCAACTACCTCTTCATTAATTAGGAAATTCTGTCCTAAATTTTTATTTGCATATATATTATATTTTTTCATCAAAAATTTTGTTTCTTCATATAAACTTTGCATTATAATCTCCCACCTCGAATTTTACAATTATTATAAATTATTTCTGTAATTTTTACAAGTATTTAATTAGCATAAGCAAAATTGTATTTTACCACTTAATAACCACATTTTATGTGTTCAAGTTCTTGAATATATGAATTTAGGATTACACCAAATAATTATTTGATTATGTATAAGTTAAATATTTTTAATATATTTATTTTTATGATTGTATAGCATCTTTAATATGCTGAATTATGCACTTATCTTTATTTATTAGAACTCCAACTGCATCAATTCTTATGTCTATATTACTAATTTTTCTTTTCAAAAGATAATAATTTATTGCTTTCTTCATGTGCTTTATTTTATTATAATTAACTGCTTCAATTGGAATTCCATATAATAAATTAGTTCTTGTTTTTACTTCTATAAAGACAAGTTCATTTTCTTTTTTATCTATTGCAATAATATCTATTTCGCCAAACCTACAATAAAAATTTTTTTCTATAATTTGATAGTAATTATTTTGTAGATATTCAATTGTTTTATTTTCTCCTAGTTTTCCTATATATTGTTTGTTATTCATTATCATTTACCTTGTATCTATTATTATCTAATTTTATAATAAAACCTTCCAATTCTAAACCTGATAAAAGAACATTGACTTCTGAAATTAATAATTTTGTATTTATAACTATTTCATCTGCAGTTTTGGGCTTCTTTTTTAACAAATTATAAATTTCCAACTCTTTTTTAGACAATAGTTTATTTTCATATTTTGCCTTTTCCTTTGTTATTTTATTTTGAATAGTACCAAGTGTATATAATATATCCTGAACATTTGTAACTAAATTTGCCCCTTTTTTTATTAAATTATTAGTTCCAGATGAATTTTGGTTGTCTATTGAACTTGGAATGCAAAACAACTTTCTATTTTGCTCTATGCAATATCTGGCTGTAATAGTTGATCCACTTCTATAATGTGCTTCAATTACTAGCGTTCCTAAAGCAAGTCCACTTATTAATCTATTTCTAATTGGAAAAAACTCTTTTCTTGCTTCTACGTCTTCACTATACTCCGTAATAACACATCCTCCTGAATTTATGATTTTCTTATATAAATTCTCATTTTTCTCTGGATAAATATGTTTAAATCCACAGCCTAAAACTGCAACAGTTTTGCCTCCTGAATTTATACATTCTTCATGAGCAAAACTATCAATTCCAATTGCTAGACCACTTATAATTGCAAGTCCTTCATTCACTAAATCTGTAGTAAATCTTTTTGCCATTCTTTCGCCATATTCTGAATAACATCTCGATCCCACAATTGCAATACTTGGTTTATTTAAAAGTTCTATATTTCCTATAGCATATATTTTTTCTGGTGGATTTTTTATATTTCTTAATAGCTTGGGAAATTTTTCTTCATTTTTATATATTATCTTTACATTATTGCTTTTTTCTATCAAAACTAAAATCATTTTCCTTTCTTATATTCCATTTTAGTATTTTTTCATTTACAGATACTAATTTCTTATTTCCTTTTTGCTTAAATTTCTATACTGAATTGCCTCTAATACATGTTGTGGTTCAATATAGATTGATTCTTCCATATCTGCAATTGTTCTTGCAACTTTCAAAATTCTTGTATATGCTCTTGCACTTAATTTAAGTTTTTTAAATGCCTTTTCTAGAATTTTTTCAGTATTCGAGTTAATCTTGCAGAATTCTTCAATTTGTCTTGAAGTTAATTGTGAATTCGTATGAATTCCTAAGTGCTTATATCTCTCCTGCTGAATTTTTCTGCATTTTTCAACTCTATTTTTTATTTGATCAGAACTTTCTTCTACAACATTATTTCTTAAATCTTGATAATTTATTTGGTTTACTTCCACTTTAATATCAATTCTGTCTAATAACGGTCCGCTTATTTTTTCCAGATATTTTTTTCTTGAATTTTTAGAACATTTGCATTCGATATCAGAGCCAAAATATCCACAAGGACAAGGATTCATACTAGCAACAAGTATAAAATCTGACGGATATGTTATGCAAGAATTTAACCTACTAATAGTAACTTTGCCATCTTCCATAGGAGTTCTTAGCGCTTCTATTGTGTTTTTATTATATTCTGGGAATTCGTCTAAATATAAAACTCCATTATGTGCCAAACTTATTTCACCTGGTTTTGGGTTCCTTCCTCCTCCAATTAAAGAAGACGCAGTTATTGTATAATGTGGAGTGCGGAAAGGTCTTAACTTAATAATTGGACTAGTTTCATTAAGCATTCCAACAATACTATGAATTTTAGTAACTTCTAAGGATTCCTCTAGTGTTAATTCTGGTAATATAGTAGGTATTCTTTGTGCCATCATTGTTTTACCGAGAACCTGGTATCCCAGTAAGAAGAATATTATGTCCTCCACTTGCTGCAACTTCTATTGCTCTTTTTACGTTTTGCTGCCCTTTAACATCTGAAAAATCTAACTTATTATTTGTTTCTTTGCAATGTGAAGGTGTAATTTTAATAGTTCTTTTTTCTTTTTTACCATTTAAAAAATCTACCAGTTCTTTTAAATTTTCTTCTGCATATAAATCTAATTCTTTTACTAAACTTGCTTCTTCTAGATTCTCTATTGGCAAAAAAACTTTTTTAATACCTAGTCTAAAGGCTTCAATGCATATTGGCAATACACCATTTACTTTGTTTATTTTTCCATCTAAAGATAATTCTCCAATGAAAATAGCATCTTCAAAATTAATGTTTTTTAAGATTCCAGTAGAAGCTAAAATTCCAATTGCAATAGGTAAATCAAGTCTTGAGCCTTCTTTTTTCTTCATTGCTGGTGCAAGATTTACAATTACTCTTTTACTTTTAATTTCAAATCCAGAATTCTGAATTGCAATTCTAACCCTTTCTTTAGATTCTTTTACACATGCATCTGGAAGTCCAACAACTTCCCAATATGGAAGTCCAGCTGTGATATTTACTTGCACGTCAATTAAAAAGCCTTCTAAACCTTGAAGTGCTATACTTTTAACTATTGATAACATATACATTCTCCTAAAACATGGTATTTTAATATCTTTTTGATATTTTTTCTGAATAAATTTGTAGTGAATAAAAATCTTCGAAATTAATTGTCTTGAAATAAATTTAGAGTAATTTTACCAAATATTGTAATTAAAGTCAATACTTTATTCATATATTTTTACAATTTTTTGTTTCTAATACTTCAATAGACGTTAGTATTGTAAACTATGTTTTTTCTTAATAATTCACCTTGAAACCTCTCTCATTTTAATTATATTCTATAAAAATAATAATTAATCTCTCTATGAGTTGAATAATAACACTTTTTTAACAATTATATTGCTTTTTATTTATTTTTCATATAAAATATCATTATCAAAAGAAAAAGTTGGTGAAATAAAAAATGAAAAAAGAAACAATGACAAATAATTCTCAAAAAAAATATAAAATATTTCTTATATTTATTATAATAGTTCTAATTATGCTGTTAATTAGAATATTTTATCTTCAAACTATAAAATCATCTTATTTAAAAGAGCAAGCATATAAACAACTAGTAACAACACAGGTAATAAGTACTAAAAGAGGAACTATATATGATTCTTGTGGAAATCAGCTTGCAATAAGTTCAAAAGTTGATACAATTTCAATAAATCCTAGTAAAATTAAAGATGAAAGCAGTGAAGAAAAAACCAAAACCTTAAAAGAAAAAGTTGCTAAAGCTTTATCTGAAATTTTTGAACTAGATTATGAAGAAACTCTAAATAAAGTAAATAGTGAAAAATCTGTTGAAACAATTGCAAAAAAGGTAGAAGAAGAGAAAGTAAATAAATTGAAATCTTGGATGAAAGATAATGAAACTTATTCCGGAATAAACATAGATTCAGATACAAAACGTTCATACCCTTATAACAACCTAGCTTCAAATTTAATAGGATTTTGTGGAAGCGATAATCAAGGACTCGAAGGAATAGAATATTATTGGGATAGTGTATTATCTGGTACTCCCGGTAAAATTGTTACAACTAAAGATGCAGCTCAATCTATTATTCCAGATAAAAATGAACAATATATAGCTGCAGAAAATGGTAGCAACATAACACTTACAATAGATTTAAATATTCAGACAATTGTAGAAAAATATTTAAAACAAGCTGTAACAGAAAATAAATGTGGTCGTGGTGGAAATATGATAATTATGGATCCATCAAATGGTGATATATTAGCCATGGCAACATATCCTGATTATAACTTAAATACTCCATTTGAGCCAAACGAATCTTTATCTTCTACATGGGATAAATTATCAGATACAGAAAAAAATAATAGTCTTCAAAAAATGTGGAGAAACAAATCTGTTTCAGATACATATGAACCTGGTTCAACTTTTAAATTAATAACAGCTTCTGCCTCATTAGAAGAGGGTATTGTTAAAACAGATACTTTAAATGATTTCACATGTAACGGATATGAAGATGTAAGTGGTCAAATAATTCGTTGTACAAGTTCTGGACACGGAAAGCAAACCTTAAGACAAGCATTAGAAAATTCATGTAACCCCGCTCTAATTCAACTTGGTAAACGTCTTGGAGCAGATAATTTATATAAATATATGAATGCGTTCGGATTATTTAATAAAACTGGAATAGCAACTTCTGGTGAAGTTACGGGAATATATTTTAATAAAGTTGGCCCTGTAGAACTTGCAACAGCATCATTTGGTCAGCGTTTTACAATTACACCTATTCAATTGATTTCTGCTGTTTCAGCAATTGCAAACAATGGCGTTTTAATGCAACCAAGAATTGTAAAATCAGTGGAAAATCCTGATACCAATATAACAACGACTATTAATCCGGTTGAAGTAAGGCATGTAATATCAAAAGAAACTTCTCAAAAGATGGTTAATATCATGGAATCTGTTGTTACAGAAGGTGGAGGAAAATTCGGTCAAGTAAAAGGCTACTCTATTGGTGGAAAAACAGGTACATCTGAGCCTTCCCCTGGTAGTACAAATGATGGATATGTATCATCATTTGTTGCAATTGCTCCTGTTCAAAACACAAAAGTAGTTGCTCTGTTAACATTATATGATCCAAATGGAAAAAGTTTTTATGGTGGTCAAATATGTGCTCCTGTTGTATCACAGGTTTTATCTGAAATATTACCATACTTAGGAATTCCATCTAACGATAATGATAATAGTACCGATACCTCAAAATCCGATAATAGTATTTCACTTCCAGACATCCGAAACAAAACAGCATCTGAAGCAAAAAAAATATTAGAAAATGCCGGATTAAATGTAAGTATTTCTGGTGACCAAAGCAAAATAGTGTCAGATCAAGTGCCAAAGCCTGGTACATCACTTTCAGATGGCTCAATTGTTAAAATATATGCAGCTGGTAGTGATGCAAGAATATCTTCTACAGTTCCAGACCTAAAAGGTATGACATTATCACAAGCTAAAAATGCACTGGCATCTAAAAATTTAAATATTCAATCTACAGGTAATGGTAAAGTAATTTCACAAGACCCTACAGTCGGAACGTCAGTTGAAGAAGGTAGTGTTGTTAAAGTTACTTTGCAAGAAGATATAAGTTCATCAGCACATTAAAATATGTATAAAAAATAAAGCCTTTATAAAGTTTTACATTTATATCAGGCTTTATTTTTTATACATAAAGTTAATTCTTTATGATGTAATATAAAAGATTGCAATCTTTTATATTTAGAATTTTATATTAATTAAACCCTAAAATTTAAAATTTGCAATCTTTATTTATTTATGAATTAAAAATTGAATCAAATTCATCTCCATCGATTTTTTCTTTTTCAAGCAATACACCTGCAACCATGTGTAATTTATCTATATTGGCTTGTAATATCTCAGCTGCTGATCTATATGCATAGTCGATGATTTTTTTAATTTCTTCGTCTATAATTCCTGCTGTTTCTTCTGAATATTCCTTAGATTGTGCAAAATCTCTTCCTAAAAATACTTCTTCTTGATTAGAACCTAAAGTTATAGTTCCGATTCTTTCACTCATTCCATACTTAGTAACCATATCTCTTGCAATTTTAGTTGCTCTTTCAATATCATTGCTTGCTCCAGTTGATATATCATCTAAAACTAATTTTTCTGCTACTCTTCCTCCTAATAGAGAGATAATAGTTTCTTGCATTTCAGATTTTGACATAAAAGACTTATCTTCTGTTGGTCTATACATAGTATATCCACCAGCCATTCCCCTTGGAATGATTGAAATTTGGTGTACAGCATCTTGTGTTGGTAAAAATCTGCTTACAACTGCATGACCAGCTTCATGATAAGCAACCAATTTCTTTTCTTTATCACTTCTAACTCTTGTTCTCTTTTCTGGTCCCATTGTAACTTTAACCATTGCATCTTCAATTTCTTTCATACCTATTTCAGGTAAATTTCTTCTTGCAGTTAATAGCGCTGCTTCGTTTAGTACATTTTCCAAGTCGGCTCCTGAAAATCCTGATGTATTTCTAGCAATAACTTTTAAATCTACATCATTTGCAAGTCTTTTCTTTCTACTGTGAACTTCTAATATTTGCTCTCTTGCCTTTACATCTGGACTAGATACAACAATTTGTCTATCAAATCTTCCAGGTCTTAATAAAGCCTTATCAAGCATTTCTGGTCTATTAGTTGCTGCCAAAACAATTACTGTTTCATTAGACTCAAAGCCATCCATTTCAACAAGTAATTGATTCAATGTTTGATTATTTTCTGATTCAGCACCACTATTGCTTGTTCTTCTTGAACCAATAGCATCAATCTCATCTATAAAAACTATACAAGGAGATATTTTTTTAGCTTTTTCAAATAACTTTCTTACTCTTGAAGCTCCTAATCCTGCAAACATTTCAATAAATTCAGATCCACTCATTGATATAAATGGAACATTCGCTTCTCCAGCAATAGCCTTAGCTATTAAAGTTTTACCAGTTCCAGGCTTACCATATAGCAAAATTCCTCTTGGAATCTTGGCTCCCATACTTTGAAATTTCTTTGGATTCTTCAAGAAATCAACAATTTCAATAAGTTCACCTTTTTCTTCATCTAAACCTGCAACATCTTTAAACTTAACATCTGTTGAATTTTCTTCATCACCGCCATATACTTTTCCTTTATCTCCAAGTCCTTGCATTTGAAATATCATTATCATTAAAGCAATTAACAATATAGTTGGAATAAAACTAACAAAATTTTCAAAGAAAGAAACAAATTTGTTAGGCATTTTTAAATCAACTTTCATATCTGGATTTTCTTGCAATTGTTCATTTACAAATTCCATAAATGGTTGTAGTGAATTAACATTAGTTGTTTTTTCTTCATCTTCTGGAGCATCTTTATATTTAACTGTAACAGTAGCTCCACCAACTGTCATTTCAATTTTCTCAACTTTTTTATCAATAATATCTTGATATAATTGATCATATGTTATTTCATTAGCTTTTGCTTTATTTTCTCTATAAATCAAAATACCAACAGTAACAGCCACAATAATTAATACAAAAATAGTTCCAAGTATTAACTTTCCATTTTTCTTCTTATTTTTTTTAGGGTTACTCATTTTACTTCTTCCTTTCAAGAACTAAATTTCTGAGCCATCAGGTTCATCATCATAAACATTATTTTCTCCATCAGATTTTTCTTTCTCTTTTTTATCAGAGCCTTCATCTGATCCATTTTCTTTCTCGTCTTTAGGTTCTTCCTGTTTTTTTCTTTTTTCTTCTTCCTCTTTTTCTTTATCTAATTGCTCTTTTACTTGAGCTTGAACAGTAGCTATTCTAATAAGTTCAAGTTGTTGTTTAATTAAATCTGATTTTATCATGTAAATAACTGCTGTAATATATATATAAGATATAAGCATTGATAAATAATCAAATACATCTATATATACTCCAAAGAAAGTATTTAACATTGTATATATAACTGTCAATATTATTGACAATGTTGATGCATATGTTGATAGAGCATATAACCTTGAATATTTCATTTTAATTCTTAAAAACTTTAATACTATCCATCCAATAAAAGATGTTAAAATAGCTATCATAATCCAGAATATAAACAAATCAAATATTCCCTCTATAAACACAACAGCCACACCTATAATAACTATATTTCTTTCATTCTCTTGTACATATTGCATCAAATCAGTTTTTGAATATGTTTGTCCACTAAAAATTTCTTTTATAGATGGTGACAACTGCTTCATAACTTCTGCAGTAGCTTTCTTTTCATCAGTCGTCAAATCATCTTTGTCTATTTCTAATTTTGAATCTTGATATATAAAATTTGGAACTATATTATCTAAATAATTTGCTGGATTATTATACTTTGCATATACAAAAATAGCATTAGCAGCTACTATTATAAATGATAAAATAATAACAAGTTTTAAACTATAAAATATAGCTTTTCCAGATTTCTCACTTATAAACTGAATATAATTTTCAAGTTCAAAAATTGCCATTTTTAATCTTTTAAAAAATCCAATTTTCTTCGTTTTTTCCATTACTTGTATTCCCTTTCTATTCTACTACTAATTAATATTGGTGATACATCTATTTTTACTTCATCATTCAGTTTTATCTGCTTATCTGTAATATCTACAACAAAATGATTCATCCCAACCCTGCCAAGGACAAGACACTTATAATCATTTATATTCACATAAATTCTATTATCTTTAAATATATTTCTAATCGAATTTTTTAAAATTCTTAATTTATCTACAAATTTGAAAGTATCATTACTAATTTCCACATTAAAACCATCTGCGTACCCCAAAGGAACAACAGCTATTTTAATATTTCTTTTTGCAATAACTGAATTTGAATACCCAATTGGTGCACCTTTATCAATACTTTTTATATCAACTACATTTGATTTTAACATACCAATTCTTTTAAGTCCAATATTATTTTTGACTGATATTCTACCTAAAAAAGCCGAACCAATTCTAACAGCATCCAAAAAAGTATCTTCTCTTGTTAAAAAAGCTGATGAATTTGCAATATGATAAATTGGAATTTTTATATTTTTTTCTTCCAAGAAATTCTTAATTTCCAAAAATCTATTGAACTGTAAATCAGTATATCCATTATCTAAATAAGATGACGAAAAATGAGAATACACTCCTTCAACCAATATTGATGGATTTTCCAAAACAGTATTCAAAATTTCTTCTTTATTTGAAAAATCAAATCCATACCTAGAAAAACCTGTATCAATTTTCAAATGAACTGTAGCTTTCTTTTTTTGACTTCTAGCCAATTTATTTAATAATACACCAGCTTTAAAATTATCAATCGTAATAATTATATCTTTATCTAATAGTAGTTTTAAATCACTTTCAATAGATGTAGCTTCCATACATAAGATCTTTATATTCATATTAAAACTAGCAAGTTCAACAGCTTCCTCAACTGATGAAACAGCAAAATAATTAATTCCGTTTTTCACTAAAAATTTCACAAATTTTTCTAAGCCTAAACCATAAGCATTTCCCTTTACAACTGCAATTATTTTTGTTTTATTTGCTCTTTTCTTTATTACTTCAATATTATGTTTTAAATTCTCTGAATTAACTTCTAATATTTTCAAATAATTTTCTCCTATTTCTTATGTTCTTTTATTCTTCTTTTCCTGTAATTGCACGAATCACAAAAAGTGTTCCTGTCATCAGCACAATACCGATTGGCAGACAGATCCACGCGTTCTGTACAAATCCTGCAATGACATAAGTCACAAATGATACTGCTGCCACAGTCATAGCATATGGAAGCTGTGTCGATACGTGATTTACATGATTGCACTGCGCTCCGGCTGATGCCATGATCGTCGTATCAGAGATTGGCGAACAGTGGTCGCCGCATACCGCACCTGCCATGCAGGCTGAGATAGAGATGATCATCATCGTTTCATTTGTTCCCTGGAATACAGCAACTACGATTGGAATCAAAATTCCGAATGTTCCCCAGGAAGTTCCGGTCGCAAATGCAAGGAAACAACCCACCAGGAAAATAATTGCCGGGAGGAAATTCACAAGTCCTGTCGCAGCCGTCTCCATAATTCCTGCCACATACTCTGCTGCACCAAGACTGTCTGTCATAGCTTTCAGTGTCCATGCAAATGTCAGAATCAGGATTGCCGGCACCATAGCCTTAAATCCGTCTGGAATACATGCCATAGAATCTGTAAACTTCAGAACTCTTCTAAGTGCATAGAAAATAACCGTGATCACAAATGCGAAGAAGCTTCCAAGCA
>OIYO01001464.1_pt1 | contig 12570 bp, 13 predicted proteins | sample 1588191 | NCBI WGS metagenome assembly OIYO01 (sample SAMN03283275) | human gut metagenome | biome: human-associated habitat; material: feces | host: Homo sapiens | place: Peru | collected 2012 | reverse complement strand
GCCGATTCGGCAGACTCAATCGTCTTATTATCATAGCTTCCCGACGGGGCTCTGAATAAAACGGGACATTCTCCCGTAACGGATTTTACCGCGTCATTGCATTTAACTATCTCGTCATAAATTTCATTGTACGTCAAAGCTGCACAGTCTGCATGAGAAAACGAATGATTGCCTATTTCATGTCCGTTTTCGTAAATTCGTTTCAATGAATCCGGATGAGCCTTAACCCAAACACCGAGCGGAAAGAAAGTCGCCTTTATATTATATTTTTCAAGCGTAGACAAAATTGAAACTACATCCTCGTCTCCGTCTGCACAATTAAATGTCAAAGCAACTTTCTTTTCCGCAGTATCGACCTTATAAACGGGAATCTTTCTTGAAGATACATCCGCGGGATACACAAAAGTTATTCCCGCCGACAGAACAAGAATCAAAAACGCCGTTAAAACAATCAGAAGCTTTCTCCTGAATTTCAGAGTTAAATACATATTGATCACCGATATAATTATATTTCGGTTCGAATGATTTGATTCACAGACGACAAAAAAAGACGAAAACAAATCGTTTCCGCCTTTTTCTTCATTTTACCGGTAAATCAGAATACGTAAATTCTTACGCCTCTGACTCCCCATGACATACAGTCGGCATATGAATTCATATAGAGGTCGGCAACTCTGCCGCTTCCGTTCCAAACAAATCCTCCCGTATCTTCGGCTCTGCAATAACCGTAAACCACACTTCCGTCAAGAGAAACAATGTACATCATCTTTCCGTAAGGAATTACGTTCGGATCAATTGCTACCGAGCCCTGATGAGGACTGGTTCCCGTAGCGGTTATCGAGCCTGTGCAGTACGCGCTCGCTCTGCCCTCTACGATATACGAGTAATTTTCAGGCAGCCCGTTTTCATCAAACGTTATATAATCGGGAACATCCATATCGGACATCGGAACAGCGTCCGAGTTAAGACTGATATAAGTTCTGCCTGCGCTGTATGAAATTTTTGATTTTTTCTTTTCAGCCTCTTTGATTATAGAATCCGCGTCAAGCTCAGATTTTTGATTTTTTACGGATGCCGCCGTACTCTCCTCACTGTCGTCAAAGAAATATTCAAAATCCGACGACTTCTCGCTGACTGCTTCCTGCTCTTCCTGCTGAGTGAAGTTATAGTAAACAACTCTTTTTGAATCGTAATCCGTCGAATAATTAACGGTAACTATATTATCCTGCAAGATTAAAGAGTTCTGAGCCGCCGAAGCGAGGTCAATCTCGCTCACTGTCGCATGCGACTCTATCGGACAACAGCTTATTACTGTTACAAACGAAAGTCCGATTACCGATAATGCGGAAAGCGTACGCTTAGACATTTTAGTCTTTGGCAGAGGCTGAAGATTCTTCAGTTTCTTTTTTTTCATCGTTGCGATCTCCTTTTAATGTTGTTTGCTCCGAAATTTTGATGATCAAACGTACTTTTTCTGAGTTCATACATCTTCAGGTGAAAGACACGACGTATTATATTCAAGCAATCCGCATATGTCAAGGTATCAAAAAAGAGATTTTTTAGTTAATATACACAATTGACTTTCGAACATTTGTTTTATATACGTTTTTAACAGAAAATTAAATGACATTTTTAAATATTAATTGTCATATTTTGTAATTTAATTCGTAGCATGTTACAAACGTGATTTTTATTAAGGGGAAATTATTACAAATTGTAACATTTTTATTCTTTAGCAGAAAATATTATTCGGTCTGTTGAAAGAATCTATCATTTTGATTGTTATATATATATAAATTATCCTGTTCTTTTTGCCTATATCTTTGTGCATAATTTAACGACTGTTTTTAAGTATTTTTAATATTTATTTAAGACAGTATTAAGAATCTAATAAGCCGGATAAAAGAATATTTGCAGGAAATACTGACGAACGACGCCGCAAAAACGCTTAAATAACAAGCTGAATTATATAATAGGTATATAATAAAAATATTATATTGTTTAGTTATATTAAAATATTTTATCATATATATAACCATTATGATTTATAAATGCAAAAAAAACAGCCCTCTAAAGGACTGCTTTATGAAATATGCTTTTATCTTCGTTTAACGGAGAAGTATACCACGAGAGCGACTATAACGCCTATGGTAGCAATCGAAAGAATGACAATTACAACAATAGAAGCTGTCGAGAGACTTTTTTCGTCCGCTGCTGCAGATGTAACACTCTCCGACTTTTGTGTAACCTGCGGAGCAGTAACAGCGTATGTCGAAGGAGACGTCGTCGTCTCGGGAACTGCCGAGGTTGTATTCGAATTTGTAACGGCAGGAACCGTATCGTATGTAATAACATACGTCGTGGACGCCGCACGGGCGGTTGTAGACTGCTTTGTACCGGTACTATCCGACGACGAAGTACCAGAGCCTCCGCCTATCGCGTCTTTTATCATATCAACTGCACTGTTCCAGGCTTCGGAGCCCATATCAAAAAGCTTTTGAAGATCGAACTCGGATATTACCGAACCGATATCCGTACCCGATATCTGATTCCAAAGTTCCTTTACCTGTTTGCTGAACTGACCTTCATCAATTATGCTCCCGCCGGAGCCCTGCGAATTATCGCCTGAATTACTGTTGTTATTTTTGTTTCTCTCAGCTTCCCATGCCTGGATTCTGTCCTGAATCGTCTCGGCAGAAGCCGAAAAAGCAAAACCGCACAGCAGGGTTAAAGCAAAAATAAAACAAAGAACTCTTTTAATAACGGACTTTTTCATGAATTCTCACCTTTGAAAAATGCTGAGCCGACAAAAAGCGACCATAAATAATATACAATATTTATATCGTTTTGTCAAACAAATTAAAAAGTAATTATATTACAGCGATATAAATTTTGACAGACATTATCTCAACATTGTATATTATTTTTTAACAATTATATTAAACCTTAAAATATTTAAAAATGTATTGAAAAAAATCGAACATAATGATAAAATCATTTTAAGAATTTTCTTCTTTATGAGGTAAAAAATATGAAAGTCATTGTCGTCGGATGCGGGAAAATCGGCGTGTCCGTTATCGAAAATCTTGTACTTGAAGGACACGACGTTGTAGCGATAGACAACAACGCTGAGGTTCTTGATCATATAAACAACATTTACGACATAATGAGTATCTGCGGAAACGGTGCGGACAGCGATATACTTTCGGAAGCCGGCTCGGAGGACTCAAATCTTTTTATCGCCGTTACGGGAAGCGACGAACTTAATATGATAGCATGTTTCCTTGCAAAAAAAATGGGAGCGGAGCATACCGTTGCAAGAATCAGAAATCCCGAATATAACGATTCCGGACTGAATTTTATGAGAAATCAGTTTGAACTTGACATGGCTCTGAATCCTGAACTGCTCACAGCAAAAGAGCTTCGCAATATTCTTAAACTTCCCTCCGCGACAAAGGTCGAAAACTTTTCAAAACGAAACCTTGAAATGATACAGATAAAACTGTCGTCAGATACAAAGCTTGACGGTTTGACTCTTATAAAAATGAGAGAAAAATTCAAAGCAAATTATCTTATAAATTCTGTCGAACGAGAGGGGGAAATCTTCATTCCCGACGGCAATTTTGAACTGAGACACGGCGACAAGCTCGGAATAACCGCTTCCCCCGACGAAATTGAAAAGCTTTTGAAGCTTCTCGGCCTTATGAAACGGGAAGCGAAAAACGTAATAATATTCGGCGGAAGCAGGATTTCTTTTTATCTTGCAAAACATCTTGAACAGTCAAGAGGAAACGTAACGATCCTCGAAAAAAATCCCGCAAGAGCAAAACAACTCAGCGAAGAACTCAGAAAAACATATATCATAAACGGAAACGGTATCAATCAGGATCTGCTTATAGAGGAAGGACTGCTCAATTCCGACGCGTTTGTAGCGTTAACGGGAATAGATGAGGAAAACATATTAATGTCGGTTTTTGCATCAATGCAGAAAGTTCCGACCGTCATATCTAAAATCAACAGACCCGAACTCGTTTCGCTTGCAGAAAAAATAGGCGTTGAATGTATCGTCTCACCGCAAAAAATAACTTCGGATATAATCGTACGATACGCGCGCGCCCTCGAAAATTCATTCGGAAGCAATGTTGAAACTTTATATAAGCTCATGGACGGCAGAGCGGAGGTACTCGAATTTATAGCAAAAGACGGATCAAGAACGCTTAATATTCCGCTTAAAGATATGAAATTAAAAAGAAATATACTTATAACGGGAATTATGAGAAACCGACAGACCGTAATACCTTCCGGTGCCGATCACATAGAAGCGGATGACAGAGTTATAGTTATAGCCTCCGGACAAAGACTTAACGATCTTGACGATATTCTGAAAAAATAAAGGTAGTATTATGAATCGCAGAATGTGTTTTTATATGGCGGGGCAAATGCTGAAGCTTGAAGCCGGACTTCTGACTCTGCCGATGTTTGTATCGTTATATTATAACGAAGATTGCTTTTGGGTTTATCCCGCGTCGATAGCGATCGCTCTTTTTCTCGGATTCGGACTGAATATTGTTTTCAAACCCTCGTCAAGAACGATTTACGCGCGCGAGGGCTTTGCGACAGTCGCTCTGTCATGGGTTCTTCTCTCCGCGGTCGGTGCGATCCCGTTCTTTTTATCAAGAGAAATTCCGTCGTATATAGACGCATTTTTTGAAACAGTAAGCGGTTTTACAACAACGGGTTCATCTATTTTAACGGATATTGAAGCATTAAGCAGAAGCATTTTATTCTGGCGCAGTTTTACGCACTGGATCGGCGGTATGGGAGTTCTCGTATTCATCATGGCAATAATTCCCTCTGCTTCAGACAGAACAATGCATCTCTTAAGAGCTGAAATGCCGGGTCCGACAGTCGGAAAGCTTGTTCCGAAGGCTAAGGACACCGCAAAAATTCTATATCTTATTTATATCGTAATGACAATAATACAGATAATTATTCTGTATCTCGGCGGGATGCCGTTGTTTGACAGTATCGTACTGTCGTTCGGCTCCGCGGGTACGGGCGGTTTCGGCATTAAAGCGGACAGCATAGCATCCTACTCTGTTTTTTCGCAGTGGGTTATCGCCGTTTTTATGTTTTTATTCGGAATCAATTTCAACTTATTCTATCTTGTCATAACAAAAAAATTCAAAGCACTGCTAAAAAGCGAGGAGCTTTGGACTTATACCGCGATAAGCGTATTGTCGACAATTGCAATAGCCGTAAATGTTTATCCGATTTACAAAAACGCGGTGGACTGCGCCCGTTTTGCGGCATTCCAGGTTTCGTCCGTAATGACGACAACGGGATACGCGACGGCCGATTTTAACGCATGGCCGGAATTTTCACGCGGAATACTTCTGATGCTTATTTTTATAGGAGGATGCGCAGGCTCGACGGCAGGCGGACTGAAAGTGTCGAGAGTCGTCATGCTGTTTAAAATTATGAAACGCGAGATCAGACGTATGTTACACCCCAGATCGGTTAAAGCAATCAGATTCGAGGGAAAAACGGTTGATTCTGCAACATTGAACGGCGTAAGCATTTACTTTGCGACATACATGTGCTGTATCGGAGTGTTGTTTTTAATAATAAACTTCGAGCCGTTTGACATCATAACGAATTTTACGGCGGTCGCAACCTGTTTTAACAATGTAGGCCCCGGATTCGGACTCGTAGGCCCCGCAGGAAATTTTTCGCAGTTTTCACCGTTCGCAAAGATTGTCCTTTCTGCGGCAATGCTTTTGGGCAGACTCGAAATATATCCCTTAATAATAACGGCAACACCGTCAACATGGCTGAAAAGAAAATAAAAACCTTTTCAAGTCGAAAGATAATTAATAAACATATTAAAATTTTCTTTATAATCTATTTTTCGTTTCAAGGTTTATTTAAGTCGCAGAGGTTATATTGTACTCACAGGTTAAGACAAAAGCATCTTAATCCATAGCAAAAATGCTTGCCCCCATGTTCCAACGAACATTTCATGTACATATACCTCTCTTTTTCAAACTTAACAGTTTGAAGAAAATCGACCCCTCCCCCGGGTCGGTTTTCTTTTTTGCATAAAATATGTTGCATTATTAAAAAAGATAATATACAATTAAAACAAGGAGGCGATTTAATGAATACAATTTTAGCATCAATTATGGCTTTTTAATGCTGATTCAGGCATTGCTCGGCATTGGCGGGGTTAAGGATGTCGGAGGCTTTGACAAAAACAACTGGATGAAGGATGCAGACGGCTCTGCTTTGATTTCAACACTGTCAATTCCGGGCACTCATAATTCCGGCGCATTGTACGAGCCTGTATACGGAACGGTAAAATGTCAAAGATACACGATAAACGACCAGCTTAATATGGGCGTCAGATTCCTCGATGTCAGAGCAAGCATTTCCGCAGGCAAGCTGAAAATAGCGCACGGAGCCATAAGACAAGGCAGTACGCTTAACTCTCTTTTAAACGACTGCTATAGTTTTTTAGAAAAAAATCCAAGTGAAGCTATTATTCTCAGTCTTAGAAACGAGGACGGAGAGCTTGAGAAAACAGAGAAATTCGAGCAGCTTGCTTCTAAAGAAATTAATTCGAATGCACGTCTTTGGTACACTGAAAACAGAATCCCGGCTTTAAACGAGGTTCGAGGCAAAATAGTCCTCATAAACAGATTTAACAGATATTCAAATCTCGGAATTAACGCCGCTCACGACTGGGGAAATAACTGCACATTTTCATTATATAACATTTTCAATACATATAATATATTTTTTATAAACGTTCAGGACGTTTATTCTCCGTCAACGATAGAAGAGAAAAAAGAAGCGGCATTATCATTCTTTAAGAATAATAATAAACCCGCAGAGGACATACCGGCACTTTGCATAAACTTTTTAAATGCGGTCACATCCGCGGGAAATATTCCCGAGACGTCGGCGGAAATGAACAAATTTTTCAAAGAGTATTCAAAAACGAATCCTAAGTACTTCGGATGCGTTGTATTTGATTATATAACAAGCGATCTGTGCGATATCGTTATAAACGCTAACAAGTAAAAACCAGAACAGGTTTGATTATACGTCAAACCTGTTCTGCATTTTTAAGAACGATCAATTTTAAAACTAATTGAATCGATATCTTTTATATTTTCTCCGAAAAAGAAATACGCATATCCGTCTATATTATCAAGAAATTGAGTATCTTCCTGCAACGGATCAAACTGCATTAATAAATCACCGTCATGTTCGACCTCCGACGAAGGTGTGCCGAAAAGCTTAATTCCGTCGCACGTATCGTCGGCAGATTTAAAAGACATAAGCCAATCTTTATTCAGATGAGAAAAACGCGGTTCTGTTTCGTTAAAATCATCAATTACCGTATCCGGTTCACCGTCATAATAGTAAGCCATAGCCTGATACGGATACATTTCAATATCGATAAATAAATACAGATATCCGCTGTGAGGCAGTTTGTTGTCCGTATCAAAGTCGGCGATATCCGAAAGTCTTATCTGACAAAAGAAAATAACATCGTCCGAAAACATATCAACCCATTCGCACGGAATCACAGGCGAACCGAAAAACTTACTTGCACCGAGATCATGTTTTTCGTCGGCTTTTTTTATTTCAATTGATATTGCGCTCATTTTCTGCCCTCTTTCTTTAATTCGATATCATAAAAATACCCGCCGTCAAAAGATCTCGGACGGTACCTGATTTCCTCCCCTGCTTTTATTACCCATGACTTATTATAATCGGAGTTTACGCATTGAACCGAAAGTTTAACGGTGTCGGAATTTATCTCGTCAATTGAAAAACGACGGTTTGAATTCAAAAATCCGTCAAGCAATCCGACTTTACATCCAAATTCTCTTTTTTCTGTTATGCGTTGTTTGTATACACCCGTAACACGGTTTATACCCCATGCAGTCTCCGTAATTATAAGCTTCATATTAAAAAACGTCCTCACGTGTCATTATATTGTATTTGCAACAAACAATATTTTTCGTCAGTTTTCTCTGTGTTTCTTTTTATCGTTTCACGGCATTTATATTCCCTGTCCTGAACCGTTTTACTTGACGAAACGCCGGAATAGCACATTTCACCGCCTCGTCAAAATTTCCGCGCATTTCGGCAATAAAACCTTTCTTTATTAAAATGTCGGAACAATATTCGGAATAATCTTCGCAGTATACTTCATCAAAAAGTCCGAGCTGAATCAGAACAAGCTCACGAGTACTAAAAAAATCGGATATAAAAACGACATCGCCCTCATTTCCTAATGGAAAATTGTCATCAAGTTCACCGTCTTCTTTGTCTGAAAGAAATGCGTTTTCTATATAATAGGCATCGTCGTGTGATTTCGCTGTCTGTTTTATATTACGGAATACATATAATTCATAAGCTTTCTTTACACGAACGGAGGGCGATTATTGCTTATTTTATACAATCATAATTCGATTTTAATCCCGTTAACCGTTTCTTTCGGTTTACCCTGTCCCGCGCGGGGTTCCATTATGTTCATAGACGACAGATACGCGTAAACATCCTCGTTTTTAACGCCGGTCTGATTCATCAGAACAGCTATATGATACGCAATTTCGGAAATATCGTGAGCTATCTCGTCCTTACCCTCGCCCTTAACGTCGAGAGCGAGATTGAAAAAGCTCTCGTTTAGTTTTTTCAGCGTTTTATCGGTGCCTTTTCTCAAAAGATAAGTCGTATATGAACCCTCGGGCATTTTTTCACGGCGTTTCTTTATATTTTCGGAAAGAGCGTCGAAACTGAAATAATTAAGCTCGTCGCTTCTCCACATTATCTCGGTAAAACATGAATCGGTACCCTTATAGCATGCGGGTCCGTCCTTTTTAACGATAACCGTTAACGCCTCGTAATCACAGTCCGCTATTATTTCGACAATATGCTGATAATTTTTGCTGTACTCGCCTTTTATCCAAATTCGCTGTCTTGACCTGCTCCATAGACAGACAAGCCCCTTTTGCATTGATATTTTCAGACTTTCCCTTGTCATATATGACATGCTCAAAACTTTTTTGCTTACAGCGTCGACAATAACCGCGGGAATCAATCCTCTTGAGTTGAATTTAAGTTTATCAATGTCAATCATTTTTGTTTCTCCCGAATTATTTATTTATCGGTTATATTATTACATTTTTTTTCGTTATTTTCAATACTTTCTTATAAAAAAGAAACGGGCGGAGAATCGCAATTAACAATTCTCCGCCGAAATCAAACATCAGTTCGGTATTTTGTCGCTCATCTTCATAAAGTCGAGCTTTTCTATTTTCGTTCTGGGAAGCGTGTCCATGAATTCAATCTTTCTCGGAACAGAGAAAGCGTCGAGGTTTGTTTCACAGAACGTAAGTATATCTTTTTTCGCCTTTTCTTTATTGATTGAAGTATCTTTAAGCGATACGCAAAGTTTTACGCAGGGCTTTTTATCCTCGTCATACCCCTGAACGGCACAGGCTTCCTTGATAAAGTCAAGAGACATTATCTTCTGCTCCATTGTATAAGGATAAATATTATATCCCGAAATAATAATAATTCTCTTCTTACGTCCCGTAAAGAATGCAAAACCGTCCTCGTCGACATATCCCATATCGCCCGTGTTGACCCAGTCAACGCCGTTTTCATCTTTAACGATTCCGCTTTCTTTGACAATTCCGTCGGGCAGATAACCGTTCATCATCGTATCTCCGCTTAGCGACAGCTCGCCGACCTCGCCTGCGGGAAGAACTTTTCCGTCCGCGTCGAGAACTCTTATTTTTACGCCGTCTAACGGAATACCGATTGAGTCGGGCTTATAGTGATCCGCACTGCACGTTGTACAAACAGCGCACATCTCGGTAAGCCCCCAACCTCTGAAAAGCTTAGCCTTGCTCGAATTCGCTCTCAAAACAGACGTTAATTCATCAACAAAGCTCTCGCTTAAAATATCTCCTCCGCTGAAAAGAAGATTGAGGTTTTTAAGTCCGGGATTTACAAAGTTATCGGCGTTATACATCTTCTGAAACATGTTAGGAACACCGAGGATTTCCTGTACGTGATACTTTTTAATATAATTATTGACCTTAACAGCGTCAAATTTCGGAACCAGAATAGCGGAATAAGCGTTGCACAGTGCGTAATGCATTGCACCTCCGAGCCCGAATGCGTGGAAACACGGCAGGGCGCAGATATTATAAGAGTCACCGTAATTATGATCCCTGTCAAGAAGATACAGCTTGTACGCGAGCGAATTAAGAGAGAACGACGAATGTTTTATCGTCTTGCTCTTACCCGTGGTTCCTCCTCCGTGCAGATAAATAAGCGTTTCCTTGCCGGGATTCGAAACGGTTTTAACTGCCGGGTATTTCTTCTTCATTATGTCTCTGTATCTGAATACCGTCGGCATATCGGGGACGTTCGAATTCTTATTGTCGTCAAGTTTTACAAGCAGTTTCATGATTCCCGAGGTATAATCGGATGTAGAACATACTATCGTATGGGTTTTGCTTACGATTGAAGTAAAGGAAGCTATAGCTCTGTCGAGGATAAACAATGCCTTTGAACCCGTAAGTTCAAGCATTTCGTTTAACGCGTCGGGAGGAGTCAGCGGATGAACGAAATTAGCAATTATTCCGAGCTTATTAAGCGCATAGAATGCGACAAACGCGTGTGCCGACGTAGGCAGAAAAACAGTGATTACATCACCGCGTTTAAATCCGCACTCGGTAAGATATCCCGCCAGATTCTCTATATCTTCAAACATTTTTTTCATGCTCGTCTTGCAGTCCTGATTTACAAAAGCGGTGTAATCACCGTGATCTCTTGAAATTTTTGCATAACAGTTCTGCAAGTATTCGTAGCATGATTCATCCTTCGGTTCTGTTAAATAACGTTCTTTGGGACCTGTGTATTCGGTCATAAACGCACCGTTCTTTCATTATTTATTTTTTATAATTGTAATATCAATGAACGTCAATATTCAATAACAATAAATAATTAACCTATATATTAAATAATTGACCGTATATAAATTTTATGATATACTGTTTTTGGTGAAAAAACATGAGAAAACAAATAGAAGAACAGTGTATGAAGGCAATAAACGAATTCTATTGCAGTCAAAACTACGATTTCTTTGATATTCTCGAAGACAAAGTCATTTATTTCAGTTCAGGAAAGGATCGTTTCATTCAAGGCAAGACAGAGCTGTGCAAATACTTCGGAGAACTTAAAAACAGTCTCGATTTTGAAACGGGCAACGCGCACGCAAAGCTTATAAACTTAAAACCCGGCGTATTTTTAATTCATACCGATCTCGAACTGAAAATAATACATAAAAACGGAAAAGAGAAGATTATAAATCAAAGAGTCGCTTTCGCTCTTAGGCAGACAAAAATCGACGGGGTTTTACGGGATACATGCCCGTATATTCAGGTATCCAATCTTATTAATACGAATGCCGAAAACAAAACCGCCGGATTTTCCTACCCCGAAGCTTCGTTTGAATACGAAGCTAAAAAAATGATTCCGCTTCCCGGAGAAAACGGAACCGTATACTATATTAATAAGGAATCAGTAAAATTTGCCGAGAGTCTGAAAGGCGTCAAATGTTTAATTCATACGGATTCAGAAACATTCACGGCAAATAAGCTTATAAAAGACATTGCAAGTCTGCTCGGAGACGGTTTTATACGCTGTCACTCAGGATACGTCGTCAACATTCGCAGGGTAAAAAGCATATCGCCGTATAAAATAACGCTTTCCACGCTTGAAGAAATCCCCGTACCGGTAAAAAAATACACTGCTGTAAAAAAAGCGCTGAACGAATCTCTGTAATAATTTATAAATAAAGATTCATATTTAAGAATCATATAAAGAAGAATTCAATCAAAAACAAAACTGAACCGACAACCGCGTTATCTCACATAAGCTTGACCGTCGCACCGGCTGCAATGAGAATACCGGCGGAAACTGATTTTTTCAGAGTATTTAAAACCATAAATCAAACTCTTGAGAATTAGTATCAATATTATAAAACAAATTGACAAAAAGAAGAATTTAATAAAATTGTTTTATAATATTGTTTTAAACAGTTTTGTTTTTTTTGCTGTATTTACGGTTAATTGAATAACAGGTCCGGAAATTATAACAGTTAAAACGGTACATAAGCCGAATTTTCCGCCTAATAAAACACCTATGACAACCATTAATACGTCAAGAACAATTCTGACGATTTTTGCTTTCCATCCGTTCTTTTCCGAAAGGGAAAAAGTTACCGCTTCGTACGAGCCTCTGCCGAAATCGGCGGCGGAATATAATCCGGTTCCGAAGGCAAAAATCACAACGCCTAACAGCATTAAAATAAAATTCAAAGCTTTTATATCCGTATAATGCTGAACTTTAGTAAACACGTCAACAAAAAAGCTGTAAATCAGCTGATAGAGAACAGTTCCGACATTGATTTATTTCCTGTCATAGAAAAAAGCAAATATTATCATTACAACGGCAATAACAAGTGAAGAAGTACCG
>OIYO01001461.1_pt1 | contig 12600 bp, 10 predicted proteins | sample 1588191 | NCBI WGS metagenome assembly OIYO01 (sample SAMN03283275) | human gut metagenome | biome: human-associated habitat; material: feces | host: Homo sapiens | place: Peru | collected 2012 | reverse complement strand
TAATACTTTATAACTGAATAGAACCTCCATTTTATAAGTTATTAAAAAGTGCGAGAGTAGTCAGTGTTATTGTTACTTTTTAAAGGTAATAGCACGATAGCACAAACTTTTGAAATGTCTAAAACAAAAGCTGGGCGGACATAGCAGATGTTGTAAGAGTAATCGTTGCCGAGATTACCATTGACGCCCACGTAAAGCACGAGGCTGCTGTAAGCATCTCTTAACCATACGTATTTACCGTCTACGAATGTTTGTAATGTTTCCTTATCAGTGCTTCTTGCTGCTTTTGTTATTTCATCCCAACTAGGTAAAAACGATTTATGAATACCTGCATCTTTGGTTTCGCCTGTCCAAGTTGGACTGTTTTTACCATTATCATATCCAGTTGAAAATACCTTTTGTTGAATTGAAGTTTCAACGATTGCGTTTCTTATGTTTTCGGGTAGGCTATTATAATAATCATTATCTAAGTAAATTGCAATTTTAGATGTTTTATATTCGTCTGTTAAACCAAATGTCTTAGTGTCACTGCTTGCTAACCCATTCGCTAACACCTTATATTGATCATCCTTAATGTGTTCAATCACTATGTATTCATTGCCTTCAATAGTAAGTTTTGTACCTGTTGTAATGTAAGTTTTTTTCATAAACAATTCCTTTCTTTAAAATGTACAAAATTATACTTAAAGAAAAAGAGAAACTACCTCTTTCTCTTTTCGACTAAATATTGAATAAATTCCTTATCTAGCTCATCAACAATTTCATTATCTTCTGTTAATAAAATTTTCTTAATATTATAGCAACCACCGAAGGCATCAATGCTCATTTTTATGTTTTTTGGCATTATTACAGTTTCGAGTTCTACGCAATTATAGAAAGCTTCTTCTTCTAGAAAAGTTCCTTCTGGGATAATAATTTCTTTTATGCCTGTACTGGCAAAAGCGAAACTATCAATCTTTTTTAACGTAGAAGGTAAAACAACTTTTATTAGATTAGCACAATCCTCAAAAGAACTTTTTCCTATAATAGTAACGCCTTCATTAATATAAGCTTCCTTTAACTCTTCACATTTCCAAAATCTATTTTGAAAAATTTCATCACTGATTTTAGATAGATCATCTTTGAATTTCTTTTCAAGTTCACTCCAAGTTAATTTTATTTCTTCATTATTTTCTAAACAAATTGCGTATCCCATAAAAACCTCTTTCTTATGAAGCACCCTACTGTGCCTTTATTAGATAGTACTTTAAGAGCTCTTAATAATAACTTCTTATCTACTCATAGAAAAACAAAAAATAAGTATTATTTTGTATGAAAAATAGAGGAATTGAATTAAAAGAATTATTGAATTATTACAACAAGAAATACTATGAAGAAGGTATTTCGGAGATTTCTGATAATGAGTATGACCGTTTATATGAGGAATATTGTGAATTAGAAAAACAGTTTCCAGAATTAAAAGACAATGACTCCCCTACTGTGAAAGTTGGAGAAGCAAGTACAACAAATTTTCCTAAATTCACACATAAGTCCCCTTTATTATCGATTGATAGAAAATCAAGGGAACTAGAAGACTTACGCAAATTCTTTGTAGAAAACGGAGAAGTAGAAGTTATTGTTGAACCAAAGTTAGATGGTATTACTTGTAATGTTAATTACGAAAACTCTAAGTTTGCGAATGCCAGTACCAGAGGAAATGGCTATGTTGGGGATTTAATCACCGACAATTTTAAAAACACAGAAACTAAATATCCTTCTGAAATTGAAACTGAAACATTGGAAGTTAGAGGAGAAGCAATTATTCCTTATGACAAGTTTAAGAAACATTTGTCTAGCGAGTATAGTAATCCAAGAAATGCTGTTGCTGGCTTAATGCGTTCAAAGGAAAGCAGGGATGTTAAAAATAAGCACATCCAAGTCATGTTTTACGATACAGGCATCACTACCTTAGAAGAACCTGAAACTGATAATGTAAATATTACAAAATTAGAAGAACTAGGTTTCCAAACGGTTCCTTACTTCATTTGTAAAACATGGGACGAATTAAAGAATTGTGTTGAAACTAAACTAAACGGCTTAATTGTTGATAAGGATGGTTTTAATGTTTTAGTTAAAGATGGGTATCCACAAGCTGTGTGTGATGGATTGGTAATCAAGGTAAATAACTTAAAACTAAGAAAGGAATTAGGTTTTAGTCAAAAAGGTCCTAAATGGGCATTTGCTTATAAGTTTAAACCATTACAATCAATTACTAAAATCAGACAAATAGAATGGCAAGTAGGTAAAAGTGGTAGAGTTTGTCCTGTTGCTGTGTTTGATCCAGTATCTCTTGGTGGAACAACTATTACAAGAGCGACACTAAATAATTTTGATTATATGAGCAATTTGCCTGTATGGGATAATGGACAAATTAATCTTGAATGGACACAGAAACTAGAAAAAGATGACACTATCATTATTGAACGCTCAAATGATGTCATTCCTAGAATTGTTGCTAAGTACCCTTCCCCATTAAATGACTGGAATGTAAATTGTTGTGAAGTTTTACAAGAAGAGTCTAAGTTGGCAGAAACATTTAATGAACCTAAAACTTGTCCTTGCTGTGGAAAAGAATTGGTTAAAGAAGGTCCTTTACATTATTGTATTAATCCCATCTGCCCTGCTCAAATTAAAGGAAAGATTGAGCATTTTGTTTCAAGAGATGCGATGAATATCGTAAGCCTAGGAACCGAGACAATTGAAATCCTATACAATTTAGGATTATTAACTAGCATTCAAGATATTTATAAGCTTAAAGATCATAGAGATGAACTGTTAAAGATTAGAGGTTTCCAGGTTCGTAAAGTTGATAAGTTATTAAAATCTATCGAAGACAGCAAAAATGTTGATTTCTGGAGATTTATCTATTCATTATCTTTACCAAATATTGGCAAACGAGCTTCTAAGGATTTAGCACAGCGTTATACTACCCTAGACGAATTTTTATCAGCAACGGTTGAAGACATAACACAAATCGAAAATTTTGCAACAAAAACTGCCGAAGGAATTGTAAATTGTTTTAATGACGAATTCATTGAAACAGTTAGAGAGATTTCTTCTTATCTAACTTTTAAGGAGGCTACAAAAACTTCCGACAAGTTTAAAGGCAAGTCATTTGTCATTACAGGCACATTAGAACGTCCAAGAACTTATTATCAAGAGTTAATTGAATCTAATGGCGGTAAGGTCTCAAACAGCGTTTCTTCTAAAACTTACGCTATCTTAATCGGCACTGACGCAGGTTCAAAAGAAAACAAAGCCAGAGATTTAAAAGCAAAAGGCTCTGATATTATCATCTTAGATAGTGAAGAACTAATTAAGAATTTTTTATAGACTGTTTAGAAAATCTAAACAGTTTTTTTATTAAAAAAAAGAAGACCGTAGTCCTCTTTTAGTCTTCATCGATGTAGAACGAATCGATATATTCTTCTCCACTGATGTCCTCATACTTATCACACAATTTTGTAATAAGATAAGTAAACAAATCGATATCTTCAGAAGAATTTAGCCAATCCTTTCTAAGTTCTCTTGCCACATCTACTAATTCAGCATAGCAAAGAACTTCTTCGTCATAATGAATAGCACCGATTTCATTTTCGGAGTTATCTCTAATAATAACAGTTTTCATTTTTTTACCTTCTTTCTGTTTTTACAAGATTTTACTTTTACTTATGAAACAATTAACTAAAAATAAAAAAAGCAATTAGATTTCACTCCAATTGCCTTTGGTTTTGTGTATTGTGACCTGATTTTATTTAATTAGTTCCCAATGTCCGTTTTTTCCTTTACCAACGTATTTAATATTATGGAATTCTTTTATATATCTTGTGATAGTTTTTTCGCTAACTCCTAATGTCATAGCTATATCTTTACGACTTACTTTGTTGTCCTCTTTAATCATATCTTTGATTATGTTTTCAATTTCTTCGAGGGACATTCGAGAGACATCTTGAGGGACATTTCGAGGGACATCTTCTCCTCCGACCTTTTGCGTTGCTATTTTCTTAAATAGGAGGATGATCGTTTTAAATATATCTCCTTCCTCAAATAGAGGATTTTGTCCTGAATAAAGTTGAGTATGTTTATAGGTATTTCGCATTCCTGAGCCTAATTCATCAGCAAGACCTATTTCTCTAAACACCTTTTGATTTTATGACCTTGTTTATTCTATTTCGTTACTACCCATTTACCTGATTTAGTAGAGCCTTCTCTTTTAACCTTACCGCCTGCTCTTAGTTTTTTTATGTGATAACGAACTCCGTCAAAAGAAACATTTAAATGTTCTGCAATTTGTTTTGCTGTAATATTTGGCTCCATCATCATCAATTCAATAATTCTATTTGGTACGGATTTCTCAATTTTTATTTCTTGGGTAGTTTCTTGGGTAGTTTCTTGGGTAGCACTACCATTAAACTCCTTTAAAAACTCTGCATTTATACCCATAACTGCGTTAGTATAGTTATCTTCTTCATTGTCTGGATAAAACTTAAGCTCAGGAGAACCATTTTCTAATAGTGCATCTTTTGCACGCCTTATTCCTGATCCGTAAGACTCTATCAGATTAAGGGAAAAGAACATATCTTTAAGTTCTTTATTAAGATACTGCCTTCTATCAAAACTTCTATCTCTATTAAGAGCTTCAATAGTTACAGGAGGAAGTGGTCTGTTATGGTTTACAAAAGAAATTCTATCCTTGTAAATATAGATTCCTACATATTCAGGTGTATCATATTCTTTGTGCAAAATAGCGTTAGTAGCAAGTTCTTCAAATGCCGTAAGAGGATAGTTATAGATAATCTTATGCTCAATTTTATCAGCTTCCCTTATGGTGTATGAAGCCATAATACTATCTTCAAAATACTTGCTGACCTGTTTTGCCTGTATCCAAACCGGACCATCAAATCTTTTTGATTCCATTTTATCAGTTCCATCAATTTCTCTTATGATTTCAACATGAGCATTTGGAATAAATTTATTTGGTGTTTCCGCAAACATCAACACAGCAAAATTTTTAGCTCTATAACCACCGTACTCACTTTCACTGACAAGCCCCATACTCTTTGCCATATCCAACTTAGACATTTCTCTAATATCTTTTTTTGCTCCTGTTTGAAGCAAATATTCTTTCATATATTCATAGCTTAAATCATCTATGGTAGCTGTATCGTTCAAGTTTGAGCTAAAAGAAAAGTTTGCAAACTTCTTCAAAAGTTCAAATTCTTCGGTTGGATTTGGAAGCCTTGAATCTCTACCAACTCTAATATATCTTCCTGCCTTTAATCGAATATTTTTATCTTTTTCTGCCCTTTCACTTGTTTGAAACGGACCGTTACTACCACTTTCTACCGCCACTACGATATAGTATTCATCATCAATTTTGTCAGTAATAATATGGTAGTTTATTTTAGGGTGGATATTGGAAAGAAGAGATTTTAATTCGTTTTCAATCCCTTCAACTTTGGACTCTTTTATCCCCTCTATCGGTCTTTTCGGAATTGCCTTTTCTCCCGTTTCTTTATTGTCAACTTCTTCAATTCCAACAAACAACAATCCAATCTCATTGTTCATATAGTTATTGGCAAAGGCACAAGCAGTTTTTAGAATTTTATCTTTAAAATTTGCCGACTTTTTATATTCGATAAAACTGCTTTCTATGTTCTGATTTTCAAGAATGCTGTGAGCCATTCTCTTTATGCCCAAAAGCTGCATAGTACCTCCCTTTCAAAAAAATCATTCAATATATTATAGCATTTTCAGGGCATTTTTTCTTATTTTATATTACAAATTTTGTTACGAATTTATAACAAGGTTTTAGCAATTTTTATAAATGAATTAATGGAATTTCTTGCTATGGTTTTCATTGAAAGACAAGTTTTTTGTGTTTGCTAAATTTTACTTTTGCAGATAATGTTTTTTTGAGTATAAGAAAAAGACGATTATTCGTCCTCTTCCATGATTTTTACTTTTCCTCTTCTTAATAAGAAATCTAGTTTGTTAATCTTATCAATATCTTCTAATAATCTCGGATCTTGATTTACTATTTGTTCCTGTAAAACCAGTAAACTCTTTGCTTCTGTTTTTTTAGCTATCATTAGGTCAGCGGCGAACGCTGAAATAGCATCGTTGAAATCTTTCGTTTCTTTCATATTTATTTCCTTTCTATCAAATTATTAGATTATACTTACAAATTTAATTTGCCTGTATAAAAGAAAAACAGCCGAATCTTATGATTCAATTGTTGTTAACCAAACAAGAAGGTTTGTTTCTTTTTAACTTTTATACAATCAACATAGCTAAGCCCATGGCTAAAAACATAAAAAAATCATCCCAACCCAAGCAATACTGTGAGCTATAAAATCAATCTCTTCCTCAGTATATTTTTTAGGGATGTTAGATTCGTAACTTACCACGCTAGCCCGTTATTTTCTTCTTTTTGCTATATTAAGATTTCTTTTTCTATTCGCCATAACCCAAGTCCTTTCTACTTATAAGATTCTAAAAAGAACCTTTTAAAATATAACGAAAGAATTAAACCCTTTCAGCGATTTTGCCTGTAACGCCTTTTACTTCCTTTATTAGCATTGTTGGTTCTTCGATACCAGCCTTATCAATGATTCGATAAAATCTACTCATATCTTTTCTTGCGATTTGGATGTTTAATGAGTAGCGATTTTTGTCATCGTGGATTAGTCCAATATTAGCTGTTGAAGAATATCCTTCTTTTAAGAATTTTTCTTGAAGTTCTAGCATCTTTTCTTCTGTGTTTACATATAGGGTAATGTCGTTAATACCTATTGCTATTTTATTTTCTATATAATCACCAAGCATCGCTCCGAATACTTTTCCGAGAACATATGCCAGTACTGCATAATATCCTTCCGAACTCATTGATTTAAGGACAATTGCGTACATGCTGGCATCAATGAAAGTGATAAGATACGTAATCTTACCGGCTTTTTTAGCTACAAAAATAGTTCTAATAGTACCTAAACAACTATTAATCGTATTTAAAAATAATAATAATAAGCAGTTAATTAATGTTAATTTATTCATAGAAGTGATTATAGTTATTAACTTTATATTTATTCTAACAATCTACAATCGTGTGGTTGACCAACGTCTTTAAATATGCTTTGAGATATAATAAGAACGCCAAATAAAGTTGATGTCTAAGTAGTTATTCAGAACTTTGTTTGGCGACATCCTTACTGGATAACTACTTAGACATATAAAGGATGTTTTTATTATGTCTAAAAGTTTTGATAATTATGTTAATGATTTAACCGATGATGAGTTTGATTCTTTAATAGAATCAATAAACAAGAGAATTGATAGGAAGAAATATGGAGAGACAAGCTTTGAAGATTTAGCTTTAAGTTATGGCAGAAAGCCTGTATGCCCAAAATGTGGAAGTAAAGAATATATTAATGATGGTTATACTAATGCTGGCCATAATAGATATTGTTGTAAAGAATGCAATTGTTCTTATACTTTACTTTCAAATTCAATATTTAATTCAACCAAGTTATCTCTTCATACATTAGATAACTATATAAAGCTAATGAGCTACAATGTTCCTTTGGAACTGTTGTGTGAAATAGTAGGAATAAGTTCAAATACTGCCGAATTATGGCGTAAAAAGATATTTAACACAGTTAATGATTATCAAGATCATTTAGTTTTAAGTGGTAAAGTGTGGATTGATGAAACATATGTAGAAGACTATAAGGTATTAGCTACAAAAGATGGAAAACATTTAAGAGGATTATCAAAGTCAAAGATATGCATTGTAGTGGCAATAGACCAATATTTAAATATGGTAGCCATCATATCAGGGCATGGTAAGCCTTCATCAAAGAGAATCATTAAAGCTTTAAAACCACATATTAAAGAAGGTTCAACAATCGTTCACGATGGCGAACATGCCCACTTTAAATTGATTGAAGAACTAAATGCTAAAGAAGAATTCTATAAAGCAGATACTAAAAACAAAGAATATCTTGAACATATGGAACTTATAAACAACATGTGTTCTTGGCTTAAAAGCTATATTTATAGATTTACTAGTATGAGAGTTGAAAATCTACAATCGTATTTAAATTGGTTCATATATCTTCAAAGAGTTAAGCAACAACAAGATAAATGGGAAAAATCATCTAGAATAATGAGGCATTTATTACTTGATGATTCAAAATACACCCGTAAATACTGAACTTGTCAACCACACGATTGTAGATTGTTAGAATATTTATTAAAATAATTATTGTTTTTATTAACCATGCTCATAAAAAAGAGAGCATACGCCCTCTCTGATGTTCTCATATAACTGAATATATGAGATAATAACAATACTCACTACATACTAAATTTTATTATTATTAAATGAAGTTTTGAATGGAGGTGAGAAAAATGACAAAGATGGAAGATTTAACTTTCATAATAATGATTCTGCAATTAATAGTTGCATTATTAAGCTTAGTTTACTAAGCCATTTTCTCCCCCACAACTTCACATTTTGTTCAAAGTATGTAGTGGGCTTTTTTGTAACGTTAAATCATTACACAAGAATTATAATTAATCACATAAATCTTATAACTAAAAATTTTAATTTCATTTACAGGAACAGTTTGTATAGGCAAATTATCTCTAACTGCCCTATTTTATTACTCTCTATAAAACGCCAGTATGGTTAATAATTAATCCAAAAATTTCTAGGTTATAACTTTGATATAATAATTGTATAATCTATTATTAAAACAAAAGGAGCTTATGAATGAATAAAAAATTATTATGCGTTTGTGCATTATCTCTATTACTAACAGGTTGTGGCGATTTAGCTACTAGCAATGTAGCCGAAGGTGAAACTGTTACAATCGATGCCACAGAAAAGATTGATCCAACTATTTATTTAAAAGATTTAGATAAAAATGCCACTGTTGACTATGAAATCAAAGATAACGAAATGGTTATTACTGTAACTAAGGGTGATAAAACTGAGAATATTAATATTCCAGTACAAGTCAATGAACCTAAGGTGTCAATCGATCGCCATATCGAAGTTGATAAGTATGTTGGTTATGACCTAGAACAATACATCCATGAAGATGAAGGTGTAACCCACGCAACAAACTTTGATGAGGATACAGGCAAATTATCAGTTACATTCAAAAAAGGTGAATGGTCAACTACCCTAGAAGATGATGTTACAGTATTAGACAGCAACCCTCTAAATATATGGCCAAAAACCTACTCTTGTTGTAATAGCCTTGATGGCGATTGTGAACTAATAATGACATTGAATGAAAATGGAACCTTTTCTCAAGAACATAGCGGAATTAATTGGAGTGATACTGGCAGATACACTTACGATGGAAACAATGGTTGGTGGTTTGAATACAACAATTCAAATGATTTATCAGCAAGTGGAAATTACGAAAAGATAACACAAGATTTTGGCGTTTCAAGAAGTGGAAAACAAATTTATAATGTTTGTACATTAAATAAATAGTTTACATAAAAAATAAAAATCTCGGAGTAAAATCCGAGATTTTTTTATACTAAAAAAGCTATCGTTTTGATAGCTCATTTTGTATATTCCCAATTACCTGTTTGATAATTGAATAATTTTGTTTCTCTTAATCTTTAATATAGAGTTGTATCTCAAAAAAGAAATTATGTTTAAACCTCATATATTTAACAAGAGACTGATTCTTAAGAAATACCTAGAAATTAGGTTTACACAAAATAAAAGACGTTGGGTATAATTCCAACGTCATATCCTTCTTTTATCATTGGCGTTTTGCAAAATGATAATGAAGGGAAGGACGAATTGATAATATCGTGTTATTGAGAATAAAAAAATGGTAACTAGTAATAAGTCACCATTTAGTCTTAATTGATATCGGTGCAAGATTCTTGATCGTTTGCGTATACACAAGCTCTAAAGTTTCCATCTCCTACATCAAAGAATTCAGCCGATCCTTCACCAGAAGAACTAGAGAAGTATTCACCATCTTTATATAGAGTAACTTCACCATATACAGAACTAGAACCACTTTGTTGGTAATGAGGGAAGTAACATCTACCTGTTGCGTTGGTTGTTTTTCCAAAGACATTAGTAGCTGTTAAATCTTGTTGTCCGTTAGAACAGAAGTAACCACCTGAATAGAAGTTAACTACAATTCTGCCATCGTCTGTCTTAGAACCGGTAGCGTTTAAACCACCATTGGCGTTTTCTTTAACAGGAAGGTTAGCTAGTACTGAAGAAACACTTGTTAATGGGTTTTTCTTAAGAGCACTTGTCTTAATCAAACCTTTAACTGTTTCGTGCCCTCCATCTGGTGCACAATATGGATAAGCACCTTTGACAATAGTTACATCAGATACATCATCAGGTCTTTGTACACCTTTAGTATTTCCTTCAACATTCTCATCTAATTCGTTTAAGATATATCTACCAATTCTACCTTTTAAGTTAGCCATATCTTCACTTGTTGTGAAGTAAGAACCAACTTCAGCTCTATCAAAGCCTAGCCAGATAGAAATTGTGAAGTTTGAGTTTTGACATACTAGCCACATATCTTTTGGAGCACCAGTAGGGATACCATATGCTCTACCACTTGTTGACCAGTCGGTAGTACCTGTTTTAGCGTATACTGGATATTTTCTCTTTAATATCTGCATATTATTGTAATATGGTCCAGAGACGTTGTATTCAAGGCATGTAGCTGTCATATAGGCTGCAGCACTTGAGATTACTTGAGTACCCTTTGTATCACTTACATATTCACTGTCGTCTTGGAAGACAATCTTTTGAATAGTATGTGGTTTTATATAATAGCCTTCGTTCATGAATATTGCATGAGCTGCAGCTAATTGTACTGGAGTAACAAGACATGTATTACCACCAATTGCCCATTGAAGGTCAAAAGTATCTAGATTTCTTGTAATTCCAATTTCTCTTAAATATTCCTTAACACCATCTTCACCAATTTCTTTGATTACAGCCTGTAATGTTTGAACAGCTGGTGTATTTAAAGAACGTGCAATAGCCTCAGTTATTAACATATCACCTGTATAACCTTGTCCACCTGCATTAGCGATAAGGACATTACCACCATATAAGTAGTATGGCATATCGGTAATTGTATGAGCTGTAGACCAACCTAGTCTATCGAAGGCTAGGGCATATTCAATTACTGGTTTAATTGATGAGCCTGGTTGTAAGTAAGAACTTGTAGCTCTATTAAATTGACGAGCTGATTGTGCTTGATTACGGCCACCACCCAAGGCAATTAGTTCACCAGTTTGGTTATTTAATACAGTAAGAGCTGATTGTTCAAGATCATTTGAATATTTTAAATCAGTTTTTTCGTTTTCAATGTTATATAGAACTTCCTGCATATAAGGGTTCATCGCTGTATAAATATGCATTGAAGTTGTATATGGATTCTTACCAGTAACCTCAGTTGCCTCTTCGATTACTGCATCAATATAGTCTTGGTAATATTGGCTATATGAATTAAACTTCTTGGCAACACCAGTTAATAAATTTTCAATTTTAACAGTCTTGGCAAGAGCTGCTTCTTCTTTAGTAATATAGCCATGATATGCCATCAAGTCTAATACTTCAGCAGTTCTTTTTTGAGCATTTTCAAGATAAGTAATATTTGAATTTAAATAAATATAAGATTCATCATGCTTATATAGTTCGTTATAAGGATTATAGTTATTTGGAGCGTTGATGATACCAGCCAAGAAAGCTGATTCAACAAGTCCTAGTTCACTTGCGTCCTTGCCGAAGTAGTATTGAGCTGCCTTTTGAACACCTCTGATATTGTTACCATAGTTAATCTTATTAATATATAGTGCTAAGATGTCTTTCTTACTAACTTCTTTATTAGCTTCGATAGCTAGTACGATTTCTTGCATCTTTCTTTGAACACCACTCATACCCTTGTGGGCTGCCATAGTAGATTCACCATCGGCATCTACTTGGAAATAAGAGTTTTTAACCAGTTGCATGGTCATGGTAGATCCACCTTGTCCAAAGCCTCCTGATTTGATATTTTCAAGGATCGCCTTAGTGAAACGTGGGATATCAAAGCCAAAGTGTTCGAAGTATCTTGAGTCTTCAATTGATAAGAAAGCATCAACTAAGCTGTTTGGCATATCATCATATTCGATGTTTTCTCTTAGATATAAACCAAGTTCTACAATTTCATCGCCATTCATATCATAGATAACACTAGATTCTTGTGAATCTAATTTAGCTCTATCGAATTCCGGTTTGCCCTCTAGTAGTTTGTTGGCAAAGATAATGGCACCTATACCACCTAGTATTCCAATAACCGCAATAATACATGTGATTGTTGCGAATACTTTAGTGATTGTCTTAGCCTTAGGTCTTTTAGAAGTATTGTCTTCTTTAGGTTCTTCTATTTTCTTTTCTTCTATAAAGATAGAAGGCATCTTGGGTTCAGATTCGAGCCCATCAGATTCGAGCCCAGATTCGAGCCCAGCTTTGAGCCCGGTATCTTCAACTATAGGTGTAGACTTTTC
>OIYO01001460.1_pt1 | contig 12614 bp, 16 predicted proteins | sample 1588191 | NCBI WGS metagenome assembly OIYO01 (sample SAMN03283275) | human gut metagenome | biome: human-associated habitat; material: feces | host: Homo sapiens | place: Peru | collected 2012 | reverse complement strand
TTCACTATCTACATAATAGTCATAATCCTTAAGTTCTTCCTTTATTTCATTCATGGCTGACTTAGATATTTCATCATCTACTTCACCATCAAATGTAACTGAAAATAAGGCTGAACCATTATTAAAAGAATCCTTGCTGTTATCGAAATTAATAGAAGTAACCCCATCTATATCCTCTAATTGTTCCTTTAAATCAATTGCCTTCTCATAACTTACATTAGACACCATAACTCTGGCTGAACCATAGGTCACAAAGTTATCATTCATGACTGTTAGACCCTGTCTTGTTTCGGTATCATCAGGTAAGTACGTAGTAATATCATTTTCTACTTGGACCCAGCCAATAGAAAAGATTGAAAATAGAATCGCAAATATATAGATTAGAAAAAATAAGTTTCTTCTATCAACAATAAAAGAAGCTATCTTCTCCATCCCTGAGCTCTTGTTTTTTTCTTCTTTTTTATCCATGAAGAATATTATAGAACCTCTATATAGATATATATTTAGTTAATATCATCTATTTGCGCAAATTTGAATAATAAATTATTCAATCTGCTCATAAATCAATTTAGTCATTTTTCGAAATATGACTAAATTAAAACCTAAAATGACTAAATTAAAAATGTTTCCATACAACACAAATATTTATAGGAAACATTTAAAATATTCTTTATTTAAGGTTTAGATTTACAAAATTATTAAACACTAAAATAAAAGATAATCCATAATTGAAGAATCTTGCTGTATTTACATTCGATGGTTTTGTTTGCTGAAAACATGGTAAAATATAGGTGCCTCAAAAGAGGGAATTGGTAAACGAGCGTCATCTCGTTCATGCGACTAACATGTTAATCTGAGATAAAAGCGGTTATGTAAAGGACCGAGGGTTGGCGAGCAACACAAAAACTCGTAAGAAATGCGGTTATGTAAAGGACCGAGGGTTGGCAGACAACGCAAAAATTAGTCATTAAAGGAGACGAGTAGTACCGCGGTATTGCAGTCTCCTTTTAAATTATTATTAATTCTATGAATAAAGAAGAAGCATTAAAAATTATATTAGATAGCGCAAAATCTTATAGTGAAAACTTTATAAACTGTAATTTACTATTTGTGGCATGTGATAAACATAAGAATGTTTCGTTTTTAGAAACCACTTTTTATTCATCAAATTTTTTGCATCTTACAGGAATTGAACCATCAAACAAATATATTGATAAAGCAAGTATGTTTTTTCAAGATTGTTTAGATAATACAGTCACTGTAGATGATTTTAATTTTGACAGAGAAGGACAATCATATTTGAAGTTACAAGTATTAAAAGCGGCAACATCAAAAGGAATGTCAGCCAAAATGTATGGTGAATACAATGGTTTTATTTTGCACGAGTTTCTTAATACTGAAAAGCTAATAGGCAATAATACTTTATGTTTGGGATTTGTTAAAGCTAAAGAAAGCAACAACATTTATGTGCCAAATACTTTGTTGAAGAAAGACATCAGAGATCTAACCGGCTCATATAAAAGAATAATTGCCACTTATAAAAAAACTATAAAAGATGTTGAATATAACGAAATGGTTTATTTAGCTAAGAAAATACACTTGGAAGACTATGCTTTCCCTAAAGAATATAACTATCTAAAACAATTAGATTTCTTAAAACATTAGATGTTCCACGCTATGAGTCTATGCCTTAAATCCTTCTTATTATTTATTTTCCATACAACACAAATATTTATAAGATACATTTAAAATATCCATTATTTAAGTTGATATTTAAAGTTTCGTATAAATATAACTGTTAAATTAAAAAAGGACAAACTAAACTGTCCTTTTTTAATTATTTAGAATTTGTAGCTAACCACTGATACAAATTGACAGGATTGCCTTCAACGGTTACATTAGAACCATCATAATCAGTAGTACATAAGTTCTTTAAAGAATATACCCATGCAAAATGGCCATTATAAGCATTGCCGTAATCTGGATCAATAATAGAGTCATATACTGAGAAGTGAAGATTATCCGCTCCGATCTCTTTCATACGTTCATACAAATCTATAGCTGTCGTATTAATATCAACTACAGGATCATTTGCACAATGTACAAACCAAGTTGGAACACTTGCTAATTTAACTACTTCCTCGTCACTTATTAAATTTGTTTTATATGCCTCACATATTGGAAATGAAGCAGCAAACATTTCTGGATAATCCATAACTAATTTAACAGTCATATAACCACCATTTGAACAACCACCAATGTAAACTCTATTAGCATCAACATTTTCATGAGTTCTTAAATATTCATCAATTAAAGATTTTAAAGAACTCTCATAAACACTAGAACCATCACTTGTATAATTGCCACTACCATCATCCATCCATACTGTTTCACATTGTGGTAACAAAATATCTGCGCCATCAAAGATACTTTGAACATCATCGCTTACAAAATTAGTAACCAACATGCCACCTGTTACAAAACCAATATCAGTCCCTCCCGAACCCGCACCATGTAACCAAACAATTAGAGGGTGTTTGTCATTTGTACTAGCTTCATAATAGGCATAAGGAATTTTCTTCTCACCATCATAAATGCTAGTTAAGAATTTTTCTTCATCTGGATGATACACTGTGTTTTCTTCATTCCAAGCATCATCACTATTTTTAATAGTAACCATATATCCACACTTGGCCCACGCCTTTAAAGTTTTACCAAAACTATCTGGATCAGTATAATACGGAGAGCTCAAAGCAGTTGTTGCAGTAGTAGCCAAATCCAAAGTTACATAATCACCTTTACTACTACTTTTTCCTTTTTCATCACTTTGATAAGCAGCGGTCACTACTCTTTCACCACTATTTAATTCCTTACCATTTTTATCAAAACGTTTAACCAAAACTGTATAAGCACTCGTGTCAAGATAATCTACGTCCTTTTTAAAATCTACAGAAAGAATTATCTTACTATAACCAGAACCCCAGCTATAAACATTTTGTACTAATGAATATTGATTTAAATTAACATCATTATTATTTACTTCATCATTATCTTTTCCACTACAAGCACAAAGGCACATAAGCATTAAAAGACAACAAAGAGTAAGCATTATTTTCTTAATACTTTTTAACATAAAAAACTTGTATGATATAAACGTACCTTGTAGTAACATTTATATCACTTTTCCTTTCTAACCTTTTACAATGTAGATGGAACCTTAGTACTCTAATAATTAAGTGTGGTTTATCTACTCCAAGGAGAGTGAATCTATAGGATCTTATTACATCTGTTTATAGCTGGATAGATTGATATCTTTATGTCACGCAAGTTTACATCGGTAAGACCGCTATAGAAATTACAAGGTTTCTAGAAAGGCGGTCTTTTTTTATGACCAAAGTATTTTGCGGTATTGACGTGGCCAAATACGAACACGTCGCAAGTATCTATAATCCAGTAACTGGTGAAATAATACTTGATTCACTACATTTTGATAATAATGACAAAGGTTTTAAATCATTACTATCAAATTTGTCTAAATTGAAGAAAGAATATGAAGTGTTAGTAGGTTTTGAATCAACCGGACACTATCATCAAACTTTATTCAACTGTCTAACTTCTAATAAATATAAGTGTTATCTAATTAATCCTTATATGACTAGTAAGTTTAGATCAATTTCACTTCGCGATGCCAAGAATGATAATATCGATTCAAGAGCAATCGCACGTTTTTTATCGCTTGAATATATTAATTTGAAAGATGCAGAGTTCCTTAGTAATGAATTAAAGGAATTGTCTATTCAAAGAGATTTTCTTATGACTGATTCTTCAAAGATGAAGATTAAACTTAAATCTTATCTAGATCGAACATTCCCAGAACTCGAAACCATAGTAGATATCAATAGAGCGGCTATAAGAGCTATTTTAAAGGAATATCCTTCAGCTGAAGCAATATCTTCGGTAAGAATAGATAAACTTAAGAATATAGCTAAAGAAGCTTCTGGTAATAAATATTCTTTATCTAAAATAGAAACAGTAAAAGAAAAAGCTAAAGAATCTATTGGTATACGTTCCACAGGTATCGAATTAAATATCATACAATGCATTGAAACATTAGAACTAAAAGAAAAGCAGATAGATAAAATCGAAAAAGAAATAAAGAAACACCCACTCGTTTTTAATTCTCCTCTACATCAGTTAACTGGAATTAACGATGTTGAGATCGCTTATATCATGTCTGCCATCATTAGTATAGCTCGTTTTGATTCACCAAAGAAACTAGTAGCTTTCGCTGGTTTAGATCCAAAGGTTAAACAATCAGGAACTTGGCAAGCAAGTACAACCAGAATGTCTAAAAGAGGAAACAAACTTTTAAGATATGCCCTAATTTGGACAGCCTTTAATATGTCTAAAAAAGATGGACCAATAAAAGATTACTATGACTTAAAGAAATCACAAGGTAAATCCCATTACAACGCTTTAGGACATTGTGCGGCAAAACTATGTCGATATATCTTTTGGATTTTAAACAACCCTACAAAAGAATTTAAATACCAATAATTTCAAACGATAATTTCAAAGAACATTAAACTTTAATATACAAATATCATTCATCTAAACATATTTTCGAAAATAGTTTTGAAAAACGAGTTTTTAGTATACTCAAAATCTAATTCAATCAAGGAAACAAATTTATCTGTTTTTACTTGACAGATTCATAGCTGGTCTCCTTTAAAACAGTAAATAATACTAATTTCAAATAGAAACTTGCAAAAATTAAAAAAGACACCTATAAGTGTCTTAATTTTCTAATGATTTTGGAGCATCTTTCCATTCGTTAATGGGAATTTTCTTATAATGAATATTATCCCCATAAATATTGATTGAATACTCATCACCAGATACTGGCTTCATGAACAATTTCTTATTGTATCCAACTGTTCCTTTTTCAGAATTGGTTAAATCTACTAAATAAACTTGATCGTCTATGATTACTTCATTCCATGCATGAAGTTCATTCATATAGCCAATAGCCTTATAACACTCGATTCCTGATAAATCACATAGTAATTGAAAAGCATCGGCATAACCACCGCAAATGGATAAAGTATCTTCATTATCATCGAACACACTAATGAAATTACTCCAATGTTGCTTTCCATCATTGTTATCAACATAGTCATCATAATAATTCGTATTTTCTAATATGTAATTAAAGAAATAATTAATCTTTTCCCTATCAGTTTTATCTTCAACCGATTCTGCGATTGATTTAGCTTTTGAATAACTATTTCTCGCTAATTCTAAACCGTCTATATCTAATACTTCACCTCTTGCGTAAAGTGATTGAAGTTCTATTGTGAAATAAGAATTTGAAATATCATTATTTTCAAATACCAGATAAGGTTCTGTAAATACGAATTTTGAATTATATAAATACCAATAATAATAAGTGTAATCTTTTTGAAGTGAAGCAAATACGTTGTTTAAATTAATTTCATCAAAAGCTTTTATAATTTTTTCTTTTGCTTCGGGATAGGTTTCATCTCCTGTTAAATTAAAGTCAAAATCTTTTAAACTTACATTTAGTTTTAATAAGTTATCGTTGTTTTCTAATATATCGATATTTTTTGCCAGTAAGGCGTTATATACTGCTTTTTCATTTACGGTCAGGTCATTGTAAGAATCAAATCTCTTGTGTCTAATTTCTTCGGTGCTGATAGTTTCTTCTATACCAGCACTTGATAACGTATCAACCTTACCTCTAATAGAAATAACCGCTTTATTTTGATCAAAACCAATTCCAATGCCATGAGTTCTATAAGTAACAACTAATCCTGCCACCAACAGCATCACCACAATCAATAATGTAGATAAAATACTAGATATCTTTTTAAACATTAATTAGGGTATCCTTCCCCGCCGTTAATCTTGTTCCATAAAGATTTAGCAGCTAAAATCCATGAATATTTATTTTCTTCAATAAAACCACCAACAGTATCTCCTACTTGTTTTAATGTTTCATCAGGTCCGCCTACCTGCATATCAGGATCGACTGTTTGTGAAGGGTCATCTCCTGTATAAATCCATTTTCTAATTTGTTCTGGAAGCCATGTAAAACCAGAAAACAATACTACAATCAAAAAACCTGTAATAATAATTTTTACAGAATGCTTAAAAATTCCTAATGCAACAGAAATGATTAAACTCAATGCTACGATAAGAATTATCCATTCTTTTAAAGTTAAATTCATCATATTATATACCTCTTGAAATCTTACTTGTTTTAATGATAATTATAGCGTTTTAATCAAATTAAAAAGACCTACATTCAGCAGATCTCTTAATACTCTTTTTTACTTTGTTAACTTTCACAGAGTAATCTTTTGAGTAATCATATCTTCTATACTCAAATATCTTGCCTGTAAAGATAACCTCTTGACCTTCGTTAAAAGTCTTGAAGGGCTTTTGAGAAACACACAAATGGTTACATTTCCCAATTACCTCGTTCTCATTATTGAGAAGTCTTACGTTCTTAATAACCAAACGTCCATCTTGATTTACAGGTCCTATTTTGCCAATAAACCTATTACATGTTTTTTGACATCTTTTTAATGAGGTACGGCACATTTTTTCACCTTCCTTTCTTTCTTTTCTTGAAAGATTTTAGTTAAAAGAAAGGTTTTCTATATCATTTAAGAATTCTTGAATAATATATTAGGATTAAATCTCTTGAAAGGTGTAGTTAAGCCACTTTCGTTGGGGGCAGTGTCAATATTTAATAATCCACTAGTTCCCCATCCACAACCAAATGATGCTGTTGTTTTAGAATTAAGGAAATTAATAATTCTTTCCCCGTCTGTTGTGTTGGTGCCATCTTTATTATCATATCGACTTGCTAATCCCAAATAATAAGCTTCAATATGAGAGTGAGGTCCAGTCGAATTACCAGTACTACCAACTTCTCCAATTTTTTCACCTTGCTTTGCATAGCCATAACCATGTACTGTATTTCTTTTTAAATGTGAAAAAGTAAATACAAACATTTTATTATCATGAATAGTAACGAAATAGATCTGATTACCACCGTAAGAAACGGCATTTTCATCTCTTCCTGAGCATTTATCTCCCAAGAAACCTTTATCACAACCATCACTTGAAATAAAAATAACGCCATTACTAGGAGCAATCACATCAGCCCCTTCTGTTGCTGCATAATCTACACCTAAATGAACTCCGGAATTTATATCGTTAGCTTTGTAGTACATAAAATCTCCTGTAATTTCGTTCTTTTTAATAGGTCTTTGCCATGAAGCACTTTGTTCAAAACTTTTAATATCACTTTCATACATTTGAACAATTTTTTCATAACTTCTTTCTATTTCTGAATTTTTGTTTCTATAAGAACTAATCTTCTGCTCTACTTCAATCATATTAGAAGAAAGTTCTTTATTTTTAGTTTGCATTTTTATAGCTTGTTGACTGCCTATACCGCCTAAAATGTTCGCTTCTTTTCCTTTTAATACACCCGCAAACACGATTAACATAATTATGACCACGGCGGCAACTATGGTCATGCCGTATTCATCAATTAAATCTCTCATTTTTTCTCCTTAAAAATTTCTTTTATTCCATACTTACCAAGGAACTCTTCAACATCCTTTCCTTTGTTAAGCAAATCACAATTATCATTAAAGCCAAACTCATATTTAAATAAGTTTTTTCTTTTATATACTCCACCACATTTATGAATATATGGTTGTTTATATTTAGCTTCAAAATTTATTCCATTATCTATTTCATCTGGCTCAGGAAAATATGGACAATTTCTACATTTATCTGCTACCAACATAAACTACTCTCCTATTGTTATTTCGTTTTCATTAAGTTTTGTTACATCTAACCATAACGCCGGTCTTATACCAACTTCCGTACTTGCATCTGCCGAGATTAATTCTCCGTTATAAGACACAAACATTGCGTTATTATTATTGATTTTTTCACCAGTGCATATTCTATCTACTTCTTTTCCATTTTCTATGATGGGGTCGCATTTATCAGCAGTTTTAATTCTATCTCCGCTTCTAGTCCAATAAATCATAGGAGAAACGCCATTATAGCCAATTCTTTGATTGTCGGTTGGAAAATATTTTTTAATTTCTTGGTAACTCAATAAAAATACGCTGTCATCATTTTCATTAAATACATATTCAGAATCCTTTGTCCCTACTGTTATTTTTCTCGTGTTTGAGATTGCGTTTGTAGTAAGTTTACTTTTAAATTCATTAACTTTTCGTTGAACATTTGAAATGTTGTAGTTATTTTTTTCTCCGCTAGTATTAAAAGCAATTCCATCATTCCAAGAGTCAGCGTTAAAATTACTATCTAATACTTTTTCGCTAATTACTAACGCTTCGTTTCCTTCTATCTTTAAAACTCTCCAATCGTATCCTTGCCACTTAAAAACAGTTTCTTCTTTAAATTCTCCAATTAAGTTATTTTTTATATATAATTGACCGTTATCAATTCTAGAATCAGTTTTTGTTGCTGGGGAATTTCCATTTGATTTCCAAGCGAGAGTATAACTTGTATCAGAATCAGCTCTTGTTGAATTTGGAACTAAATATTCGTCTTCGGTTCCATCTTTTTTATAGCTATCTTCAACACTACCTTTTGAATATTTTACATCTTGTCTTATTGTATTTTCATCGATTGTGGGAATTACATCACCCTTAATCGATTCATTTTTTGGAACATCTATTGTAATTAATTGTCTTGTTATGTAAACACCCTTATCCCCACCGTGAAGTGCTTGGTATGAATCTGTATCAAATTCTGCTCCACCAGGAGAAAAAGATAATTTTACAGTTTCAATCTTATCCTCATACAATCCAATTACTCTCAAAATAGCTACCTTAGTACTATCTCCAATTGGAGTACACATTAGTAATAAAACGGTTAATACTACCGCACTAACTATCGTCATTGCATATTCTCTAAAAAAACTTCTCATTTTATCACCTCTGGGTATTTTACTTCGTACTGGCAGTTAAAATTATTTATATTTTTTATATGGCTTAGATTTTATATTTAAAAAGTATAATTTTGTACATTTTGAAAGGAAGGAAAATTTTATATGAAACTTGGAAGAATTTTAGAAGAGCTTCATAACGTTCAAGAAAACAAGGAACAAATAACTCTATTAACAAATATTCCCGTTGACGGAGATCCTAGCAATTTTTATGATTTTACAATGAAACAAGGTAAACTTTTGTCAGGCATTGACGGAAGTTATACAATTAAAACTTTTTCATCTGATCCGTTTAGTAAAACAATAGAACTTCAAACTGAAACTTGTAACGAACTTATAAATTTTATTGTTGAAGAGAATTCCATTGTGATGATTAAAAAAAGAAAGGACAAAGAAAAATGATTACATTAGAATATTTAAACAAGGCAGGAGATGTAATCGTTAGAGATTACTTCGAAAGCCAAGAAGAGCTGGCACTGCTTGTGAAAAGTCTAATTTCTACCTATCGTAAGGACGATAGTAGTAAGGTTTATGGTTTGAACATGGTAGAGCCAAATGGAAACGAGACCCTATTATGGGAAAGATAACGACGCTTAATAGTGTCGTTTTTTATTGATAAGGTTTATAAAAATCGTTTGCCAGTATAATCCTCATACATAGAAAGAAAGGATTAAGAAAAATGGAAATTTTAAGAGAAGATGTTGAAACACCTGAATTTGAAGCATTTAAACTTATTTATGACAACAAATTACCACCCTATTTACAGGAAAAGCTGGTAGAGAAAATTATTTCAGATTTATTAAAAGAAGAAATGGAATCTACTATCTTGTATCAATTCGATAAATTTTTCTTGAAAACAGATTATGCGATTAAGAAGGATCTATATAGCGTATACCACGGCCAAGATAAAGAAAGAATTTTAAATTTTCTTAAATCGAAGGAATGGTATCAAGATTATATTTGGAGATGCGTACAGGCAACCAAGAACGCTATAAAGCATATTGGTGATGAAACTGTTTTACACGACACTTATATGAAGTTTGGTTTTGGTTCAGGCAGTATTATTGAGACTGTTGAGCCATATATCGAGCGAAATGCCGAAGAATGGGCAATTAGATGTCAGGAAGGAGCTTAAAAAATGACAGAAAAGATTTTAGAGATGTTAAATAAGGAAGAAACATTTGATGAACTAAGTGACTTAGTAATCACTAAGAGAATCACTCCAATAGCCAACAAAGTTCTAAAAACAAAGATTAAGCCTTTGTTAGGAACAAAAATTCCCAAATATGTTAATGATGATGATATTTTATCTTTTATTAGCAAGTATGCTTGGTACACCGATTACATTAATGAATATGTCAGACTGTTTGACTTATTGTTTGATTGTCAAGATTTGAACTATTTAGTTGATATTGGTGAAGAAGTCGGTACCCAAATGACAGAAGATGGTATTTTTCAATCTTATCAAGAAGAGTTTGAAGAAACTATCGAAGATCTGTTGGAAACACTTTATGAGGAATATTAAGAGGGTTTTTATAACTCTCTTTTTGTTTGCAGTTGAGGTTATTACAGGCGTATTTGTTTGTAAAATCTTCTAATTAGAGAGGAAATAAATTTATGTTTATTATTGGACGTTTAGTTAATGAGTTAAATAATATGAAAGCACCTCATCTTGCTGAATACGGCTTCTCAACAAAAGAAGAGATGAGCCTAACGCTAGAAGAATTTAAAGATTTTGCTTCCAAAAACAGGATAGAAATTATTGAAATTCAAACAGGCAACGAAAATTATTGCCCTTGTATAAAAGTTAAGCAATACGGGATTTCATATATTCTTCGTTCTTATGACGGAGAAAAAATTGATTTATTTTATTTTAAGCCAGTACTGGATTTAGATGTTCTATGTTCATTAGATAATAAAGAATCTTATCTGAATTGGATTATTGAACTTTGGGAACCTTTTGATAAGGTTGTAAAACCTAATAATTGCAAAGAATTATTATACCGTTCAGGCATAGAAGTTTCCCGAATATTAGAAAAAGTGTGTGTTTTTAAACAAAACGGAAAGGAATATTACGTTTTTGTTAATAAAGAATTTAAGGGATATGAAGTAGAAGAGAGTTATGACTTATTAAAAATTGAGGTAAAAGATGTATGAGATTTGAATTAGGAAAAACGTTCGCTTTAAAAGGTGATGAGCGAAAAAGATATTTTAGATTATCTGGGATATGGATAGATAGTAATCCTTATATAGGACTAGAAGAACTCAAAGAGTTTGCAAAGAAAAATGATATTGAAATTTTAGAGCAATGTAAAAGCTTTGTTAAATTGAAACAAGATAAGTTCACATACATTATTTTCACCTCTGGAAACAAAACCAATTATTGTTGGTTAAATTTATTTCCTATTTTGGACCTAGAATTATTATATTCACTAAGTGGATACGAAAGAGAAAAATATGTAAAGGAAGTTATGTGGCATTGGGTTTCTAGCGCAACTCTTTCTCCTAGTACTAGCGAATATATTTTAAAATATTTTGGTATTGAAATTGAAAATATTTCAAATGAAAAATATATTTTAAAGCAAGGTAATAATCAATATCTTATGCCAGTAAAGAAAACTTTCTATCCGTTTGAGATAATTGAAAGTTATGATGTAGCACAGCTAAAGAAGTTTAGTGAAGAAAGTTAATTGATAGTTTGTTAAGGGAAGAGGATTAATGATCCTCTTTTAATTTTGGTTAGGAAATTTTCAATTTAAGTAAAATCTCATAACTAAAAATAAGGAGGAAATTTTTTATGACAAATAATATTTGTCAAATTGGCGCTACAATCATATTAGTTGTAGTTGCCATTGTTTGGGCTTGCTACACAGTCAAAACTTTGTTTGATTGTGGCATCGATTTAATCGATGTTCAAGAAAAGCTCACAAGAAAGGCACTGGCTAATGCTGTTGAAACAGTATTAACTAGTGTTGGTTGTTTAATTGCATTGATTGTTTTTACTAAGTTAGCGATTACAATTATTGCAATTGGACTAATGTAAGGAGAAGAATAATCTTCTCTTTTTCATTTCAAGGTTGTTTCTGTATTGTTTGCCCGTACCATCTAAAAGAGGTGAAAGAAATGTATATTGAAGCAAAAGAATTGGCTAATTTTATTAAAGACGAAGTTAAAGAAACAATCGAAAGAGAAAACATTAAACCGGAATTATTGATTATACAAGTTGGAAATAATGATGCATCTAATGTTTATGTTAGAAATAAACTGAATGCTTGCAAGTATTGTGGAATTGAGACAACACACGCTCTTTTTCCAGAAAATATTTCAACAGAAAAATTAATTAATTTCATTAAAGAAACACAAGATAAATATCACGCAGCAATGGTCCAATTACCCTTACCGGCACATATTAACGAAGATGAGGTAATCAACACTATTGATCCAAACAAGGATGTAGACGGTCTAACTGAAACTAATATTGGAAGATTATGGGAAGGCAAAGACGGTTTATTTCCTTGTACTGCGCTGGGAATTGTTGAATATTTGAAGTACATGATTTATTGTTCTACCGATTATCGTCCTACTC
>OIYO01001456.1_pt1 | contig 12628 bp, 8 predicted proteins | sample 1588191 | NCBI WGS metagenome assembly OIYO01 (sample SAMN03283275) | human gut metagenome | biome: human-associated habitat; material: feces | host: Homo sapiens | place: Peru | collected 2012 | reverse complement strand
TCCCTTGTGTAAAGGCTTTATCGTAGGGGCGGATAGTATCCGCCCGCGCTTAAATGCCTTTTTAACGCAACAGCTCCCCTTGCATACACAAGGGGAGCCGATTGGGTTATTTTACTTTTTGAAAAGAGGTGAGCACGCCGTCTGCGTCAAAGGTTACATTGTAGTATGGATTGTTCTTAAAGTCCGTCACTGCAAATTCGCCCAGGTTCTGGTCGCCTGGGAAGGTACAGTCGGAGGCGATCTGTAAATTACACCGGGAGAAGTTCACCGCGTAAGGGGTGTCCGTGTGCTTTAAGGTTTTAACCCCATTGCCGCCGTAGCGGGCGTTAAAAGCAGCGGCCTTTTCCTTATTTCTAAAGAGAAAGCGCACTTGGCTGTCAATGTACCAATAGGTGATGTCCTTTTTTTCTGTGTAGCTGAAGGCGTGGGTGCCCATACGCACCTGGGCAGCCTCTACGCCGTCCCATTTTTCCACATGGCGCAGAATGTCTACGCTGTCGCCGATCATAGCCTCGTTGGCGTCGGATTTGTTGTAAATCGGCTGGCTGCTTTCCTGAGTTACGCCGTTTTTGTCCGTGGTGTGGGTAAAGTGCTTGAACCCGCCCTTTTTGTCGTAGTAGTTGGCGCTGACCAGGGTGCAGGTGAGCTTGCCGTCGGCGTAAACCGCCTCGTAGGTACATTCGCTGTTAAAGGTGGCGTTGTCCGCCTCCGGCGAGATCCAAATGGTAAAGCGGTCGGCACCGTAGGGAGATTGGGTGTTCAGCCCTTGGTCAAAGGTAACACGGTAGCTGCCCTTATCGTCCTCACAGAGAATGGACACGCCGGTGCGCTTGCCATCCGCGTCCGTATAGGTGACGGTCAGGTCGTTGGAGTGAGTGGAGCGCAGATGGCACTCGGTCATCTGCTTGCCGCCTTTTTCGTATGCGGCGTACACCAGGTCCTCGTTTCTGTAATATTTGGTTACGGTGGTGTCCAGCTTCGTGCTTTTTATCTGTTTTTTGGTGTAGCTGTCGTTGGGCTGCATTTCTTTGTAGAAATCCACCTTACGAATATCGTCCAAAATGTAGCCTACGGTGTGCACATCGTCAAAGATCTTTTTAACATCTTTGTTGGCAACAAAATCAACTTGTGCCGTGGCCTCTGCGCAGGCAGAGAACAGCAGCATGGGCAGCAAACAAAGGCAGAGTATGGTGCCCCATCGTTTCATAACCGAATCCCTCCATTTGTTGGAAAAAGGTGCTGCGTGGCGTTTGCAGCGGTTGTCAAACTCTAATTAAAGCATAATTTCTTTGTTTCGTCAACTAAAAATGCGGATTTCCCGGCTTTGCGTTGCGCATAGGGCAAGAATTTGCTATAATATGCCCGGTATTTGAAGAACGGAGGCGTGTTTATGTCCATCAAACTGATTGCCACAGATTTAGACGGCACCTTAATGTCCGGTGACCACCTGACCGTCAGTCCCCGCACGGTGGCGGCGTTGCAGGCGGCCCACGACCGGGGCGTGTGCCTGGCGATTGCCACCGGTCGCACCTTGGATTTTATTGACCATGTAACGGCGCAGGTGCCTTTTGTAGACTATGTGATCTACTCCAACGGCGCGGCGGTGTATGACCGGAAGAACGACGCCCATATTTGCCAGCAGCTGATCCCACCAAAGGCAGTGCAGCGCATTTTGCAAACCTTGGCGCCACAGCCGCTGTATTATAATGTGTATTGGGACGGCGGTATGTATTTGGAAGAAGCTCGCCTACCTTATTACAGCAGTGATAGTTTGCCCCATGCGGTTTTGAAGCAGTATATGGCCAAGGCGCACCGGGAGGAGAACCTGCTGGATAAAGCGGACAAAGGCGCAGAGAGCATTGCCGTTTATGATCTGAACCCGGAGCAAACGGATTGGGTGCGGTCTGTGCTGGAGGGCGAGGGGCTGGAGGTGGTTTCCTCTCTGCCTAATGAATTGGAGTGTACCGCTCCCGGCGCCAACAAGGGTGCGGCGTTGGCGGGTATTGCCCGGCAACTGCAGATTGAGCCGGAGCAGGTGATGAGCTTTGGCGACGCAGGCAACGACTGTCCCATGCTCGCCTTTGCTCACTACTCCTTTGCCATGGAGAACGGCGCGCCGGAATGTAAAGCCGCCGCCCGCTACCGGGCAGAGGCCAATACCGCAGACGGCGTAGCCAAGGCCATTGAGCAGTATGTGCTTGCCGATTAAGCATTGTGGTGTAAGCAACAGAATAAAAGATAAAATAACACCGCCGGCAGATTGCTCTGCCGGCGGTGGCTTTTGCCTATCACAAAAACGGACTGATATTTGCATTCTTGCAATGATTATAGAGAAAACGAAGCTCCGAAATGACAGAAAATTAAAAAACGAACCGGAACCTCCGCAAATGGAGCTGAAGGGAAAGATCATTTTTAACCTTCCTTATGAAAAAGCGCAGCCTGTATGTTGTAGGCAAAAGGATCGCGGAGAGGCAAAAAGTGGACAAAAGGTACGAAATATGCTATAAATAATTAGCCGTTATCCTGTGATGCAGTATAATAGAATGTGTGCTTTGGATTTTGCGGTGGGAGAGCGGACCGGCTTGAAGAGATGCAATATATAAAGGAATGGACAATCTATGAAACAGGAAGAAAAAAATCGACGCAGTCGAGAATGTATTGAAGAAGCGGCGATTCGCAGCTTTGCCCGACAGGGACCGGACAATGCCAATCTGAACCAGCTGTGTCGGGAGAATGGTATTTCCAAGGGCAAGCTGTACCATTATTACGCTTCCAAGGACGATTTGCTTGTGGCTTGTGTGCAACGCATTGTGGATCGACTGGTTGCAGATATATGTGCATTTTCGCCGGATCCGGAGCAGGGTGTTGCGGCCAATTTGCATGTGTATTACAAGGAACGTATTGATTTTTGGTGTGATGACCCGGAAGCGCTGTCTCTGATTTGGTATTGCCTGCATTTGACCAACGAAGCATTGCGTAGCCGACTAATGGAACAAAGTCATCGTTTTAATGCATGTATGAAGGATAAGACGCTGGAGATCATTCATACAGCCCATGAAAGGGTGAATGTGTCTGATGAGGAGCTTTACAGCACCATGCGGGTCATGTATAACCACTTGCTGATCCAGTATATGCACCGGGTGGTGGATTTGAAAGCTGAAGGCGATACGGCCGGAATGGAGCGGGAGCGGCAAGAACTTTTGCATCGTTACGATCGGTTCATCCAAATTCTGCTTTACGGCATTTTAGCATAAATGCTTTATTTGACTTGACTGCTGGGCAAAAGTGGATATACTTATAGGTACAAAGCAGGAAATCGGGAGGTACGGCAAGTGTTTTACCAATACAGCGACGAACTGACCACCATTGAGCCGCAGGACCGAGACCCCAATTTGGTGTGTGCGGCATACATTACCTTGGCGGAGCTGGACGCCCATTATGAGAAGTTCGGCTTTAGTCCCTCTACTGTACAGCAGTGCAAGGAGGAGAACCGCTACTTCCGCTCCAATATTGAGGTGTACGACGATTACAGCTTTGGCACCTTAAAGATTACGGACGCGTCCAATGCCCGTGCCCGGGAGGACTGCCTGGCCTTTTATGTTAAAAAGAATTTTTTGCTGCTGGTGGATATTAACGATGCGGACTGCTCCACCCGCAACAAATTTATCAGCGCGCTTCACCGGTTCAGTTGTGCCAATATTACGCTGGAAAAGCTGATCTATGCGTTCTTGGAAAGTTTGGTGTCCGGTGACAATAAGGCGCTGGAGGACACGGAATTTGAGATCAACCGGATGGAGGAGTATGTGCTTCAGGATAAGGCCGGTTCGGACTTCAACATGGAGTTGCTGCATAAGAAAAAGGAATTGTCCGTCTTGCGTAACTACTATGAGCAGCTAATTGACATCGGCGAGGCGCTGGAGGAGAATGAGAACGAGATCTTTGAGCGAGAGGATTTGCGGTACTTTAAGATCTTTACGGACAAGGCTGTGCGTCTGCGGGAGAATGTGGACCTGCTGCGAGACAGTATCGTTCATTTGCGAGATGCTTACCAGGCCTATCTGGACTTAAAGCTGAACGAGACCATGAAGTTGTTTACCGTGTTGACAGCCGTGTTCCTGCCGCTTACGGTGATCGTGGGCTGGTACGGCATGAATTTTCACAATATGCCGGAGCTGACCTGGAAATATGGATATTTCAGTGTGATTGTGCTTTCTGCGCTTGTGGTTGGCGTGCTGGTAGCCGTCTTTAAGCGCAAAAAGTGGATGTAAATAAAAAGTGAGCATTAAGAAGCAGAAAGCGTGTATTTTATGGGAGAAAAGACGTTGAAAAAGCGAGTGGTTACGCCGGCCATGCTGCTGGTAACCATCGGGGTTGTGTATGGCGATATCGGCACATCGCCTATGTATGTGCTGAAGTCTATTATCGAAAATAACGGCGGCTTGCAAACGGTGAACCGTGCATTTATCATCGGGTCGTTATCCTTGATTATTTGGACAGTAACCCTGATTACCACCGTGAAGTATGTGGTTGTTGCCATGAAGGCGGATAATAACGGTGAGGGCGGTATTTTTGCACTTTACAGCTTGGTCAAGAACTATGGCAAGTACTTAGTCATTCCGGCTATGTTAGGCGGTGCGGCGCTGCTGGCAGACGGTGTGCTCACGCCGGCCGTTACCATTACTACGGCCATTGAGGGCTTGCACAGCATTTCTGTTTTTGACCAACTGCTGAATAATGACCAAAATCGTGTCATCTTGATTACATTGATTATTATTTCTGTTTTGTTTGCCTGCCAAAAAGCCGGTACCAGTTTGCTGGGCAAAGCATTCGGCCCGATTATGTTGGTTTGGTTTCTGTTTTTAGGCATAACCGGCGTGGCACATATCAGCGGTAACTTGTATATTTTGCAGGCGCTGAATCCCATTTATGCGGTGCGCATCTTGTTTAGTCCTTACAACAAAGCCGGCTTTATGATTCTGGGCAGCGTATTTTTGGCAACAACCGGTGCAGAAGCGCTGTATTCCGATATGGGCCATGTAGGGAAGCAGAATATTTATACCAGCTGGCCGTTCATCAAGGTGTGCTTGTTGCTGAACTATATGGGTCAAGGCGCCTGGATCCTTTCAAACAAAGACAATGCTGCGCTGCAGGCTATGGACGGTATGAATCCGTTCTTTCAAATGCTGCCGCCGCAGTGGCGTCCCTTTGCGGTTATTTTGAGTACCGTTGCTGCCATTATTGCTTCGCAGGCGTTGATTACCGGCTCGTTTTCGCTGGTTTCAGAGGCGATTCGCTTGGATCTGATGCCGCATATGCAAATTACATATCCGTCGCAAACAAAAGGGCAATTGTATATTCCGCTTGTGAATTCCGTTATGTGGGTGGGTTGCTGCGCAGTGGTCTTGCTGTTTCGGACGGCGGCGCATATGGAAGCAGCCTACGGTTTGTCCATTACCGTGACCATGTTGATGACCACATTTTTGCTGACGGTTTATTTGTTTAAGAGAAAGAAACGCCGGATTGCCGCTGTGGTTATCGGTTTGGTGTTTGCATTTATAGAGCTGTTCTTCTTTGTCTCCAGTTTAACCAAGTTCTTCAAGGGCGGCTATTTTGCCGTGCTGATTGCGGCAGCGCTGTTTGTTGTTATGTTGTCTTGGTACTTGGGCACGCAGGTGGAGCGTATGCAGGGCGTGCCGTTGAAGATGCGGCAGTACTTGCCGATACTTCAGGCTTTGCGCCAGGATGCGTCTGTGCCGCAAATTTGTGAGAATTTGGTCTATATTACCAACAACAGTGATCCGGAGTATATGGATCGGGATATTCTTTATTCCATCTTAGATAAGGGACCGAAGCGCGCCTCCGCTTACTGGTTTATTCACATTCAGGTGACGGATGAGCCGTTCACCTCAGATTATACGGTGGAATCTTACGGCACCGACTATGTGTTCTTTGTCACCATTCGGTTAGGCTTTAAGGTGCCCCAGCGCGTCAATGTGTATCTGCGTCAGATTATTTCAGATCTGGTGGCCACCGGCGCTCTGCCGCAACAGGTGCGGAAATATTCTATTTACAAAAACGCAACCACCGGCAGCTTTCGGTTCTATCACATTCGTAAAACCCTGGCGCCGGAAAGCGACATATCCCATTTGCAAAAGCTGGCTGTGCGCTTAAAGTACAAGATCAGAAAAATGGCAGGCTCGCCGGACAAATGGTACGGCCTGGAAAATTCAAACTTAGTGATTGAATATGTGCCGTTGTTTATTCGCAGCAAGCATTTTAATCCCTTTGTGAAAACAAAATAAGGCAAATAAAAAACGAACACCGTGCGGTGTTCGTTTTTTTATTTGTCTGTGTTTAGTCTTTCAGCAAAGAGCGGTACATACGGATATACTCGTTGGCAGACTTGCCCCAACTCATATCGCAGTTCAGCGCCCGCTGTACCAGCACCTTCCAGTCCTTGGGTTGGTTATAGACTTCCACTGCCCGGTAGATGGCGCCCAGCATATCGTAGGCGTCATAGGTCTTAAAGGTAAAGCCGTTGCCCTCGCCGTCACCGCTGTCAGTGATAGAATCTTTCAGCCCGCCGGTCTCCCGCACGATGGGCACGGTGCCGTAGCGCAGCGCCACCATTTGGGACAGGCCGCAGGGCTCGCTTTTACTGGGCATTAAGAACATATCCGCACCGGCGTAGATTTTGTGTGCCAGATCCGGCACAAAGCCCAGGGTCAGACCCACTTTGTCCGGGTACTTGTCGTGCAACTCACGGAAGAAGCTCTCATACTGCCACTCGCCGCTGCCCAGTATCACATACTGCACATCCCGCTCCCACAGGCTCTTTTCCAGCACTGCCTGCATCAGGTCCACGCCCTTGTGCCCTACCAGGCGGGTAACGATACCGATAACAGGCACATCCGGCCGCACGGCCAAGCCCATTTTCTTTTGCAGCTCTTCTTTATTCTTGGCCTTGTTGGCAAAGTTTGCACTGCTGTAATTGGCCCAGATCATTTTATCCGTCTCCGGGTTGTACAGCTCGGTGTCAATACCGTTTAAGATGCCGCACAGCTTCCAGCTGCGTTGATTCAAAATGGGATCCAGCCCGTAACTGTACCAGGGATCCAGGATTTCTTTGGCGTAGGTGGGGGACACGGTGGTCACTTTATTGGCGCATTCAATGCCCGCCTTCATAAAGTTCACCAGTCCGTCGTAGAGAATGAGATTGTTGTCCTCCGGGGCGATGCCCAGCACATCCTCCAGCAGCTCGTCGCCGTACTTGCCCTGGTACTGAATGTTGTGAATGGTGAATACGGTTTTAATGTTTTCATACCCCATTCGGTTGGCATAATAGCAGCTGTAATACAGGGGCGTTAAGGCGCTTTGCCAGTCGTTGCAGTGAATAATGTCCGGCTTCCAGTCAATGGCGGGAATGATCTCCAGTACCGCACGGGCAAAGAACGCAAAGCGCTCTGCATCGTCATAATGGCCGTAAATACCGTCCCGCTTAAAGTAATACTGGTTATCCAGCAGATAGTAGATCACGCCGTTGTGCTTGGCCTCAAAAATACCGCAATACTGGCGGCGCCAGGCCACCGGCACGGAGATGGAGGTGATGAACTGCATTTGGTCCTTCAGCTCCTGAGGAATGCTGTCATACAGGGGCATAACGACCCGGCAGCCGATCAGCCGCTTGCGCAGGGCGGCGGGCAGCGAGCCGGCCACATCGCCCAGCCCACCGGAGGCCATAAACGGCAGTGCCTCCGAGGCAACAAAAAGAACTTTCATAATATTTGCCTCCTTAAATTCTGGTTTTTTTGCTCAGGTACACCGGGAAGTTGGGCGCGCCGCTCAGCTCTACCGAGTGCTTAATGGATACATCTTTGTCTGCGATCACGCAGTTGACCTTAGCGCTGTCGCCGATCACCGTGTCCTGCATCAGGATGGAGTCCTTGACCACGGCGCCCTTGCCGATCTTGACGCCCTTAAAGATAATGCAGTTCTCTACCGTGCCGTCAATGATGCAGCCGTCGGCCACCAAAGAGTTCTTGGTGGCGGAATCCGGGCCGTACAGGGAGGGCATATCGTCCCGCTCCTTGGTAGAAATGGGCTTGTTCGGATTGAACAAACGGCGGCGGCTCTCCTTCTCCAGCACCCGCATGGAGATGTCGTAATAGCTTTGCAGGGACTGAATGGTGCCCACAAAGCAGTCGCTGGCGTCATAAGCGTGGATTTTTAAGTGATCTACATTCTTTAGCAGCACATTGCGCTGGAAAGAAATTTCGTTTTTGCTGTGGGCGGCAGTGACCAAAGACTCAAACAGCGCCTTTTGCATCAGCACGATGTTGCAGCTGTAAAAGACTTCGCCTCGGCCCTCCGGGCACAGGCTCATGCCGGTAATGCGGCCGTCCTCTGCCACCTGGTCAAACACCAAAACAGAGCCAACATGCGTGGGCATTTTACCGTGCACGCCGACAATGGTCACATCGGCGCCGCTTTGCTCGTGGGCGTCAAACAGCTTTTCGTAGTCCATATTCAGCACTTGGTTGCAGTCGCTCATCAGCACATAGTCCTGGTTGGACTGGTTCAGGAACTGAATGTTGCCGAAAATGGCGTCAATTCGGTTCCCCCACATGGTAGCGGAGTTAACGGAGAACGGTGGTAGCAGATACAGTCCGTCGTTCTTGCGGCTCAGGTCCCAGGGCTTGCCGGTGCCTACATGATCCATCAGAGAACGAAAGTTGGCATTGGTGATCACGCCGATCTTGGTAATGCCGCTCTCCACCATGTTGGACAGGGGAAAGTCAATGAGCCGGTAGCGGGAGCAGAAGGGCACGGAGCCCATGGTGCGCTGTGCCGTTAGGGTATCCAGCGCCTCCTCATGAATATTGGCAAAGATAATGCCCAGTACAGATTTTCCGTTCATGCTTATACCTCCTCGCCGCTTTTGATCATTTCACCGGGTGCAATGTCCCTCTTGCCGGTGACGGTAGCGCCTGCACCGATAACGGCAATGCCCCAGTCTGCCGGGTTTTGCAGCTGCTCGGGAATTTCGCCGACCTTGGCGTCCGCCTGAATGACCGCGTTCTCGGCCACGATGGAATAATACACCTTGGCACCCTTTTTAATATGCGCGCCGGGCATCACCACGCTGTAACGCACATCGGCACCGGCCTCAATGGTCACATTGGAGGAGATCACGCTGTAATCCACATTGCCCTCGATCTCGCAGCCCTCGCTGATGGAGCTGTTCTCCACCACCGCGCTTTTACCGATATAGTGGGGCGGCGCCATGGGGTTGCGGCTGTAAATGCGCCAGCTTTTGTCGGACAGATCCAGATCTACATTGGGATTGATAATATCCAGGTTTGCCTCCCACAGACTGTCAATGGTACCCACATCTTTCCAGTAGCCGGAGAAGGGATAGGCAAACAGCCGCTCGCCGGCGTTCAGCATGGCGGGAATCACATTCTTGCCAAAGTCGTTGGCAGAGTTGGGGTCAGCCTCGTCCAGCTCCAGGTACTGGCGCAGCTTGCTCCAGCTGAATACATACACGCCCATAGAGGCTTTGTTGCTCTTGGGCTGGGCCGGCTTCTCGGCAAATTCGTAAATACGGTCGTCCTCGTCGGTAGCCAGAATACCAAAGCGGGAGGCCTCCTCCCACGGCACCTCCAGCACGGCGATGGTACAGTCCGCATTGTGCTTTTTGTGGAAGTCGATCATCTTGGCGTAGTTCATCTTGTAGATGTGGTCGCCGGAGAGCACCACTACATATTCCGGGTCGTACTTCTCAATAAAATTGATGTTTTGGTAAATGGCGTTCGCCGTGCCCTTATACCACTCGGCGCCGCCGATGGCCTCATAAGGGGAGAGAATATGTACGCCGCCGTTTTGGCGGTCCAGATCCCAGGGCTGCCCGTTGCCCAAATAGTCGTTCAATTCCAGCGGCTGATACTGGGTCAGTACGCCAACGGTGTAAATACCGCTGTTGACGCAGTTGGATAGCGGAAAGTCGATGATGCGGTAGTTGCCGCCGTAGGGTACGGCAGGCTTGGCAATGTTTTTGGTGAGCACGCCCAGTCTGCTGCCCTGGCCGCCGGCCAGCAGCATTGCAACAACATTTGTTTTGTGTGCCATAGTGGTTCTCCTTACTTTATTTTTTCAAGATACAAGGCAGACAGTCCGCTGAGTTTCAGGCTGATGCTTTGCTCCATATTGTGCATAGGTATTTTTTTCGTTTTGTAGGTGCCGCACAGCCGGGGTTTGGTGCCGCCGTATTTTTTCAGCGCCGTGTCCATGACCACTTTGTAAGTGCCCTTTTCCGGCACACCGATGCGGTAGTCCTCGTGATTGTTGGGGGTGAAGTTAAATACCGTGATCAGATCCTTGCCGTTTCGGTCTATGCGGCGGAAGGCGATCACCGAGTTGCTGTTGTCGTCGGAGCTGATCCACTGGAATCCCTCCCAGCTGTAATCAATCTGCCACAGCGCCGGGTGAGCGGTATAAAAGTGGTTCAGTTCCTTAGAGAAGGCTTGCAGCTGGCGGTGCTTTTCGTAATCCAGCAGCAGCCAGTCCAGTCCCTCTTTGTACGCCCATTCCTTGAATTGGCCGAATTCACTGCCCATAAACAGCAGCTTCTTGCCCGGGTGGGCCATCATATAGGCAAAGAACAGGCGCATACTGCTGAATTTATCGTTGTATTCGCCGGGCATTTTGCCGATTAGAGAGCACTTGCCGTGCACCACCTCGTCGTGGCTGATGGGCAGCACAAAGTTTTCGCTAAAGGCGTAGAAAAAGCTAAAGGTAATGCAGTCGTGGTTGCCCTTGCGGAACAGTGGATCCAGGCTCATATACCGGAGCATATCGTTCATCCAGCCCATATTCCACTTAAAGTTAAAGCCCAGGCCGCCTACATCCGGGGGCATGGTGATCATGGGCCAAGCCGTGGACTCCTCGGCGATCATCATCATGGACGGGTGGCGGGTGAGCACCGCACTGTTCAGCTGGCGGAAGAAGTCCACCGCCTCGTAGTTCTCGTTGCCGCCGTCCTTATTGGGGGTCCATTCTCCCGGCTCTCTGCCGTAATCCAGGTACAGCATACTGGCCACTGCGTCCACCCGAATACCGTCAAAGTGGAACAGATCGGCCCAGTACATGGCAGAGCTGATGAGAAAAGAACGCACTTCATTTTTGCCGTAGTCAAAGACCCGGGTGCCCCATTCCTTGTGCTCGCCTTTTTTCAGGTCGCTGTACTCGTAGGTGCAGTCCCCATCAAATGCGTACAGCCCGTGCGCGTCCTTGGGAAAGTGGGCGGGCACCCAGTCCAGGATCACGCCGATCCCCGCCTTGTGACAGGTGTCCATAAAGTACATTAAGTCCTCCGGTACCCCATAGCGTGAGGTGGGGGCAAAGTACCCGGTGACCTGATAGCCCCAGGAGCCGTCGAAGGGATACTCCATAATGGGCATCATCTCAATATGGGTGTAGCCCATATCCTTTACATAGGGCACCAGCGTGTCTGCCATTTCCCGGTAGGTAAGAAATGTGCCGTCCTCGTGCTGCTTCCAGGAGCCAAAGTGAATTTCATAAATATTCACCGGTTTGTCCAGCACAGAGACTTCTTTTTGCCGGGCAAACCAGTCGCTGTCCGTCCACTTGTAGCTGGGCAGGTCATAGACCTTGGAGGCGGTGCCCGGTCGGGTCTCTTGGTGCACGGCGTAGGGGTCCGCTTTCATCAGCAGGCGACCGTCCGTCGTTTGAATGGCGTATTTGTAGCAGTCATACTTGGAAACACCGTCCACCACCGCTTCCCAGATCTCCGGTGCAATGGGGGTCATGGGGTTGGCTGTTTCGGACCAATCGTTAAAGTCACCGGCCACAGCCACACCCACGGCGTGGGGCGCCCACACGCGAAAAGCGTACGTGCCTTTTTTTATTTTATGAACACCGAAGAAACGGTATGCTTCATAGTTTTTGCCCTCGTGGAAGAGGTAGACCGGCAGCTGATATTCTTCTTTAAGTTGTTCCATTCTATCATCTCCCTTTTCAGTTCGGTTGTAGTCATTCTCATTTTAACACATTGGCACCGGTCAATCAAGGGATTTTCGTATAGTTTGTTACAAGAATTTGTAAAATTTGTCGCATTTTTGTATATATTGTTACAAATCTTTCGGACTGTAAAGAATAGACAAAAATTTTTGTCCCCACAAGGCGCAACTGTGCACATTTTGTATTGAACCCAGGCGTATTTATATGGTATAATAACTTTTATCTAATGGGGGAACGGGAGCGGAAGATGAAGGACATCATTATTGCGTACCCGAACAAAGAGGTGGCACTGCGCCTGCGTGCCTTGCTGGTTGGCGAGGGGTTCCGGGTGTCGCATATTTGTGCCCTGGGTTCCAGCGCGTTGGGCGCTGCCGGTGAGAAAGACGCCGGCGTGATCATCTGTGCCTCTTTGCTGCGGGATATGGGTGCCGGTACTTTGGCAGAGCAGTTGCCTGCGGACTTTGATGTGGTGGCACTGTCGAAGAACGGCAAAACAGAATATATGGGCAACCTGATCACCCTGACCCTGCCCTTGGATCGGCAGGAGTTTTTGCAAACGGTGGCGGTGCTGGTCTCCAGCAAAAGCAGC
>OIYO01001455.1_pt1 | contig 12628 bp, 9 predicted proteins | sample 1588191 | NCBI WGS metagenome assembly OIYO01 (sample SAMN03283275) | human gut metagenome | biome: human-associated habitat; material: feces | host: Homo sapiens | place: Peru | collected 2012 | reverse complement strand
AGCAGCGCCCGAACCTTCAATATAATTTCCTCCGTACCAATATCGGTCAGGATCCACCCAAGTCTCGTTTTTCTCGAATTGCATATTCTCTGCATCAAACATCTTTACAATTGAGTATATTCGATTTTTTTTATTGTTTGTTTCTGTTCTTACTATATCGCCCTTTTTAAGATTTAGTGTCGATAAATCAATACTTTCATCTATTGTAAGTTCTACTTTTCCGCCTGTCGAAAAACCTGAAAGTTTTTTCACTGTATCAGTTTCGTTTTCTAAACCTGTTATTATCTCATCATACATTATTACATCGTAATTTGGCATATTAAAATTTGGGTAAACAACAACCAAATCCATTGATAATGCATTATCTGAAAACTTATATAGTTCCGCTGTGTATTGCTGGTAATCTGTAAATGTAAACTTATTTGAGTACATTTTTATGTCATCTTGTGCAACTTTTCCATTTATAATAATCTCATCATTATCATTCACAGCAGGAACAGCGATTACCATAGTTTGGTTAGCTTTCATATAACCTATCATTCCAAGTCTGTTTGTTACGGCACTGTACAAAAGAGTTTCTGCCCCTGATGACATTCTGTTCAATGAGTTATCTTTATCTTCGGATTCCGAAATATTTCGAGTGTCAATCTTATCTATAGCCCCCGATGCATTTGTATGATATCTTATTACTTGTCGTTCAATCTTAATTGTATCATTATCCGCTTTTACATTTCCCGGAAAAGCACTCACTATATTCTTATAATTTTCGGATTTATAAGATATCGAATCTATCGAAACTTTATCCGCAACTTCAAATTCACTAAGTGTTTCATCCTCAGGCGTATAAAGTTTAAGACAAACCTTTTTTTCAAATACGTTATCTCTCAACGCTGAATCTGTAATATATCCTATTTTCATTGCATCAGATGCAATGTTCGATATTTCTATTATTTCACCAAACGAATCAATATACATCGTATATGTTGATCCAAGTCTTATTTTATCACTGTTTTCTGTCCAAAAATGTTTGTCAGCAGTGTATTCAATTCCATCAATATTAAAAATGCGATTATCTGTATTAATCGATTTAACGCTTCCGCTCACAGAGCTTTTACACATAATAATATTTATACTTTCTTTGTCATCGGATGCAGCAATCATAAAAGGTCCGTTAGAAATGCTTGTCTTGTCAATTTTTGTTCCGAGTGAATCTATTGCGGAAAAATATTCAAATTCATCTATTTCAATTGTTCTTTGTTTGTCGCTTGAATAAAACTTTCCCGTTTGAACATTATATGAGTTTGAAGCAAATATCTCATAGCTCGTTATGATTAACAAATCAAACGAACTTCCGCCCTCCGTTGAAACAAAATCTATACGACCTTTTTTACTTCCGCTTGTAAACTCGTTAATTTTAGGTTTTATCTCGTTAATATACGGCTGACCGTTAAAAACAACCGATGCATTTTCAGTCAAAGTTTTTGTCTTTATTTTAGACGTTTTTTCATCCGTATAGCTCAATACCCTTGATTTTTCATTGTAATCCGCTATATCTTTAGATAAAACTGTCATTTTATCATTTTTATATGATGGTCGTACATATATAACCGTATTTTCATCCTTTACAGAATCGACTACATAGACAAAATCTATGTGCCGTCCAAAATAATCTTCTAAATCAACATCGCTTGAAATAATATATTTCTTTGAATCGATATACGCTTGACCTTGTTCCGCATTTTTTGTATTCAAAGTCTTTCCGTAAAGACTTTGAACCTGACCGTCTTCAAACTTTATTTTATGGTAAACCGAAAAGATATTATCGCCTTTTTGCGGTTTTAGATAGTAATCATCACCTTTTTTTGATACAAGAGTCATCAAATTAGTTCTCATCGCATTATACAAAAGAACTACCGCTTCAGCAAGAGTGATTTTTTCATTACTTTTAGGATTAATACCAAAACCGGCTTTTTGGGCAACAAGAATATACTCATTCATTATTTTATCCGGATCTGCATATGCCTTATAACCTGTTGCAGCAGATAAAACTTTACATGCTTGAGAATATGTAATCGGCTCGTCGGGATTGAATTTTCCGTCATCTGCCATATCGATAATTCCACGATCGACCAAAGCATTTATGCTGTCTGCCGCCCAATAACTCATCGGCACGTCCGAAAAATATGATACAGACATTTTCTCATCGGCTTTAATCGCTGCAGCAGTATAATTTACAAACTCAGCTCTTGTAACAACTGTGTTCGGATCGTATTGTTCTGCTAATTCGATTACGCCCGCATACGTTAAAATATTTACCTCTTCATCGATACTTTCTACGAGATTTAAAGTTTCGTCAATATCGACCGCTTGAGGAGTTTTTACCTCAGCAAACACATTTAAGGATATGGAACAAATCATTATTAGGCATACTGTTAACAAACTTATCTTTTTCATATTATATCCTTTCCTTTCCGAAAAATGAGACTATCTTTTTATCGCATTGAGTGTAAGATATATAATTTTTGCAGCTTCCGCTCTCGTTGCATTCATTTTTGGGTTAAAATTTTTTCCGTCTCCCGAAATAATTCCCGCCTTTGCAAGCCTTGAAATACTTTCGGATGCATATTCAGATATTTGATCGGTATCATCAAACACTATTTCTTTTTCAGTCATATCCGATTCAATCTTATCCCCGCCTATATTTATTGCACGTTCAACCATAACGCACAAATCCTCACGTGTTACATTTTCACCGTAACCGAATTCAGTGTCTGAAAACCCTTTTACTATTCCGGCTATATATGCTGACCGAATATATATATACGCCCAATCATTCTTATCCACATCCAAAAACGGACACTCAACATCTACCAAATTCAATTTAAAACCAACTGTCACGATTTTCGCAAATTCCTCGCGTGTTATTTTATCCAACGGTGCAAATTTTCTATCAGACTTTCCGTTAATAATACCCCTGAATGCAAGCTGCGTTATCGCATCTGTTGCCCACGGTAATTCAGAGATATCATCAAAAAAGCTTGCGGTTTGTTGTTGGGTGGTACTTTTATCCGGCATTTCAGCGATTTTACCATCATAAGTGTTTTTGCCTCCAAAAGAACTTCCTCCGGATGAGCCCCCTGATGAACCCGATTTTGGGGTTTCTGCATAACTTGCAATAAAATTTTTTACATCCTGTAAACTATTAAATTTTTCTTTTGTCATTGCCTCAGCAGTACTTTCAGATATTCTGCCATTTACACCAATCTTGTTTCCACAGTCAACAGAAATATTAAGAATTGTTTTTACATCGCCGTTATTTATAGCACTTAAAAGTGCAGCATCAGCTATTGTATCATCAAAAACCTTGAATGAATAAAACGCTCTTCTTGAAAGTTTTGATGAAACATCATCCAATACCGCTGTACTTAAATATTTTTTATATGATTCACTACCCTTGGTCAGAATCTCTTCGTAGCCTTTCAAAGAATCCAACCGACCGGCATTAAGTTCGGTTATCATATTACTCTTTTTTAAGATAAATTCGCTTTCCTCAATATCAAGTTTTGTTTTTTCTTTTATCTCATGATAGACCAAATCAGAGATTGCTTTAAAATCAATTATTTGTTCTTCCGATAATCCCAAATCCGCTGCTGATTGTTTTAAAATTTCCGCGATCCTGTCAGCGCTGTCAGCCGAAATCAATTCCGCAGATGCAGTTTCAAATTTATGCTTATCAACAAATTTAAAATCAATTGTTTTGGTTTCAGCAAGACCATCCGAACCAACATAGGCTCTGTATGACCCGGATTTATCGAGAACAAAGTTGAATTTCCAAATTCCGTTTTTATCGGTTTCACTCTCATACATAAACAACACTTCTGCGCTGTCTTCAGGCAATGCCGAATTGCTTTTTGAATCAACAACAGTTATTACAACGCTATCACCTTCGCCGCAAAGTGCTATTCGTCCGGACAGACTAATCAGCCCGTCGTTTATAAAGACAAGCCGTCCGTCACTTTGTGACTCATCTTGAGCAAATACCGGATCTATTGATTTGTATACGGATGTAACCGTAAATGAAGTTATTAACCCACATAAAATTACGCCCAATAGTTTCCTTTTCCTTATTTTTTTCATTACTGCATCCTCCTTTTTATACATTCATTCTCTATTCAAAGTATATCGGAACACTTCTGTCTGTTTTTTTGGTTTTTAACTCAAATCCGTCATTAAACTTAAATATCACTTCATCCTCAAATCCGTATTCTATGTTCAATTCTCTAACCTTACCCTTTGTCCACTTAAACGAAATCGTGTGTCCGCCAACGGTTTTGATTCCGTTTATCTCACCGTCTTGCCAGTTCTCAGGCAATGCGGGCAGGAGATAGATTTTTCCGTCATTACACTGTAAAAGAGCCTGTAATATTGCCTCCGCACCGCCCAAATTCCCATCTATCTGAAAGATTCTCGGCGGATGAAGGTCGAGCAGCGACGAAGTCGAAAAATTGTCAATTAAGTATCTGATATGCTTGTAAAATTCAGAAGCCCTTCCGAATCTTGCATAAAGGCACGCACACCACGCTCTGCTCCAGCCGGTATGCCCGCCGAGATGCTTTAGCCTGAAATCAAGTGATTTTTGTGCCGCGCTGAATTGCTCTGTATTTCTTTCGGGAGTAAAGAGGTTTGACGGGAAAACACCGTACAAATGCGACAAATGTCTGTGTCCCGGCTCTTTTTCTTTAAACTCCTTGTTCCATTCAAGCAATCGCCCGTCACTCCCGATTTTAAAATCCGGAAGATTTTCTCTGATTTGTTTTCGGCGTTCTGTCTTATCCGAGTCGATTTTTAAAATTTCCGCCGCTTTGATGGCATATGTAAAGCAATCATACGCAAGCTGTACATCCATTGCCGATGATATGCACAAGCTTATATGTATATCTTTGTTTTCCAAAAAAGAATTTTCAGGCGAGATACTTGGTGTTATTTGATATACTCCATCCTTATCGCATACAAGATAATCTTCATAAAATTCTACAACAGCATCAAAATACGGATAAGCTCTTTCTTTCAAAAACTTTGTATCACCGGTATACTCATAATGCTTGTAAAAGTGCTGTGCAATCCACGGAGCGGCACCTATCCATATATCCCAGCCGTACGAGTCCATAGATGCAATTCCCCGTGCGTCCGATGACAGCGGCAGAAGTATTCCGTTGCATCCGTATATTCTTTTTGCCGCCTTCCGTGCGCTATCGTTAAACGAGTCGATATAATCAAACAGCGAAGATGTCATTTCGGATAAATTTCCGTTTTCGGCAATCCAATATGCCATCTGAAGATTTATATCAAAGTGATAATCACTGTTCCATGCAGGCTGTAAATCATTATTCCATTTTCCCTGTAAATTTATCGGAAGTTTTGCGCATATTGACGATGAAATCATCAAATACCTTGCATAATTCAAATAAAGAGCGAACATATTTTCGTCTGCACTTCCGTTTTTAAATGCTGCAAGTCTTTCATCTGTCGGTAAATCCACCTTATCGCAATCAATTTTCAGTGACAGCCGTTTCATATACGATGAAAAATGTTCGGCGTGTTGAATCATTGTACTTTCGGCTTTATCTGCTATATTATCTTTATCGTATGATTCCAAAGTGAATGGCGCATTTTTCTCAATATATTTGTTGTTTAACAACTGTACGTCAACGACAATAATTAAATACTTGCCGTTTTCTATATTAATCTTATTGGATTTTTTTGTTATAGCTCCGTCGGTATGAATTTTAACGCTGACTTCAAAAGCTGTTTTGTCTTTAAATTTCACAGAATAACAAATACAGCCATCAGAAACATTAACGCTTTCCGACGCATTCTCGGCAAAAGCTCTCTCTATAAAAATCTCACCCGATATTGCGCCTTTCCATATACCGTATATTTTCTCATCTATGCAGTGAGCAAATATACGTCCTGTACACTCACACCGATCAGATTCTCTCTTTACCGTTACAATTCCGTTCTCCAGGCTTAACTCTCTTTTTGAAAGCGTTAAATCATTAAGCTTTATATGTAAATTTCCGACAGGCTGATAAGAATCGGTTCTGCTTATTTTATTTGTATCGCCGGCGTTTCGTCCCAAATTATCAGTCGCATACAGGGTTGCTTTTTCATACTCCCCATCAGATAGCATTCCCCTGACTTTTTCGAGGGCATTATCAGCGGAGGAATATATCTCACGGCTTACATTGCTTCCGACCCACAGCCCTTCGTGGTTTAAAGTCAAAACATCTTCACTGTATTGGTTTAACACCATTGCCGCAATTCTGCCGTTTCCTATCGGCAAACCTTGATCCCATAATTCGGATGCGGTTTTGTACCATATTTTGTTTTCATCAAGAGATATTTCTCTATTTGTTATTTTTCTTGAATAATTATCCAATTTATTCCTCCAAAGCATTTGTTTTTTAGCATTTCACAAAATATTAAAATTTGCAAACAGTACTTGATTTTTGTCAAATTTAATGATATAATACTTAATAAATCACCAATGCATAAAATTAATTTACTATAGTTTGCCCTTGTTTTCAAGAAGATTATAGCATATGTGTTGTTTGTTTACAATATGTATTTTTACAAGAAATATGAGGTTTTTAGCATTATGTCTTACAGAACAACTTTAACCGAAAGAATTTTCAGGAATTATAAAATTGACTTGCAGTGGAGCGGTTTATCCGATGTTGACAAACGTTGGAAAAGAATTAACCAGTCCGCACCGTTTTCTCGACTGTATTACGTTCAAAGCGGCTGCGGAATAGCAAACGTAAACGGTGTTGAGCACGAAATGAAACCCGGTTATATGTATTTGCTTCCGAGCGGAATGCACTACAGCTATTATTGCAAAGACCATTTTCGCCACCTGTTTTTTCATTTGACCATGGATACGGTAATAGACTATGATTTTTTAAGTCGTGCCAAGTTCACCGAACAATATATTTCGCAAGACGAAATAAATCGCATAATAAATCTGTATAAAAGCGAAAGTTTTTTGAATCATCTTGAATTAAAGACAATAATTTATAAAAGTATTCTCTCGTTGCTCTCGCTTCAGACGGTGCCTATAACCTTTGATGTCAACCTATCTAAAGATGTTATTGCGACTATTGAATATGTTAAAAAAAATCTTTCCGTTCAGCTGACCGCAAAACAAATATGTGAAAACCTGTATGTTTCTCCGAATACATTGCTTAAAAAATTCAGAAACGAAGTCGGTACTCCATTGGGGCATTATATTGACAAGTTAATATTTTTCGAAGCAACCAACAAGCTTACCAACACGTCTTTGACGATTAAAGAAATAAGCGATGAACTTGGCTTTTGCGACCAATTCTATTTTTCTCAAAGATTCAAACATGTTGTCGGTGAAACACCGACAACGTATAGAAAACTGGCGAAATGATATTGCAAAAATGGAGGTTAATATATGAAGGATAAAATTTGTATTGTCGTTGTTACGACGGTCATAGTAACAATAATTGCAAGCGGCATTTATCTAAATCACAAAACAAGCGACACGGCATATAATTTGGCGGTTGATTTTATAACTATCGCTAATATTATTTCATTTTTGACAATATTTTTGCCGCTGACCTTTTATCGGTACGCAAATATCGTCCGAGCATATAAAGGCTGTCCGGGTTATGCCGTTCGGGATAATTTACCTTTTCTTCACAAGACAGAGTTACTTTAAACCCCATTTCTTTCAGTATGTCATATGACGCATTGCTTATGCTGCCGAAAGGATATGCGAACAATTGCGGATAATAACCCAAGTTTTGATTTATTTCTTCCTGCAACCTGCCGATGTCATTATGAAAATAATTGCTGTATGCCTCGGCGGATTCGCCGCTTTTTTTCTTTGTTCCGTTTCTTCCTTTATCTGTTGTATGTGAGTTATAGCTGTGATTCTCAATCTCAACCAAACCAGATTCTATCATCTCTCGCGCCTCGTTCCAAGTAATATGCGAATACAGCGGATTTTCTTTTTCGCCCTCACTGTACAGATCGGTATACTTACCGATTATGGATATAACAGCCTTTGCGTTATACTTTTTAAGCAAAGGATAAACATAACAATAATTATTATAATAACCATCGTCAAAAGTGAGCATAACCGGCTTTTGCGGAAGTTCGGCATCGCCGTTGACATACGCAATTAAATCCGCCGAGCTTATCGGTGTATAACCGTTTTTACTTATATATTTCAAGTCCTCCTCGACCGCATCTGAGCTTACAACAAACTTACTTTGTTTTCCGCCGCTTTCGCAAACCGAATGGTACATAAGTATCGGCATCGGAACTCTGCCATCCGTCTCGTCCTCTTTTGCGGCTGTCGGCAAAGCGTGTGTATTCGCAACCCAAGCGAGCGAAATACAAACCGAAATAACAAGCAAATAGATTATAATGGTTTTTAGCTTTATTACATACATAATATCACCTTTTTGCGCATATTTCAATCATCAAAAAACACTCCTGTGTTCAGACTTTTACACTCGCGGACACAAAAGTTATTTTCGCCTGAATATATTAAAGCATATGCACCGAAATAAAAAATATCCGATGTACTCGGATATTTTTTACAATATTGAATTACATATGATTAAATTCAGTCAATAACCTTGAATGTTTCGTTTAAATAATCGACAATAACCTGTCTGCCCGATGAATATAATACTTTATGTATACCGTTCTCGGCTATTTCGTGTTTTGTTATAAACTCTGTCTGCAATGCCGTTATATCATTAACGGCATCACAACCCTCTTTAATTTTTCTTGCCGCAAAATGCATAGTTTCGGGCGTTCCTATCGTCAAATCTTCAACACCGAGCCAATCGTCTTGATTTCCGCCATTCATAAACTTTGAATATATATAAAAAGACGGTCTTGCGCCGTACTCGGCAACAGTCAGCAAATTCTTTTTATCCTTTATCGGAAAATTAACGGTGTCCGTTGTCGGGTTGGACAAAATTATTCCGTGATACACAATATTCCAAAGCGGAATAATTTCATCGAGCATATCATCATCAACAGGCGGCCATGAGACATATAAGCCGTAATCCAGGTATTTTGCCGCAAAATCAAACACCCCTTCGGACGCAAACCCGCCGAACAGTGTATGACACATACTCATAATATTGTTATAATGTTCAAGTGTTTCGTTCGGATTGGATTCGTGTTCGTTTGAATGGCACCATCTTAACGGAATCACCGACATTACATCGATATAGTGCAAGCCCTCAAAGCCGAGCTTTGCCACTTTTGGCAAGTCCTCTTTTGCGAACTTCTCCGCCGCTTTGGGGCATAAGTTGTACATACGGCCGCCGCTCCAGCCCATATCATTTACATCTTTTGAACCGTCGGCTTTTCGTGATATTATGTCATCGGAAAACCGGTCTGCAATCGAATAACAGTCGGTGCTGTTGGTGTGACACACAATTTTATATCCCGATTCTTTTGCGTGCAAAATCAGTGATTTAAGTCCTTCCTCTCCGCCGAGCTTTTCTTCAACAGGGAAAAGCTGAGGATAGCGTCCGTCGTGACCGCTTTTATTCCAGCCTACAAGGCAAATTTCCGCTTTTTCTATACCGCAAGCTTTTAACTTATCTATAAACATTTCAACCTGTCTGAATGTGCAGGCAACAAACATCTCGGGTTCGTTTTCGAGCGTTTGTTCGAGTATTGTCGGCGGCGCGGGTTTCCAGCCCATTCTGATGCGTATCTCGGGCGCGGACAGAGCATAATCGAGCGCATCGCGCTTTTTGATTTTTTCGGACAGCGGTTCGCAATCACCATTTTTTAGTTTATATTCACGATAAGCCACCGCCATATCCGAATAATCGGCGTTATCGGACAGGCGAATAATTCGGATTTTTATATCCTCATATGGCTTTGAACCGTTGAAAACGAATCGGGGATAAATATAATATTCTCCGTCTTTTACTCCGAACACAATATTTAGCAATGCCGCCGATTTTTCGGCAACGAAAAGTATACAGCCGTTATTGTTTTTCACACCGAATATCGGCATGAGCGCTTGTTCGTACACGCGTTCGCCGTCGTCTTTTTGCGTAAATTTGCATAGACGGCTGCCTTTTCTGTCCGCATCGGCTATAACATAATATCCGTTATCACCCGTGTGTGCAAAAAGGCTTTCATCGATTATGTCAACATAGTCACTTTTTTGAGGAACATCCGCGGCAGAGATGACGATAGAATCATCCTCTGTAATAAATTCAACGTTTTCGAAATTATTGTTTAAAACTTTCAATGTCAAACCTCCATACATCTCTTTTGCGGAACGGAGTTTTAAACTTGCGTTTTAACACCCCTTTTTCCTCTAAGTGGACATAACATTCCATATCACAGGCACGACCGCATATTGAACACTGATACGCGTGCTGTGCCGGCGGATAAAAGAATATTTTATCGAGTATCTTGCGAGCTGTTTCGGGTGTAACATCCGCCTCGCCCGCGATAATTTCAAGACGGTCATCCATATCCGAAAACGCATCGGGCGGCATAAACGGATTTTTTGTACCGTTTGCACCGTTATAATACACCGCGCACTGCCATGGGTCAACTATACCGTCTTTATCTATCGCGTGCCCGGGACAAGCCTCGGCACATTTGCCGCAATTATCGCAAAGATGCGGAACATATTCGTCTGTCGGCTCGAACTCAGCATCCGTTAATATAAAACAATATCTGAACATCGGTCCGAAATCATCGTTTAGAATTGTTCCGTCAAACCCTTTCTCACCAAGTCCGCATTTTACTGCTGCATTTACAAAATCCATCTGCGTTTCGGCTGTTTTGTCACGATAGACTGCGTCATACGCAACCTCGGGATTGGTACTGTCGTGTTCCGCCATTATCTGTTGATGTCTGCGCTGTGGCAAGGCGATAAAATCATTCTCTTCGAGCATCATGGAAATCCGCATTTGCGCCATCGGCATAACGGTTTCTTCCATATTTTCAACCGCCATGGTTGTGTACTGATAATATGTGCTTCCTTCTTCGATTCCCCGATAGATTCCGCGCAGAATCCTAAACCCCAAACCGATAACCGTTTTTGTTTCGGGCATAATTTTAAAAATCGGGTCGTCTTTTTCAAATCTGTCCGCAGAGGCAAAACCGACTACATCCGTTCCGTTTGCCTTTGCAAGCCTTGTTACTTCGTTTTGAAGCTGAGTTATTATATTCTTTTCCATTATAATTCCCCCACTATATGCTCATAACACGCAATGTCGCACTTTCGTCCGCAAAGACAGGGCGAATATCCCCATTGTGTATTGGGAAGAAAGTTCATTTCTTTATATATCTCTCTTGCCGAAACGGCATCAAAACGTTTTTCGCTGTTTAAAATTGCCTCTCGTTCGGGATTGCCTTTTAAAAATTCGTCCGTGATAAACGGATTGGATTTGTGCGCACCTTTGTAATAAACGCTGCATTGCCATGTATCAAGACCGTTTTTATCAATCGCACCGCCGGGACAGGCTTTTGCGCACTTGCCGCACTCATCGCATACGTGTCCCTCAAAAGGCTTGTCGATTTCAAGCGGAGCGTCCGTTATTATAAAACAATAACGCATAAACGGACCGTATTTTTCGTTGATTATATTCGCATAATTCAGAACGGTGTTTGCCACCCCGTCTATAACGGGAGGGAAAGAATCGTTAAGAAGACAAACTCCGAGGTCGTTTTTGTTCATACGTCTTTACCTTTTACAGATGTTTTTGTTGGCGCATCCATATACGCATAACAAGTTTATGCGGAAGAATTTTAACTCCGAATATCTGCAATTTGACTTTGAATGTATGCAGCGACGTATCTTTTTTCTTATTTTTCATATCCGTTTTTTCTCCATCCACAGACGAAACCGTTCTGTTTTTTTCCAGCGGATCACACATAGATAGCTGAGTTCCGCAAGTGCTATCCCTGCTGCCACATCCAGAATCCCGTGCTGTTTTGTAAATAATGTGGATGCACAGATTGCCACAGCCCAGATCCAGGTGCAGGCGGGCGAAGGACGCACTGCCAGTCGGCGCACAGGCTTCACGCCAATGCCCGGCATAAACCTCGGGGTTCGTCTCGATCGCATCGGCGTAGCGCTCTAGGCGCTCCTCGAGCACAAAGTTCTTAGGCGTGCGAACGTGGACGGCTCCCATGAGGCTCCTTGGTCATAAGTATGGAACGCATGGCTGCACGTTCCGGCAATGGGTTGGAAGAGGGCGGGCGCAATGTGCCCGAAAGTTGCGGTGCGGCTCAGCGGCGAGTCGCTTGGTCCTATAGGCGCTTGAGAATCACGTAGCGGTTGAGTTCGCCGCTGCGACCGTCGGCATGGAAGCGCTCGAGCTCGCGCACGGGCACCTCGCCGCTCTTATAGAACGTGCGCACGCCGCGCACCAGGTCGGTGATCTGCTGGTCGTCAAAGTGGTGGCAATAGCGGTAGGCGTGACGATCGTTTTGCCAGCCAATCAGATGGTCGCCGGCTTCGAACTGCGCGGAGTCGTAGCCCCCAAACGGCGGGGTGAGCTCGGCGCGCGCCTCGGCGCGAACGTCACGATGGTCG
>OIYO01001451.1_pt1 | contig 12674 bp, 14 predicted proteins | sample 1588191 | NCBI WGS metagenome assembly OIYO01 (sample SAMN03283275) | human gut metagenome | biome: human-associated habitat; material: feces | host: Homo sapiens | place: Peru | collected 2012 | reverse complement strand
GTTCAGGCAATGAAAAGCCCGCAGGTAATACTTTGTGTATTGCCAAGGGCTTTGAGGCAGCATGGGCGTTTTTCTGCCCGTCAAAACCGTGTGTGTCTTTGTCATCTGATGGTATAAATATAATAGAGGAGGTGCACAGCATGGCAGAGAAGAAATTCAAAGTGCCGGAGGATATTCCGGCCGTCGCCGGGCTTGCGGAGGATCACCGGCAGGCAGAGCGGTTCGACACCGTAAAAGTCGGCCGCCTCGGCGTATACTTCCGCGACGGTCTGAGAATCCGGTTCGTGCCGTACAGCTATCTTGAGCGTGTATTTATCCGTATTCAGGAGGTAAATGCGCGGGTCTGCTGCGGCAGCATGCCGTTTTATTACTATCGTCTTGTGCTGGTACACAGCGGCAGGGAATATGCCGACGTTCTCTCCGAGAGCGAGGATGCAATGGACAGCGCGCTCGCGCTCATCCATGAGAGAGCCCCTGAGCTTGCGATAGGCGTTGCAGAAAAGCAGACCGCCGCAGAGCAGCGCTGACATACGCACATATTCACGTCACGGCGCCTATAATGGTATAGGCGAGTATGCACCGGTCAAACCCGCTTGTCAGGTTTGGCCGGTGCATTCTTCCGCTTAATTGATTAAAAGGCGTTGATAGCACATGCTTCATTCTCTCGTCTGGGCCTCGTCAGGCACGGGCTTCATCTTTCTGATGACCACTCTGGGCGCGGCAGTGGTGTTCTTTTTTTCCGGTGAGATAAAACTGCGTTTTCAGGCCGTGATGATGGGCTTTGCCGCCGGAGTAATGCTGGCCGCCTCCGTGTGGAGCCTGCTTATTCCCGCTATCGATCAGACGCGTTCCGCCGGACTGCTGCCCGGATGGCTGCCGGCAGCCCTCGGAATAGTCATAGGCGCCGCATTCCTCATGCTGCTCGACGGCTTCATAAGCCGCCGGGGCTGGGGCGGCTCCGGCACGGATACGGCCACTCCCCTGCTCGTTACCGCCATCACGATACACAACATACCGGAGGGCATGGCGGTCGGGCTCGCCTTCGCTCTCGCTTCCGGCGGAGAAGGTCTTGCCGCAGCGGGGGCTCTCGCGCTGGGTATCGGAATACAGAACTTCCCCGAGGGCGCCGCCGTCTCTCTCCCGCTGCGTCAGATGGGAATGAGCCGCAGCCGTGCGTTCTGGACCGGCGTATTATCCGGTGCGGTGGAGCCGCTTTTCGGCATATTGGTGGTGCTGGCCGCCTCCGGCGTACAACCCGCGCTGCCGTGGCTCATGAGCTTTTCCGCCGGGGCAATGCTGTATGTCGTCGCGCATGAGCTCATCCCCGCCGCCCCCGGTCGCCCCGGTATTCTCGGCTTTCTCGGCGGTTTTCTCGTAATGATGATCCTTGATGTGGCGTTGGGCTAGCTGAATAAAGCAGGCGCTGTCCGCAATGGACAGCGCCTGCTTTTGTCAGTCTCTGATCATATTACAAGCAGCTTATCCCCTGTCGCAACGACCGCGCCCTTGTTCATAAGGATCTGCTTCACGACACCGTCGCACGGAGCGACGATCTCATTTTCCATCTTCATCGCCTCTATCAGGACAAGCACCTGACCCGCCTTTACCGCTTCGCCGGGATTGACCTCTATCGCGAGCACATTTCCGGGCAGCGGCGAGGACACGACCGTGCCGGAAACGGCAGCGGGTGCAGCCGCAGGCGCAGGGGCCGGAGCCGCAGCAGCAGGCGCTTCGACAGCCGGTGCGGGGGCAGCGGCAGGAGCCGTGTACACGGTCTCAGGCATCGGCGCGCCCTTTTCCGCCTCGACCTCATATGTTTTTCCGTTGAGGGTAACTTTGAATTTCATGTACTCTACCTCCCTTATATATTTGAAGTCCAGTTCCTCGACCGGCACAGCCATTTCGTCGGCTACGATCGCCATTATCATGGCCGCTGTGCGCTCATTTACACCGTAAAGTTCAGGTTCCAATGACATATTCATTCTCCTTTCTTTTACTCCCGCTTCTCACCGTCGGACCCGCTGCCGAGCCGGATACGGCCAAGCATGTACACCGCGGCTACAATAACGCCTATTACAAGGAAAATACCGACCATGCCGGCCAGCAGCATGGGAAGCGTAACGGATAAAGACATGGTATTCAGCATTGCCGTACCTCCTCAAACGCCCATCAGCGTCAGTATAAGTCCGCCCGCGATAACGGAGGCTATCTGACCTGACACATTAACACTTATCGAGTACATCAGCAGGAAATTCTGGTTGTCCTCCGCCAGTCCCATCTGATTTACGACGCGGCCGCTCATCGGGAAGGCGGAAATGCCCGCCGCGCCTATCATCGGGTTGAGCTTTTTGCCCTCCGGCAGGAAGATATTTATCAGCTTTGCGAACATGACTCCGCCCACGGTGTCAAACACAAACGCAAACAGCCCCAGCCCCATAATGAGCAGCGTGTCTATCTGCACGAATTTGTCCGCAGTCATCTGGCTGGCCACAGTGAGTCCGAGTACGATCGTGATGAGATTCGTCAGTGCGGTCTGCGCCGTTTCCGACAGAGAATTGAGTACGCCGCACTCGCGCAGAAGGTTGCCGAACATCAGGAATCCGACCAGCGCCACGCTCGCCGGAGCGACTATTCCGGCCACGATGGTGACGACTATCGGGAAAAGTATCTTTGTAAGCTTGCTCACCTTGCCCTGAGTATAGGGCATACGGATGAGGCGTTCTTTTTTCGTTGTGATAAGCCTTATGACGGGCGGCTGCACAATGGGTACAAGTGCCATATAGCTGTATGCCGCCACCATTATCGCGCCCAGATATTTTGAATGGAGCACATTTGCGACGAATATCGCCGTCGGCCCATCCGCCGCGCCTATTATTGCTATGGACGCCGCGTCGTTCAGGTCAAAGAAGAGACCGCCGAGCACCAGCGTGACAAAAATACCGAACTGCGCCGCAGCGCCGAACAGCATGAGCCACGGCTTTTCGAGCAGCGGCCCGAAGTCTATCATAGCGCCTATGCCTATGAACAGCAGCAGCGGGAACAGCTCGTTGCTCATGCCCGCCTGAAACAGCACCGTTATCGGTCCCTCAACCGTTCCCTGAGTGATAGCGCCCGACATCGGCAGGTTCACGAGTATAGCGCCGAAGCCCATTGGGAGCAGCAAGCTCGGCTCCATCTTTTTGCCTATCGCAAGGTATATCAGCACCCCGCCTATGACCCACATCACCGCCATCTGCCACGTCGTATTCCCGAAGTTTGAGAACAGCGCGGCAAAGCTTTCAACCGTATGCATCTTTTTCCCTCCGTTTGACCCATTCCGGGTCATTTTAAATGCCCTGAAATCTTCAACATTGCCGGATCCGGCATCGTAGGTGATTTCGGGGCATGTCCATAGCGGCTCCCGCCGCCTTTGGTGAAGATTCCAAGCAGAGTCACGCTGTGCGGGCCGGCTCGGAAAAGAAGAAGGAGCGAACCTGGCGCAGTTTTCGCCGCATGGCGGAAACGTAACGGCGTTTGCTCCCTCTGATATGGTGCCGGTGGCGGGGGTCGAACCCGCACGGGTTATTAGCCCAACGGATTTTGAGTCCGCCTCGTCTACCAATTCCAACACACCGGCATGCTGGTGAAAAGTATATTACAAGACAGCCAAAATTTCAAGTATTTTTATTCTGTCCTTTTCACAATACAGCGCTCAGTCCCCGGCGTCCGTCACACCGGCGCGGATCTCAGCCTTTGAGACCTTTTCACCGCGCTGGTTTGTTATCACGGCTTTTATAACGACAAAACGGAATGTATCGTTTTTTTCTTTGATAGTTCCCGAGACATGCAGTGCATCCCCAATATATACCGGCCGGTTAAATGAGATGTCGGCGCCGTGCAGCAGGCAGTATTTCCCCGGCATGTATACGCCGGCCAGCGTTGAATAGAGCGAGGCGGTGAGCATACCGTATACAACGCGGCCGGGATGCCCCTGATCGCGCGCATAAGTCTCATCGCAGTGCAGCGGATTTACGTCCCCGCAGATGTTCCGAAAGCTATCCATCATTTCACGCGTTATCACGGCGTCAAATTCCGCCTTTTGCCCGACGTACAGCTCTTCAAACGAAAACTCTCTTACCTCATCCATTCAGGTGCTCCCATATCGTTTCTGCAATACCTGCGCCGTCAAGTCCGTTTCTGGCTCTGACATCCTTTTGGCTGCCATAGCCCTTTGCGAAGCTGTTTTGCAGGCCGATGCGCACAAGCTTTGCCGTGCAGCCGTGCCCGGCAAGAACTTCGGCCGCGGCGCCGCCAATGCCCCCGTATATGCTGTGCTCTTCAACAGTGAATATCATTCTGTGTTTCCCGGCCGCAGAAAGTACCGCTTCTTCATCAAGGGGCTTGACTGAGTACATGTTCAAAACGCTGATGTCCACACCGCGGCTGTGCAGAATATCACGGCACTCCATGACCTCCGAGAGTATGCTGCCAGTGCAGAGCACTGCGGCCGCACTGCCGGATGCAAGCTCCGTACTTTTTCCGAACGCCGTTGTATATCCGTCGCCGAAATACTCCGTCTCTCCGCCCATGCCAAGTCTGATATATACAGGCCCCGTATGCTCATAAGCGGTCATGACGCAGGCGGCTGCCTCTATCGGAGTAGCTGGAGATAAAATGGTCAGATTCGGTATGGCCCTGAGCGCGGCAAGATCCTCCGTTGTATGATGCGACGGCCCGAGCGTGCGCCATGATGTGCCGCTGCCCATACCGACGACTTTGACATTCTGATTCTGATAACAGATGTCATTGCGTATGAATTCATGCCCGCGGAAAGCCAAAAAAGCGCCGGAGGTGTACACAAACGGGATTTTTCCGCACATGGCCATGCCTGCCGCTATACCGAGCTTATTCTGCTCTGATATTCCAAAGTTATAGCATTGTCCCGGCATGTCGCGCGCCATCATTTCGTCATAATCCGTACCGCTGTCGGACAGGAGCGAGACCACTCTCTTGTCCGACTGCATAAGAGAGTACAGTGCGCTTATATATGCTTTCTGCATTGCTCCAGCTCCTCCTCGGTTATATTCAGCTCCCTCATGAACACCTTCATTTCACGCCTGTTCGGCATCCTCCAGTGCCATGCAGGATTGTTTTCCATAATGGAAACACCCTTGCCCTTGACTGTTTCCGCTATTATAACGTGCGGTTTCCCGTTTGCCCGCAGTCCGGAAACAGCGGCCGCTACGGCGTCCACATCATGTCCGTCCGTGCGCACGCAATCCAGGCCGAATGCCTCGAAGCGCTGCTGCCAATCGGTAATGCCCATGACCTTTTCCAGACTGTTCATTTTTTGAATATGGTTATTGTCTACGATGATAACGAGATTGTCCAGCCCATACTTTGCGGCAGACATGATCGCCTCCCACACTGAACCCTCCTCGCACTCGCCGTCACCGAGCAGCACAAAAACGCGCTGTGCCGTCCCGTCCGCCTTGAACGCCAGAGCCATGCCCGTTCCCAGAGATAGTCCATGTCCGAGGGAGCCTGTGGAGGCTTCTATCCCAAGCGGAATACAGAGGCTGGGCTCTCCGCCGAGCTCTGTATCAGGCGTTGAAAACGTCCGGAGAGTCTCTTTTGAAAAATACCCAGACATGCAGAGAGCAGTGTACAGCGCAAGGCTTCCGTGGCCTTTGCTGAGGATGAATCTGTCACGTTCAGGCCAGTCCGGATGAGCCGGGTCGTGACGCATTACTCCGCCGCAGTACAGTGCATATATGATCTCAACACAGGAAAAGGCCGACGCAAGATGCGCCATGCCGCCGCAGGATGCAGTAAGAAATATCTCCTTCCGCATCCACGCGAGATCTTTTTCATATTTCGTCATTTTGATCCTCCATGCAGTTTTATAGTACAAATATTCACATCAAAATCCTCACGCATGGAGGATTTTCACCTCGCCGGGCGGATACCGCGCAAACGGCGTGCAAGGCTGCTTTTATGACCGCAGTGTGATCTTTCACACTATCAGCTCCTTTTCAGAAACGGATCATAGTCGACCGTCTCACCGCACACGATATTATCCAGTGCGCTCATACACTCGTCATCCAGTGAAAAGTCAAATACTTTCAGGTTCGCGCGCATACGTTCGGGCCGGACAGTCTTGGTTATCGGATTGACGCCCTTTTGCATGCACCATCTCAGCACGGTCTGTGCCGGCGATCTGCCCACTTTTTCCGCAGCAGCCAGAAGCGCCTGATCCGTCAGAAGCGAGCCGTGTCCAAGCGCGCTCCACGCCTCAAGTGTTATCCCCGCGCCTTTGCAGTAATCCGCAGTCTCCCTCTGCAAAAGCCCCGGGTGAAATTCTATCTGATTGACTTCGGGCATCACTCCCGTATCGTCAATTATGGCCTGAAGCTCCCTCGGCGTACAGTTGCACACGCCGATATGCCGCACGAGGCCGTCCTTCCTGAGCTGCTCAAGAGCTCTCCATGTCTCGCTGTTTATCGCCCGCCAGTTATCGTCCGTCTCCGCCGTAGCCGGCCAATGTATGAGATACTGGTCAAAATACTCAAGTCTCAGATTTCGGAGCGATTTTCTGCATGCTCTTATGGCTGCGTCATAGCTGCGTTTAGAAACCCACAGCTTGCCTGAGATGTAAAGGCCGCCGCGCTCTACCCCGCACGCTGCAATACCGTCGCCCACCGCGGCCTCATTGGCATATGCCGCAGCTGTATCTATATGTCTGAACCCTGCTTCGGCAGCATCCGCTATGATACGCGGAGTATCCTCTGCCGGCAGCTGCCATGTACCGAAACTTATATATTCAGTCATCGTTTTCTCCGTTCACGATACCACCATCAAATGTGCTGAAGCTGCCGTCCTTTATCGCCGGGGCTATTTCATTCCACGCCGCGCAGCCTGACGTCCACGCTCTGTCCGTCCCGGCCTGATGCTCCGCAGTTAAGCTGTAATTTTGTTCTATGTACCCGGTCAGGTATGCGGTGTATTTTTCAGCGCCGTATATATTCAGATGATTCCCATTCCAGAAATCCGTGGCCCCGTCTAGCTTCATCTCCTGGGCATGATCGTTGAAGTCGACAAAGTCATATCCTCTCGCTTCGATCACGGATGCAAGGTAATTATACTCCTCCTTCTGCTGGACCGTCTCCGTTGAGGGCGCTACGACAAAGAGCGCGTCAACATTCTTTTTATCAAGGTAGTCAAGCAGCGCCGTCAGATCGCTGAGCGCTTTCGCGTCAGTTTCACTGACGGATTTTATACCGGAATTGTCAGTTAATATCTGTTTGTTGCTCTCATTTACTCCGTAAAATCCTTTCGAGTAGTTGTACTGCGGCTCATCCCTATCCGGCGGAAAATATGAGCGGTCCATAACATGCCATAAGTTATGAAAACGTTCTATCTCAAAAAGGATCGAGCCGAAAGTCTCCTCTGCCTTTGTCCATTCTCCGTCCGCTGCCGCCTGTTTATATATGTCATAGCATCTGGCGGCCACCGGTATTCTGTTTGTCGAACAGGTTTTCAGCGAATTGATAAAAGTGATTCCTGACGTCACTGCACTTGACATATCAGAATACGTATAGACAAACGGGCGCGCGTCGATGACGAGCAGCTGCGGCGACTGATAAGACAGTACTTCTCTGACAAGCGGTTCATAGGCAAAAGATCTGAAGCTGCTGGCGCCAAGCGCATACGATGTATAGCCCGCATTCTCCCATGCCGTATAGGGCACCCATGACATATAGCACGCGCTGCCCCCGATATATAAAAGGTCGAGCGAATCCCGTTTTTCGGAGTAGAAGCCTCTGAAATTCTTCCACTGGTAATCCTTTAGAATCAGCATGGTGGACACCGCGGAGAACAAAACCAGAAACACAAGTACAAAGCATATGAATCCAAGTATATTTTTTATTCTTCTGTTCATGGCCTTATCCCTTATATATGAAGTCCATCGCATTGTATCCGGGCCCGTAAACGCCCAAAACCAGCACTCCGAATATGGCTCCCAGCAATACGATCCATTTGAAAACAACGCCTTGCTTTTCAAATGCTTCCCTGACTTTTATACCCTTTTCCTGCATTATGCTTATAACCAGAACTATCACGAACGAAATAAGAATGATGACAAAATCATCCTGCACAAGTCCCAGCTGGTATATGATTCTGTCAAACATGATTCTGTCAAACAGCGCCCACCAGTTTCCCTCGGCAATGGTGTTTTTCAGCATCCAGACTCCGGAGCTTACAGACTGCGCATTGAAAAACACCCATGTGACGCACATCAGAAACAGCGTGCGCAGCGAAGCAAAAAGCCTGTAGCTGAATCTGCTCCTGTCAACATGCAGCAGCTGGCCGAGCTTATCAAACAGCGGCTGGCAGAGCTGTCCGCCGACAATGAAAAACCAGAGCAGAACACCGCAGGCAAAAATATGCTTGAGCGTTCCGCCGTGCCAGAAGCCGATAACGAGCCACAGTATAAGCATGCCTAAATATGTGGGAATTTTTTTGCCCTGCTTTTTCCCGAAAAGTTTTCTGCACCTGTCGCCAAGGCTTATAAATGCCCGGCTTTTAAGGAGCGGATACATCACATAGTCCTTTGCCCACTGGCCAAGCGTTATGTGCCATCTGCGCCAGAACTCAGACAGGCTCTGTGAGAAAAACGGGCGCTGAAAATTTTCCGGCATCGTGACCTGGAACATCTCGGACACGCCGAGCGTTATGTCCATGCAGCCTGAAAAATCGGCATAAATCTGAAAAGCGTACATAAGCGCCGCGATCGGAATAAAAACGCCTTTGTACTCATTGAACACCGGCGAAAATACCGTACCTGTAAATATTGCGAGCCTGTTTGCTATCACGAGCTTTTTGAAAAGGCCATACAGCATACGGTACGCCCCGAATTTGAGCTTGTCATAGTCAAAGGTATGTACGGCAAAAATACTCTCCCGCAGATCCGCGTAGCGTGTGACCGGCCCGCAGACGAGCGCCGGAAACCATATTATCATAAGAGCAAGCCTGAACGGATTGCGTTCGGCCTTGCAGACTCCCCAATTTACATCAAGCACATATCCGATGGCAGAAAGTGAAAAATAGCTGATCCCGATCGGTGCGATCCAGCTGCACTGCCATACGGGAAGGCCAAGTCCCGTCAGGAGGCCTGCGGACCATGAGGCGACATTGTTCCAGTATTTGAGCATGAACAGCACAAATACTATGACGATCACCGCCGAGGCTGTGAAAAAATTCCTCCGTCCGGCGTTCTCAGTCCTGTCTTCAAATATTGTGCCAAGATACACGGCCGCAATATCTGCGCCGATAAACACGAAGGCTGCCAGTCCGGAACTGAAAAAGACGAATGCCAGACTGCACGCCAGAAGCACCGCCCATTGGCAGCGCTTCGGCAGCAGATAATACAGCAGCAGTGCCGCCGCAGTGAACGCAAAAAACGAAAACGATGTTATCGTGAACATATCAGCTTATTTTGCGCGCTGAAGTATAATGTCTACCATTTCCCCAACGTTTTTCATTCCGGTGACCTCTGCCATAGTAAACTTTATTCCAAAACGGCGTTCCACAGCAACGACAAGGTTGATATGCTCAAGGCTGTCCCAGTCCTCAATGTCGTCTGCCGTTGTGGAATCTGTCACATGAAGAGTATCATCGTCAAACTCGTCCTGAAAGACCTCGTCCAGTGCTGCAAAAACTTCTTCTCTGCTCATTTTTCTTCCTCCGTTATATTTGTCTCATGCATTTTATATGTGGATACATCTGCGATGTAGTATCCTTCGCGCTTTTCAAAGCCCATTCGCTCGTACAGATCCGCCACCATGGCATTTTTCGGCGTCGGTATATACTCGCCTATAACTCTGCGGCAGCCGTTTTCCTCCGCAGTGCGTATAATGTCGTTCGTTATAAACTCTTCCATGCCTCTTTTCAACACACGGCAACTCATAAGCCATTCGCTGATGAAGAGAGTGTCCTCTTCCTTTTTATCCATGATAACAACGCTTATAAGTCCATAGTCGCCATATTTGTCCTGAAGACAGTAATACCTGGTGATGTGGTTCCCGTCGTCTGCAAGCGCCTCGATCTCGCTCTCCGTATACCTTACAGTGCGCAGATTGAACTGGTTGGAGCGCTGTGTAAGCTGCGCGATCCTTGGGTAATGGAATTTATCAAACGGCGCGGCCTGCGCCCGCATGTCCAGAGCCTTCAGATACTCGTCATAGCTTGTAAATTTTGCTACCAGCGCAGTTCTGTCCGCTTCCTGCCTGTACTGCTCGGTTCTGTCCGCATCCGCGGAAGAGAATGACGCCATCTCAAACAGGTTCAGCGCTCGAATACAGCTCAGATACCCGGCCGGGTCCTCAGGCAGCTCCGGTACGGTTATGTCAGGAATAAGCGAACGTACAACGCCGCGTTCAAACGGATTGTCGTCAAAGAACACAATGCTGTCCATTCCTATATTGAGCGTCTGCTGGATATATCTTATATTAGAAGCCTTGTCCTGCCAGTTTGCAACAAACATCGCAAAATCATCGAGACGCAGCACCATCTCAGGATGCTTCTCAAACGGCAGTCTTGCCGTATCCTCATTGTTTTTGCTGCATACAGCGAGTATTATCCCCCTCTTTTTGAGTTCCTTAAGATACATCTGGAAGTCAGAGAACGCATGGCCGGTACCAAGCTCTCCGATCTCTATACCGTCAAGGCCGTCGTCACCAATGACGCCGCCCCATAAAGTATTGTCAAGATCCAGTATGACACACTTCTTAATGCTCCCGCGCAGTGCCTTTATCACGTCTACGGTCCTTGCGGCGATATACGGCAGCGCTTCAAGCGAGAAAGGCATTTTTGCCATATAGTACAGCTTATCATCCCTGAACCGTTCGGAACCGATCCTGTTCTGAACGGCATTGATATCTACCGGGAAAACATTCTTTTTTTCTGCCGCCGCCTGACAGAGCATGCAGTTCAGCTTCGTGAGCTGATATGTAAACGAGCTTGCCTCACGCAAGGCATAGCTGCCCATACTGCCGTCATTCAGGTATGCGAAGCTGAATTGCAGAATATTGGTTCTTATTCTTTTTGAGATCAACTCCCAGTACATGCATATGCGTCCGAGCACCTCATCCGCAAATGCGGGCCGCTTCTCTGCCGGAGTGCCGCAGAAGCTCTCGTACAGCTTTTCCGTACACATTACTATGAGAACGCCGTCCGGCGCGAAGCGATAAAGCTCCGACGACTCATCCATGGTCTGCGCCTGTATCTGATCATAATCCGAGTCGAAAACATCAATATTAAGCATGCGGAGCGCCGCGTCGCCCTTTACGGCTTTCGCAATATGCTGTGTCGCGCAATCGCCGATTATTGCAAGCTTATAGCTTGGAAAAGCGGGATTCACATTTTTCGCCGCCTTTTTCAACGCATTGAAATCGTACAAAAAACTCATCTCTTTTCAATCAATTCAGAATAATATAAAATATAAATCGCGCCTTTTTGTCTGATTATACCATTGCTCTGCGCATAATACAATCACTTTGTCATCCGGCCGCCTGCTCAGCTGCATCCGTTTCCTTCGGAATGAACCACAGGTTCATATCGGTCTCTACGCCGATTCCCGGAACGCTCTCCGTAAAGCTGTACTGCCACATGTCCGCGGCATAATAGAAATTGGGGAAGCCGCTTTCGGGCAGCGCGAACCAGAACTCATAGCCGGTCAGCCGTGTGAGGTCATAGCCGTAATAGCCGAGGTTGCGGTTAAAATATATACACGGTACATAGCCCGCGTTTTTCACCGTTTCGCAGAACGCGACCGCACAGTCCGTGCGTCCCTCCATTGTGAGGCCGGCAGTGCGCGCATCGCCCGATTCGATCTTCTCCCAGTCGAAAACGACCGGCAGGGTTATATTATAATCCGAAATACGCTCCAGTACAAAGTGCGCCTCCTCGATGGCTTCCTGCACGGTTATCGCCTGCGAGAACATATATACGCCGACCTTCAGCCCTGCCGCCTGCGCGCCCTGAACGTTTGCCTTAAAATAGGGGTCTTCAAAAAGGCCGCCCTCTGTATATCCGCGGCGGCCGACCCGTATATATGCGTAGTCGATCCCCGCTCCGGCCACCTGCTGCCAGTCAATGTCGAGCTGATGCTCGGACACGTCGATCCCGCGCAGGACCTCATAGTCGCTGCCGGTATATTTTATTCTGCCGCTTTCTACCGTGAAAAACTCCTCTGTCAGTTCATTCACGGGAACGCCCTCCAGAGGCGTCATCCATACCCAGTCAAACCCGTCGTATATGTACACCTGTCCCGCATGCGGGTCCGCTTCCGCCTGCGGCTCCCTGTGCGTGAGCATCAGCACCACAAATACGGCAGCGGCAATGATCGCCAGCACAACGGCGGCAATACCTATCTTATATCTGACAGCAGTTTTCATTTATATCTCCATTCGGTGCTTTCAGTTTAAGGGTAAAATGCATTTTATCATACAGCGGGGATTATTTCAATTACGGCAGGTATGCAAGAAAAATTTTTTCATTTTCTTAAAAGTTTCTGTTGACAAACACCCGCTCTTTTGCTATTATTATCAGGCCGGTCAAGTGCTGGTGTAGCTCAGCCGGTAGAGCAGCTGATTTGTAATCAGCAGGTCGGGGGTTCGAATCCGTCCACCAGC
>OIYO01001450.1_pt1 | contig 12678 bp, 11 predicted proteins | sample 1588191 | NCBI WGS metagenome assembly OIYO01 (sample SAMN03283275) | human gut metagenome | biome: human-associated habitat; material: feces | host: Homo sapiens | place: Peru | collected 2012 | reverse complement strand
GGGGCATGCTAGCGGTATAGCGTGCTATGTTGAATAGTCCGATGCTATCGATATTTCAACACTTTCATGCAATACCGCTGCGTAGCCCCCTCTCCCCTTCGGGGAGCTCCCCCGATGGGGAGCCAAGAACGTTCTGCCGCTTAACTGAATAACATTACCCGCTTGGATAATGCTGACGATACGAGAAGAACGCTCTCCGCAGTCCTTCGGGCATTCCCCCCTGCTGCGAACTCGTTGAAGAGGGACACACCGAAGGAAGCGGATGGATGGCAGCGATCTGAAAACGAGTGAGAAACCATCCGCTCCCCGTTTCGTCATCCCGAGCGCAGCCGAGGGATCTTTCTGGCAGACCCATAAACGGCCGACGTGATACAGCAGGGAAACGAAACACAAAGACGTCGATTTTCATTTTCACACTGACATGGATAACCGCAGGGCAAGGAAGATTTCTCGACTTCGCTCGAAATGACGTTACGAGAAAGCCGCCTGCTGCCAATGTCCCCCTTTCCGATTATACTCTGCAATGAATCCGCCTTTCCTTAGCGCGCAAAAGACCGCAGCGGCATCGCCGCTGCGGTTTTTTATTCCTACTCCCTTATTCCTGATCCCTAGCCACTAGTCCCTAGTCACTTCTTATGCTTCACGATATACTCTTTCAGATCCGCATGGAGGATCTTCTTATAACTCTCCACCCCCGGCTGGTCATAGGCATTGACGCCCGCAAGCGCCCCCTCGTAGGCGATCGTGAGGAAGAGGAAATACATGAGCGCCCCCACATGGAAAGGCGTACACCTTCTCATGATGAGATCACAGCTCATGCGGCCATCATGCGCGAGCGCCTCCTCATCCGAGCGCTGCGCCGCAGAAAGCATGTAGGAAAGCGGGACCGGGCCGCGCTCTTTTCCCTCATCACAGAGGATGGCCGCGTCTTCCCGCGATTCCCTGACCGTGATGAACTGCACGAGCTTATTCCGTTTCCCCTCCTGATGCTCCTGCGTCAACGAATGCATATCCGTCGTCCCCACCGCCGCGACCGGGATACGGCCATAGTGGATCTCTTCCCCGGAGACCGTGAGCGCCTTGCCCAAAGACTCACCCAGGAGCTGTGCATACCACCAGCCGAGCGAGCGGAGACTGTCCCCATACGGCATGATGATCTCCGCATCGACACCATGATTCTTCCGCGCCAGATACTTACGGACCGCCAACTGCAGCGCCGGATTCTCCGAAAGCGAAAGACTGCGGCAAGCCTCTTCCGTCATCCTCGCCCCCGCCAGGAAATCCCGGATATCGATCCCCGAAAGCATCGCAAAGACCAGCCCCACCTGAGAGAAAACGCTGAAACGTCCGCCGATGCCATCCGGCACAGTGAAGCACGGCCAGCCATTCTTCTCCGCCAGAGGGCGCAGCGCCCCCTTCTCCTTGTCCGTCACCGCAATGACGCTCACCTCGCAGAACTTCCCCAGCATCTCACGCAGCGCCCGCTCTGCCATGACCGGCTCCAAAGTCGTCCCGGACTTCGAATTCACGACCAGCAGCACCTTGTGCTTCCACCACGCTGTCTGCGAGCTCCGCCGGATGCGGTCCACCAGCGAGAGAAGACTCACCGGATCCAGATTTTGCCCCGCAAAGTACAGTTGCGGATATCCGTGGCGCTCCTCCTTCGTCATCAGATTCCAATACTGTCCGCAGAAAAGATCAAAAAGCACCTGATTTCCAAGATACGAACCCCCGATACCGATTGACACCACGATATCCTGCTCCTTCGCCAGCTTCGAGAGCGCGAGCAGCCTCTCCCTCTCCTCTTTGGAGATCAGGATCTCTTCCTCCAGAAGATACGGCAGATGCGGGAAAAGCACGAGACTGCCGTCCGGCCCCTTCCCGCTCTTCCGAAGCCGCTCCACAGAAAGCGCCGCCTCACGGATGCGCTCCTTGCAGGCATCGATCTCCTCCTCCGTGATCCCCCAGCCCTCGCTGGAAAAATGCGTCATATCGATGGTCAATTCATCCTGAAAATGCATGCATACACCCCTGTTCCATCAGGCAGCCCGCAGCCGCCTGCCATTAGTCGACAATTATTATATCATATTTTTGTCTATTTGGGAGCTTTAAGGAAACACTGATTAAAACAAATCACTATGGCTTCCCGTGCGCAGCAAGTACAAAAACAGACGGTCTTCCTCCTTCTCATAAATGAGCAACCAGTCCGGTGCCACATGGCACTCTCTGCAGCCCGCAAAATCTCCCAAAAGAACATGATCGCGATATTTCGCCGGCAGCTTCTCCCCCAAACGAAGAAGTTCCACGACCTCTTGCAGCTTCTGAATCGGATAGCCACGTTTCTGCATGCTACGAAGCTCTTTCTTGAAACGGGAAGTCGGATACACGGTATAACTCATGAAAGGATCTCCTTGAACATCGCATCCACATCCGTGTAGCCCTTGTACTGTTCCGGATGCTTTTTCATTTCTTCCACTTCGCGTATTGCTTCCAAGGTGACCGTATTCGGTCTTTCTCCACCGATTTCAAAAGGTATGCGGTATTCACGCACCGTTTTTCTGGCGAACAAATTCATCGCTGCCGTCATCGTCAATCCCATATCATTGCAGAAGCTCTCAAACTGCTGCTTCAGCTCCGCATTCATGCGAATACTGACGGTGGTCATTTTAGTAGCACGAGCATTTTCCATGATACCCCTCCTTTACATTTACATTGTATGGTAAATAGCCATTCAATGTCAACAAATTAAATCATCATTCCCCCCATGCAAAAAGCCGAAGCGACAAACGCTTCGGCTTTTCCTTACTGATGATACCGGCTATATTTCTCCACAAACTGTGCCATATAGTTTTCCGCTTGCTTCAAGTCATCGGCATCAGGATGCTTCGCGGCTTCCTTCACCGTTTCCTCCATTTGCGCCGAATGGTGCGCACTGCCCTCCGGCATTTTCCTCATCATCGCCAGCAGTGCGGGATCGACAGCCCCCTGCACGGCGAAAACGCCGACGATCTGGTTATCCGGAGAGAGCGCCGTCCCTGCATTCGCAAATCCCGTATAGGCATGCTCTGACCGTGGATCGGCTCCCATGGTCTCAAAAAGGACGACATGCTTCCCATGAAGAGAGTGCAAAAATTCTTTTGCCTTCGCATCCGGGCCACCGCGATCGAGCCAGTACCCCGCAAAGACCACATCAAATCCATCCGTAGGCGGCATATCCTCCACGCGAGCCAGCAGGCTTCCCTCCGGCGCCGCCTTCGCCAGCGCTTCCGCCACACGCCGGGTATTCCCCGTGCGGCTGGAGTATGCGATTAAAACCTTCATACGATCCCCTCATTTCATATTCATCATATCGCCGAAACGCGCCCTGCCCGCACTCTCCGAGCGGCCCAGCAGCATGTACTGGGTCATATGGAGCATGCGGCGGAGCATCGTGCGGTACCAGTACCGCCCGGCAGATGTGTACACATATATATCGCCAGACTTCGTGACGAGCCCCCAATCTGCCCACTGATCCAAGAGCGGTGTAAGGAGCGCGGTGAAAGGCACTTCGCACAGCGTTTCCAACGCGGCTGGAGAAATGCGTCCGCGATCGCTCGCCGCCTCGATGGCCTGATAGATCCGCTGGTAGCGGCTCTCCTTCCGCGCCCCCATAGGGACGAATTTCCCAAGGAGGACCGCGCCGCGATACATCGCCTCCGCGACAGGCTTCATGAGCCCCAGACCGCCGATTTTTCCCCCGCAGGCCATGCCGATGGGAAAGATATCGCTGCCATTTGACGCAAGCGTATTGTAGATACTCTCCTCCCGCGCGTCCCATTTCCAGTGGGTACAGGAAATATTCGAAACGCCCGACACTCCCAGCTCCTCCTCCGCCGCGCGAAAGAGCGCCTGCAGGTACGGAACTTCGAGCGTCTTTCCCGCCTTGGCGAAAGACTTCGCCAAAGGTGAACCCTGAAGAAGCTGCAGCTTGTAGAGATCGAGCCCCGCTGCGCCACACGCCTTTGCATCGCGGATATCCTGACGCATCGTCTCTTCCGTCTCCCCAGGTAGCCCATAGATGAGATCAAGGATCATGAGCGCATCCTTCTTCGCAAAATGCGCCAGCCTCTCCATCGCCTGTTCTCGGGGGAGCGGACGGCCGATCCCATTTCGGATCTTCGTCTGGAACGACTGCACGCCGAAGCTGAATCGATTCACCCCGCCGGAAATCGCCGCATCCATCTTTTCATCCGTCATGTCCGAAAGGCTCGACTCCATCGTGATTTCTGCATTCTCCATCAATGGGAAGACCGTGCGGATCCGCCCCAAGATCCTTTCGATATCCTCTGCCGACAGGATCCCCGGCGTCCCACCGCCGAAGAAAACCGAGCGGATATGCGAACGCGTGAGGTACGGCCGGCCGGCGAGCGCATCTATCTCCCGGCAGAGGAGCTTTGCATACTCGTGCTGCTCCCTCTCATCCGCCTTCTTTTTGAAAAATGCACAATACGTGCAGGAAAGCCGGCAAAACGGCACATGGATGTACACAGCAGATTCCTTAGTAGGAACTCCCGTCTCCCAAATATCTTTCATGAGCGACGGCAGCTTCAGCGGAGACACCACCGCCGTATCACTTGCCGCGAAAGGTTCATCCTGCCACTCGATATCCCAAGCCGTACGACGCGTCCCGCCGCCCGTAGCATACACCGGCTCCCGGTACATAGACTCTATATTCTTCTCATAAGAAATCATCGCTGCCCTCCATATACTACATCCGCCATATAGGAAAGCGCCTTCGGATACTCCATACCGGGACTCGACAGAAACAGTTTCTGCGGAAGGAAGTACACACGCCCTGCCTTCACTGCACGCATCCCTGCCCAGGCAGGCTGTTCCATCAAGGACTTTCGAAACGCCTCCTGCTGCTGTCCCGGCATCACCATCGTCGTCAGGAAAATAATATCCGGGTCCTTTGCGACCAACGTCTCCAGACTGAAAGGCGGCAGCTTCATATCCCGGTCATTGTCCAGCACGAATACATTGCGGATGTGAAGAAGCGCTGCCGTTTCCGTCGCGATCGTCCCCTTCCCTTCCAGCGTCACCGAGTGCGGCGTCCCATGAAGGATCGCACACGTATACTCCTTAAGAGACAGGCCGGATACCACGCTCTCCATGTCCTTCCTGAGCTGTTCCCTCGCCTTCACGCCTTCCGCATGATGCCCCGTCACATCACCCAGGACCTCCGCAGCGCGCTCTACATCCTCCAAAGAAGACGCAGAAAGCAGCATGAAAGGGATCCCATTCTGCTTCATCACTTCCGTAAACCTGTCATGCAGCCCGTGCAGACCGATCACCAGATCCGGTTTCTCGGAAATCACCGCCTCCGCATTGACCTGAAACGTATATCCCACCGTCTTCTTCCCCGCTGCATAGGAAGGCGGCTTATCCCCCGGGCTGTCCGCCCAGGCGATGAAGTCTCCCCCCACCGCGTGCATGATATTCAGGAACGACGGCGCGAGAATGATGATCCGCTCCGGCTTCTTTGCGAGCACCACGTCCCTTCCCACCGCATCCGTCATGCGATAGAAAGCCTCCGCGTGTTCCCCCGTCATCTGAGGAAACCCGCAGCCCGCCGCGACCGAGAAGAAAAGCAGAAGGCAGAGCGCGAGCCACTTTCTCATAGCGCCTCCTCTTAGAACTTATGCTCCCAGCCGAGAGACCAGTAGCGCCCGTCCAGATAGCAGTCCGTATCCACCTTGTCGAAAATGTTCTGTACGCTACCATAAATACGGGTGTCTTTATTCACTTTACGCGTCAACGTGAAATTCAGCGTATGATACGTCTTTCGTGGACCAGCAGAAAGAGAGTTTCTGCCCTGAACAGGTGTTGCATATCTATAATTCAGCTCATCCCACAAAAGAGCACTCCAGCCGATATCTTTTCCATCATCATAGGACAGAGAATAGACCTGCGAAAGCTCGCTTCGCTGCTCCAGATCTCTCCAATGTGAATCTTCCCCGCGCTGTTTGGCATCAAACAGCCAAGTCGAATTCACTTTGAAATTCCAGCGATCATTGATCTTGACACCCAGTGTATGTTCAAGACCATTAAATTTAGCCTTTTCGATATTTTCACTTCTGGATGTATTCCCCACCGTCGAGATTTTTCTATATTGGATCAGATTATCTGCCGTCGTATGGAAATACGTCAACGAGGTATTGACTTTATCCCATTCTTTTTCAAGACCGATATCCCAGCTGCTTGAGGTTTCCGGCTTCAGCTCCGGGTTGCCAAGCAGAGTAACCTTATTGCCGGCCATATCCATCGTGAAGTGGTAGTACAACTGCGGAATGGTAGGCGCCTTGAAGCCCTTCCCGTAATTGGCTTTGATGCGGAAAGAATCATCTGCCTTGTAGGTGACACCCAGCTTGGGAGAAGTATGGCTGCCAAACATGCTGTGATGGTCATAACGGACAGCAGGAACAATGAACCACTTGCCGATGGTAATTTCATCCTGCAGATACGCTGCATAGGTACTGATTTCCTTCTCAGAGACCTTAATCGTCACCCCATTCTGCGTAATACTCCCCACATTTTCTGCTGCATCTCCGAGATTCGTACCATATACTTTATTCTTCGTGTATTCTGCGCCAAACGTCAGTCTATGCTGATCATTGATACGCATAGAATCTCTGCCTTCGATCGCCCAAAGCTTATTGGAATTGGTATTGAATTCATACTCGCCTCTCCCATTCATCATGCCAAGGATCATACCGGAGTAGCGGCTATCCGAAGTCGGAATTGAGGATACTTTGGTGGTCGTGTTGTTGCTCCATTTAAATTTACTGAGATAGGTCTGAATCTGCCAGTCATTTCGGCTTGTCGATCCATTCCAGCTAAGGCCATACGTTTTCTGATTGTAGTGCGCATTTCCATCGCCTTTGCTGACCTTGTAACCATAGACCGCCGCCGGTGCTGCCTCTCCCTCCGGTACCACTCCCTTCTGTTGCATTTTGTGCCAGCTCCCCTGCACCATCATAGTCGGAACAGTGACAAATTCCTTGCCGTCCCCCTCTTTCGTCTGATTCTGAGAGAAGGCATCTGCATAGAAATTCAAATAGTTATGGTCGTTGAAATGATACTTCGCATCAAAATTATAGGTCTGCGCTGTCCCATGATAATTCGTCCATACGCTATTTTCATCCCGATCCGCTCTTTCCCGATTGAACCTCATATCCAGCGTTGCAGAGAACTTCCCGATCTCCCCAGAGTCCAAATGCCACCAGTTGGTGAAATCTTCACTGCTGTTCACGAGCCCCGTGCGTACTTCGGCCTCTTTCGATCCCTTCGTAATGATATTGATGACACCGCCCATGGCCTCTGAACCATACAGCGCACTCGAAGGACCCTTGACAATTTCGATCTTCTCGATATTATCTACATTGATGCGGTCGAGCGCATTTGCATTCCCGAGGCCCGAGCCATCCGCTTCGTTCGCCACGCGGTGACCATTCACCATGATGAGCGACTTATCCGTACTCATCCCGCGGACGATGATCTCATGACCGCCGCCACGCACCTTCCGCGTCATGGTAATATTCGCAAAGTCCGTGATCGCATCCCGCACATTCGTCGCACCGCTCTTCTTGATATCCGAGCTTGTGATGATCTGCGTAGACGCCGGCACATTCTTCACATCATTCTCTGTGCGCGTCGCTGTGACGACGACAGCATCGAGCGTATACATTGGAAGGGCTTCTTCGGCAAACGCAAGCCCCCCCGGCAGCATGGATACCAATACAGAAGCAGTCAGCAGCTTCTTTCCATAGACTGTTCTCTTGTTAGTCATTTTTATCTCCTCTATAAATGCTATAAAACGGAACAGTTTCCTCTCAGCAGTCTTCCCTATTCTCTGATGAGATATAACTATGACAATTATACATTATATTTTATTTAATTACAATTATTTGTTAATTCTTTATTTTGTGAATTTAATCAAATGCATTTTAAAATCAAAAAAGCATCCCCTCATGATAAAAAATCATAAAGGGATGCTGAAAACTCGGGACTGTAAAAAATGTTAAATCATTTTTTACAGTCCCTTCTCTTCGATTTCCATTCTTAAGAATATGATAACGGGTGCCAAATGATATGATTACTCATCACTGCAACATGAACCATCACGCTTTCCCTCTCACTCATACTGCATACTGTACGGCACCTGCGTATTTTCTTCCAGCCATCTCGCAACGGCAAGACCTCGGGGATGTACGACCACATTTCTTTCCGCCTCAGACAGCAGCGATAATTCTCCATACATCATCAACTGCCCGCCAGGAATGAACAATACATTCTCCCAGCTTTCATCGGACGCAGGATCCAGGATGCACTGACCGATCACATTGATTTTCCCCGCCTGCTTCTTCTCTGAAAAGTGAGGCACTTTACGCAGCAGAGAAATCATAGCGTCCGACCAACCCCGATCGGCATCACCAGTAAACCCGCTGGCGTCGGATACGCACACGGGAATGTCCATCGCAGACTGGCAGATCCCCTCGATATCATCCCCCATCAGCGCCGGGCCGCAGTTTACCGCTACCCCCATGACAGCATAGTCCGCCTCCTGCCGCATATCCTGTGCCACTTGCAGCAGTTTCTTCTTTGCTCCAAAGACCAGGTCATTCTCCTCGATCAGCGTGCTGTACATCCGCCTCGCCCAAAGAGGCTCACACTCTGCGATCCTCCGAGAGGTCAAAGCCGAGCACCACATGGGCGAATCCAGAACCAACCCCAGATCGGAAATACTGAGAAACGCCGCAGCCGCTCCCGCCATGGCCGTTTCTTCTTTGCACACCCGCCATCGATCCAGCTTACTCATCACAGCCTCCATAGGTTTTTACGATCTGCGTGATAAAGGAAATCCATCCCGCATATCCCAGACATGACGGAATCAGGATCTCATGACTTTGCCGCAGATCAAAAGAAACGGTAGACAGCCGTACATCCGCTGATACCTCCTGCCTGCTCCATTTCAATGCCCCGCACTCTGTTTCCACGACAGAGCGTATCGACGCTTCATCCTCTTGCGGGATCATCGCCGCCAAGACGATGGTGATATCTTCGATCCCCATCGCCCGAAGAAATGCCACCGGCTGCCTCAGCCCCTCTGCCTGCCGGGTAATTCCCAGCTGCATCCGGCAGCTTTTCCCACGAACAGCACGTTTCCCCTCCTGCAGCAATTTCATCAGACGGCTTTCCTGCTTCCGGCAATACATTTCCATGACCTCTTCTTTTTCTCGCAAAGAAGCCATCTCCATAAAAGCACGTCGGCTTTCTGCAGGCGTGCGGACATGGGTCCAATTCACCATGGGTACATCCAGTCTATGTGCCATATACAGAGCATTCTCTGTCGATGCCTGTTCCTGAAAAGCCCCCCTGGTGAACGATACGACCTGTGACGCACGCCCCATGTCTATATAATCGTTCCTGCTGACACCCACGGGCGGACACAGAATGCGTGTGAACCCCAAAAGGCGCAGCACCTCCATGAGCTCATGATATTCTTCCGGTGAACTATAAGCCGGTGACAAGCCGGACACTAGGCAGATCTCCCGGTCTTTTTCTGCCTTCACCTGCGGAAGAGTCCATGTATCAAACAGCAGCCGCGCCATGGAAGTAACAGTATCCACCAGGCCTGGCACCATAAAGCCGTGCCCTGGCAGCAAAACGACGGTCGTGCCGGTTTCCGCTTCTACCTCCTGACACAGCGCCTCGGTATCATCCCCAATGACACCCGGCACACATCCGCAAACGACTAAAATCACTTCGGGATGGATCTCATCACAGATATCTTCCAGACAACGTCTGAGCTTTTCATTGCCGCCAAATACAGCATCCTGATCGGTCAAGCCCGTACAGAAAAGAAAGCCATCCATTTTCCTGTTCCCAGTGATTTCTCTGTATTTTTCTCCCAACGACCGGAACGCATCCCACACCACCTTGGAGCAGGATCTGACATTATGAATAACCACCGCACATCTTGGATTTTGTACTGCCCCCAAGGCAGCCTGCATGAGATTACAGTGAATGATCTTTCTCTGCTTTCCCGGCGTGAAAATCATGACGCGCTCCCCTTTCCTTCATAGACTGCCTGATACACGGTCTCGATCCCTTCCGTCACATGATGAGAGAGACAATTCACATTCCGCTGCGGCAGGATGACGACCTGCTTATCCCGTATCGCTCTCATAGAGGAATAGGCCGGATTCTCATACATCTCCTGCAGCTGCTGCTCGCTGTCTTTAAAAGCGCCCCCTTGTGACCAGTTCCCCATGATAAGCATATCCGGATCTGACTGTACGAATTCCTCCTTGCTTAAAATCATGGATGTCCCATTCCCAGAAAGTGCCGGCGGACGCACATCATTATAGACGTCTATCGTCCCTGCGCGGGTCAACACATCATGAAATATATTTCCTTCCCCGCCGATAGGACCAAAGCGAAGCACCAGCATCACCCGCTTCTTCTGATTTTCCGGAATGACCGCCACCTTCTTCTCTATGTCCCGCAAGCGGCTTTCCATCTCTGCGATCAGCGTCTCTGCCCTGTCATTCTCTCCCACCGCTCTCCCCAGCGAGCGGATCTCATCCGGTATATCCTTGATCAACTTGGCATCCTTGTAAACAAAGACCGGAAGCCCCGCACTTTCCAATGACTGCACCATCTTGATCTGACTCTCACCCACCACCACCAGATCCGGGCGCAGCGATATCATGTGCTCAGGACTGTTATCGACCTCTGTCGTGACATCCTTTGCACTCTCGACTGCCATAGATAGACCCGGGTCGTGGATCCATTTGTCCATGGCCACGATGCGGTCATGCGGTACCAGGTCGAGCAGTATCTCATCCGCAAAGACATATGTGGAAATGATGCGTTTTGGCTTTTCCTTCATGTGCAGCGTCTTCCCGCGGGCATCCGTCACCGTGTACCCGTCCCCTGACTGCGGCGTATCACTCATGCATCCGCCTAGCGCGATCGCACAGATCGCTGCCAGAAGGAGGCTTAGCAATTTCTTCAGCATGATTTCTCCTCATAGAAAGAAAAGGGAATTTCAGTTGATTGAAATCCCCTTTTCTGCATCTTATAAACTATCAGAACTTATGCTCATAACTCAGCAGCCAGCTTCTTTCCTGCATGCAGGCTCCCGGCGTCGAGCCTCTGTAATCATCTCTGTCCAAAACGTTGCTGATTTTCAGAGAAACTGCATCGTTTTCCGTGAGTTTCTGCCGGACATTCATATCCAGAGAAAACATCGGATCGGTATCCTTCACCCTTTGTCCTGCATAGTTGAAGAACAGATTGACCGAGGTGTTTTTCCTATTATATGCAACATCCGAGTGAATACTCAAACGGTTTTCTGCCCGTTCCCAGCTAGAGCCCGCTTTTTTCTCCAACTGTTTTGGATTGCTGCTGGAAATTCCAATATTATAAGAGAACCCCTGCGGCACCGTCCATCCGTAGCTCAATTCCACGCCCGTATTTTTATACTTATCCGCATTGTAATTCATCTTAAGGCCAGTTCCGGGAACATCATCAGAATAAATACGGTCTGAAATTTCCATGTGATATACATCAAACTTCCACATGCCATGTTCGCCCACCTGCTTCTTCAGGCCAGCTTCATATGTCCAGGCTTTTTCAGACTTCAAGTCCGGATTCGGCAGCGTTGTCGCACTGCTGCCATATCGTTTTGACAAATCCGGCTTTCTCAAAGATTTATTGACATTGATGTAAGCAGAAGACGTAGGATTCAGCTTGTACAGCAACTGGAAGGACGGGCAGAACGCATTTCCCGAATCACCAGTAAATACTTCACGCGCACCAAACAGGAACTTTGTTTTTTTGTTCAAGTCTGTGTCCGTCAAAAAATAAACAGCCCCATAGTTTCTGTCTCGCTCGATCCAATGATTCCCCGATAAATTTCTAAAGCGTTCATTTTCAAACATACCACCCGCTGTCAAATCTGTCCAGCCAAGATCCCATTTATTGACTACGTCTACGCCATAAGAACGGCCTGTGTCTTTACCATCACGGCCATTATACGTATATTTCCAGGCTCTGTCCTGATAGTACGTCGTCACACGCAGATCTTTATTGGTATACGTGATCTGCGAAACATCATACAGGGTATTGCTGTCATAGGAACCTGTCTTAGCCAGTGTCCTGGCATTCAGCGTATCTACATCAGAATGTCTGTCGCTATAGAGGTACATGAAATTCCAATGTTCATTCGGTGTGTAATTTACGTTGACGCTATCCCGATACATATTTGTCTGATCATACAGTGTGGATGTCGATTTCGAAAGAATCCCTGCATCTTTGATGCCATAGTGTTCATAGGCCACGGACAGCCCTTTCGCATTTACATAGCCGGAAATATTTCTCTGGGTATGATCACCAGCACCTACTACGATTTTGTTTTCGTTATCCTTTTTCGTGATGATATTGATAACGCCCGTCGTCGCATTGCTGCCGTATAAAACAGCTGACCCCCCCTTGACAACTTCGATCCTGTCGATGCTGGTCGCAGACAAGGTTCCCATTTGGAAATAGTAGTCCTGAGTCAGAGGGATCCCATTGATCATGATGCTCATATGACCAGAAATCCCGCGAATCCCCGGATTGCCATTGCCAAAC
>OIYO01001448.1_pt1 | contig 12685 bp, 8 predicted proteins | sample 1588191 | NCBI WGS metagenome assembly OIYO01 (sample SAMN03283275) | human gut metagenome | biome: human-associated habitat; material: feces | host: Homo sapiens | place: Peru | collected 2012 | reverse complement strand
ACCACGCTCGAGGCCACGGCCGCCGACAGCCGCAACGACGTCATCACGACCGGCGCGGTGCTGCTGGGCTGCCTCGCGTGGCAGCTCTGGGGCGTCCGGGTCGACGGCTATGTCGGACTGCTGGTCGCGCTGTTCATCTTCTGGTCGGGCATCTCCATCGCGAAGGACACGATCAGCCCGCTTCTCGGCGAGCAGGCCTCGCCGGAGCTGGTGAGCAGCATTTCCGAGCTGGTGCTGCGGCACGAGGGCATCCTCGGCATCCACGATCTGATGGTGCATGACTACGGACCGGGGCAGTGCTTTGCCAGCGTCCACGCCGAAATGAGCGCGGCAGAGGATCCACTTTATTGCCATGACATCATAGACGATATTGAACGCGACGCCCTGCACGATCTGCGGGTGCATCTGGTCATCCACTATGACCCCGTCGTCACGGACGACGAGGAGCTCAACCGCCTGCGCGGGATCGTTGGCGAGCTGCTGCACGGGATCGACCCGGCGATCCGCACGCACGATTTCCGCATGGTGCGCGGCCCGTCGCACACGAATTTGATCTTCGATATGGAGATCCCCTTTGACCTCGGCGGCCGTCGGCGCGAGCTGTATGACGCCGTGCGGCAGCGGGTGCGGCAGGAGTGCGCGCATTACTACACGATCGTCAACTTCGACGAGGTGCCGCGCCGCATATAATTTTTGAATTTTCTGTAAGGATTGTGCGCATTGTCTTTTCATTCGCGCCGATCTGTGCTATACTATTTCATAATTTCAACAGGAAAGACTCGGAAAGGGCAATTATGGGACTTTTTACGAAAATGTTTGGAACGCGGTCGGAGCGCGAGGTCAAGAAGCTGACCGCGACGGTCGACCGCGTGGAGGCGCTGGGCGCCGATATGAAGCAGCTGACGGACGAGCAGCTGCGCGCGAAAACCGACGAATTCAAGGCGCGTCTGCAAAAGGGCGAGACGCTCGACGAGCTTCTGCCGGAGGCGTTCGCCGTCTGCCGCGAGGCGGCCGACCGCGTGCTGGGGATGCGGCCTTACCGTGTGCAGGTGATCGGCGGCATCGTCCTGCATCAGGGACGCATCGCCGAAATGAAGACCGGCGAGGGCAAGACGCTCGTCGCCGTCCTGCCGACCTACCTGAACGCGCTGACCGGCAAGGGCGTGCATATCGTTACGGTCAACGACTATCTGGCCAAGCGCGACGCCGAGTGGATGGGAAAGGTACACCGCTTCCTCGGCCTGACGGTCGGCCTGATCGTCCATGACCTCACGCCGAAGGAGCGCCGCGCGGCCTATGCCTGCGACGTGACCTACTGCACGAACAACGAGCTGGGCTTCGATTACCTGCGCGATAACATGGCGCTTTATAAGCAGGACATGGTGCAGCGCGGGCATAATTTTGCCATCGTCGACGAGGTCGACTCGATCCTGATCGACGAGGCGCGCACGCCGCTCATCATCTCCGGCATCGGGCAGAAGTCCACGGAGATGTACAGCCGCACCGAGGCTCTCGTCGCCCGCTTCCGCAAGAAGGTCATCGCGGAGACGGACGAAAAGGAGGAAGAGGACGTCAACGTTGACGCCGACTACATCGTGGACGAAAAGGCCAAGACCGCGACGCTCACCGCCCGCGGCATCGCCAAGGCCGAGCAGTATTTCGAGATCGAGAACCTCTCCGATCCCGAAAACTCCACCATCGCCCACCACATCAATCAGGCCATCAAGGCGCACGGCACGATGAAGCGCGACATCGACTACGTCGTCAAGGACGGCGAGGTCGTCATCGTCGACGAGTTCACGGGCCGACTGATGTTCGGCCGCCGCTACAGCGAGGGTCTGCATCAGGCCATCGAGGCCAAGGAGCACGTCACCGTCGCCCGCGAGAGCAAGACGCTCGCGACCATCACCTTCCAGAATTACTTCCGCCTTTACAAGAAGCTCTCCGGTATGACCGGTACAGCGCTGACCGAGGAGGAGGAATTCGGCACCATCTACAACCTCGACATCATCGAGATCCCCACCAACCGCCCCATCGCCCGTATCGACAACGAGGACAGCGTGTACAAGACCGAAAACGGCAAGTACCGCGCCGTGATCCAGCAGGTAAAGGCGTGCCACGCCAAGGGGCAGCCCGTGCTGGTGGGCACCATCTCCATTGAAAAAAGTGAAATCCTCAGCAAGTACCTCAAGCGGGAGGGCATTCCCCACAATGTGCTGAACGCCAAGTATCACGAGCTGGAAGCCCAGATTGTGGCACAGGCCGGTAAGCTGGGTGCCGTCACCATCGCCACCAACATGGCCGGTCGTGGTACGGATATTATGCTGGGCGGTAACGCCGAGTTCCTGGCCAAGGCGGAGATGAAGCGGATGCAGTTCAGCGATGAGCTGATTGCAGAGGCTACCGGCTTTGCCGAGACGGACAATCAGGAGATCCTGAACGCCCGCAAGACTTTCCAGGATCTGGAAAAGAAGTATAAAGAAGAAATTCAGGAAGAAGCGGACAAAGTGCGCGAAGCCGGCGGCCTGTACATTCTGGGCACCGAGCGCCACGACTCCCGCCGTATCGACAACCAGCTGCGCGGCCGTTCCGGTCGTCAGGGTGATCCCGGTGAGAGCCAGTTCTACCTGTCCTTGGAGGACGATTTGATGCGTCTCTTTGGCGGCGAGCGTATGCAGGCCATGATGAGCCGACTCACCGACGATGAGGACATGCCCATTGAGTCCAAGATGATCTCCCGCACCGTAGAGTCCTCCCAAAAGAAGGTAGAGGGCCGCAACTTCGGTATTCGTAAGAACACCTTGCAGTACGACGATGTAATGAACCGCCAGCGTGAGCTGATCTACAAGCAGCGTGACCAGGTGCTGGATGGCATTGACCTGACGGAGAAGATCCGCGGTATGCTGGAAACCAACATTGCCGAGAATGTGGGCAACTACTGCTCCGGCGAGACCCAGGCAGACTGGAATATCGCCGGACTGAAAGAGAAGTACAAGGGCTGGCTCACCACCGACGAGGATTTCCAGAATGTGGATGAGCTAACCGTGGACGATGTGGTGAATACCTTGACCCAGCGGGGTCTGAAGCGGCTGGAAGAGAAGCGGGAGCTGATCGGCGACGAGATGTTCACCGAGTTCCAGCGCATGGTGCTGCTGCGCAATGTAGATGTGCTGTGGATGGACCACATTGACGCCATGGACGACCTGAAGCAGGGCATTCACCTGCGGGCTTACGCCCAGCGTGACCCGGTGGTGGAATTCCGTATGCAGAGCTACGATATGTTTGACGAGATGACCGCCGCCATTCGGGAGAACACCGTGCGTATGCTGCTGACCCTGGTGCCCCGTCGCCGGGAAGATGTAGAGCGCAAGGCCGTGGCTAAGGTCACTGCCACCTCTGCCGGTGGGGACGATACCGCCACCCACACCACCGTGCGTAAGGGCAAGAAGGTAGGCCCCAACGATCCCTGCCCCTGCGGCAGCGGCAAGAAGTACAAAAAGTGCTGCGGTGCTCCGGGTAAAGAAAAGCCCACCCAGGAATAATACCTAAATCACAAACCGGCCGAGACCATCAGGTCCCGACCGGTTCTTTGTTTGTATTCGTTTACTTTTTTTCGCCGGCACAGATGGCACGGGTCATAGAGGACGCATGCCGCCGCCCCCACAGTACATATACCGCCACAGACAGCACATTGGCCACCGCGATTACGCCAAACATAGAGCCATAGCCCACCCGATCAATCAGCAAGCCGGCCAAACCGCCGCCGAGGCCGATTCCGATATCATAGGCACACAGGAAGGTGGAGTTGGCAGCGCCTCGCCGTTGCGGCGGTGCCGTATGTACCGCCATAGATTGAAGCGCCGGTTCAATGCCGCCAAAGGCATAGCCGGACAGCGCCGCCGCTATTAAAAAGGTAACATTCCCCGGCACCAGTGCCAACAGCAGCAACGCCGCCAGCATCAGCCCGTTGCAGCTATACACAAACAGCGCCTCGCCCCGTTTGTCCGCCAATTTGCCGATTGTCACACGAGAGAGAAACAGCAGTACCGCCATAACCGTAAAGAACAGTCCGCCGGACACGGTAATTCCGGGCTGTGCGGCAGCAAACTTCAAAATATAATTTTCCAGCGCACCATAAGTCAACAAAAAAATCAACACAACCACAGACGCCGGCAAAGCCGACGGTTCTACTAAATCGCCCGGGCGCAGCGGTTTTTTTACCCGCGGCAGCGGCTTGGTACGCAAACAGAACAGCAATACCAAAGACAGCACCATACAGCCGGCAGCCACGCCGAACAGCGCGCCAAATCCCCGCTTCATCAGCGCTTCACCGATAGCCGGTGCGCAGGCAGTGGCCAACGCCGTAGCCATACCAAACATACCCATACCCTCCGAAAAGCGGGAACGAGGCAAAATATCCGTGGCCATCGTAGAGGTAGAGGTATTCGCACACGCCAGCGACAACCCATGTACCATACGCAGCAGAATTGCCAATGCAAGGGAAGCCAATGCCGTATAAATCAGCAGATACCCCATAGGCATCAGTGCCATACCAATCAGCCCCACACCCAGCAGCACCCGGCGGCGGCCGGTGTCCAGCAGCCACCCCACAAACGGCCGTGCCAACACGGCAACCAGCGAAAATGCCGTAGCGCAGGCGCCGGATACCGTGTCCGAATATCCCAAACGCTCAATAAAAAACGGAAAGGTTGACAGGATCATCAAGTGATTCAAAAACACCAAAAAATTGATAATAATAACCAAAACAAAATCTTTGGTCCACAGCTTCTCTTTGTCTTCCATTACTCTGCCTCCCCATGCTTATGAAAAATTTGCCGCAACAGCGCACGACTTACCGGTCCGGCTGCAAACAGATTCCAGAGCAACGCCATGGGAAAGTTTTTCAACACAGTACCTACCCACATAGCAGGCAACTGCAGCACCGGTTGATGGCCCAAAATGACTTGAAATAACACAGTCGCCACAAGGCTCATTGTAGGGCACATCACCAGTACCGTACAGCAAGAACGGGCCAGCATTTGCAAAAACGGGCTGTCCTGCTCGCTGACCAACCAGGCAGCCAGCTTGGCGCCCAGCCGATTACCCCACAGGTTAGAAAATAAAAACACAAAGAGCCACATAAAGGACGCTTCCTTCAGCGCACCTAAAAACACGGTATTGCGCATATCGCTGAAGCCGCCCACATGCTGCAAAACGCCGCTTTTCAGCGCTACATTGTACACTTCCATTCCGTAGGCCATGGTTACGGACATCAAAATTCCGAACACCAAACCCTGTCCTTTTGTTTTTGGCATAAATCATTACCTCCTTTGCCAAAATCGGCAAACAAAAAAAGCGCAAGTCCGATCCGGACTTACGCTTTTTTGCTACTCGATGGTGCTTATTTTAGCAAATTCAATTGCCCTTGTCAAGAATGAACTTTGACAAAGAAAAAAGGAAACGCCTGCACCAAACGGAACAGGCGTTCTCTCTTATATGATATGTATAGACTTACTGCTTGGCACCGTTATCAAACATCTCCAGCGCCTTTACACTGACGGCAAAGCAGCCGGCCAGACCCTCTTTGTTCATATTGTCGTAGGTGTCCCGGCGGGTGTGGTAATAGTCCTCCAGCTTGTGGTTCAAACCGGTAACGCCGGTGGCACGGAACCCGGCCTGGGCAAAGGCCGCAGAGTCGGTAGCGCCGCCCAGCGGGGGCACCCAGCCCTTCTTACAGGGCACATGAATGGCGGCGGCTGCCTCCATAAACAGGTCGGACACATCTTTATCTGCCTTCACGGTGCCGTTCAGATCCCGATAGTTGGTCATCAGGAACTTGGGATCGTGAATGGTGTCGTAAGAGAAAATGAAGGTGGGCACATCGTCAAACTCGCCCTTGTGCTGCTCGCACCATGCCTTAGCGCCCCGCAGACCGGCCTCCTCGGAGCCGGACAGGATCACGCCCACTTCCGTGTTCTCCAGGGTAATACCGGCGTCCTGCAACGCCTTCATCACAGCAATACCCATATAGCAGCCGGACAGGTTATCGTTGGCGCCGTCTACAATGCGGTTCTTGTTCCACATCCAGTACAGTCCCACTAAGAACGGCACAAACAGCAGCCCCCACATGGCCGCCTTAAACAGGCCGGTATGGGGATTAATGGCGGAGAAGGTCAGGCCGTTCTGTGCCATATACATAATGGACAGCACCAAATAGTACACAGCACCTACGCCGCAGATGATGGCGTGACCCTCAAAGCCAACGCCGCCCAGCTTGTAGTTCACCGGCCACTCCCAGGCCGCGTCCGGGTGACCGTTAAAGAAAATGCGGCGTTTCACTTCGCCGGTGCACTGCTTCACAGCCGTTACATTATGGCCGGTCTTTTCCGGGAAGCAGCGGTCAACCAGCTTTTTGTACAGACCAAACTGCATAAATACAATGAACAGACCCACAACAATCAGCACCGCAGACAACAGTGGGCAGAAGAAAAAGCAAACAATGGCCGCCAACACAAAGGTGATGGTAAAATAAATCCAACCAAAGAACGAGCCGGGGTTCTCCTTAAAGGACTCCACATCTGCCCGCTGGCAGCCGCAGTCTTTCTTCAGCACCTGGGCCATGTATTCACAGGCCTGCTGCTCACCCTTAGAGCCAGGCTCGCGCTTTTCAAAATCCCGGCAAATGTGGGTGATCTCATCCACCATGTAGTCCGCATAGTGGTCTTTTTGATCAATAATGTGTTTCAGATCCATAAAAATACCCCTTTCCTATAGCGCATCGGTCCACAGCGGCACGCCGCTACCCTCTCCCAAAGGCAGCCTATCCTGCACAGCAAAATTTATGCAGCAACAGGCATGCAAAGACCAATTTGCCCTCGCATAATACGATACTTTAACTTTACCATAGGAACGATGTCTATTTTTGTCTAATTCGTTAACAATCTATGAATAAAATGTAAACACACGATTTAAGGTTCCTTTTGTTCCGCCACGCCCTTGCGAATGGCCCGATGAAGGGAGGTGAAATACAGCACCACCGCCAGCAGACAGGTGAACACATCTGCCACCGGCTGGGTAACAATCACGCCATCATAGCCCCAAATGCTGCTCAGTGCCCAAATGACAAGGCCGTAGATCACGCCCTGACCGCTGATGGACAGCACGAAGGCGCCCACCGCCTTGCCGGTGGCCTGGAAAACACAGGTGGTCACCAGGGTAAAGGCATAAAATGCGGTGCCCAGCAACAACCGCCGCAGCATGGCAACCCCCAGGTCGTACACGCTGCCGTCCTGCATAAACAGGCGGATCAGCAGCGGCGCAGCAGCAAAGACAATCACAGTTAGCACCAAACCCAGCCCAATCGTAAACTGGTAAGAAAAGCGCAGCACCTGGCGCAGCCGCCGGTAATTCTGGGCGCCGTAATTGTAGCCGACCAGCGGCTGCACCCCAAAAGCAAAGCCGATGAGCACCAGCACGGCGATCATACTCACCTTCAGCGCAATGCCCATGGCCGCCACCTTATCCGTACCGTAAGGCACCAAAAACCGGTTGGTGATCAGCATACAAAAGCTCTGGGCAATGTTGGTAATGGAAGCCGGAATACCGATGGCAAACACCTGACCCACCTCCCGGCGGCTCACTCGCAGCAGCCGAATATTCACAGACAAATGGCGGCTGCGCCGTATCAGGAACCACACATAGTACAGATCCGTAAACACATAGCCGATCACCGTGGCAATGGCCGCGCCGGCAGCCCCCAGTTTGCAGCCAAAGATCAACACCGGATCCAGCACAATATTCACCACAGCGCCCAAAACAGAGCCGATCATGGACGCGTTGGCAAATCCCTCGGTACGCAGCTGGTTACACGGGGTGAAGGACAAAATGATAAACGGCGCGCCGACGGCGATCCAGGTATAATAATCCCGGGCGTATTGCACCGTGTCAGCCTGGGCGCCCAGCATCGTCAGCAGCGGCGTGCGCAAAAGCAACAGCAGCACCGTAATGCCCACGCCGGTAAACAACGCACCGTAAAAGCAAAACACGCTCAGTCGCTTGCCGTCCTGGTCCCGCTTTTGGCCAAACAAGCGGGAGATAAAAGAACTGCCACCCAGGCCGAAAATATCGCCCACGGCGATCATCAGGGTAAACACCGGCGAACCCAGCGCCACACCGGCCACCAGGTGGGCATTGCCGGTTTTGGCAATAAAATAGGTGTCCACCATATTGTACACCAGCGACACCACCATACTCAGCACCACCGGCAGCGCCAGCTTAAAGTAAGCCTTACGCACCGGCATTTGCTCAAACAGGGCGTTCTTTTGCTCCATATCCGCGTCTCCTTTATTTATTACTATATTATACACAACATCCGTTTGTCCGGGTATGGTAGCACACAGGGCGGCCAATGTCAACCCTGCGGCAACTGTACACGGAATTTTTCTGTATTTTGTATATTGAAAAGAGGACACCCTGGTCGTAAAATAGACACATCTTAAAAGAAAAGGAGACTTTATATGCAACAGTCTAAAAAAGTCAATGTCCGTTACATCACCTTTACCGCCGTAATGGCCGCACTGGTGTTTGTATTCACATTCACCTTCAAGATCCCCCTGGGTACCGGCTACACCCACCTGGGCGATATGATGATCTTCCTGGCCGCCTGGCTGCTGGGCGGCAAAAAGGCAGCCCCTGCTGCCGGTTTGGGCGCCTGCCTGGCCGATCTGGCCCTGGGCTATGCCGCCTGGATGGCTCCCACCTTTATCATCAAATTCTTGACCGTGGCCATCTGCTGCCTGATCGCAGAAAAAGCCATGCACCGCAGCCTGCTGGGCTACGGCGTAGGTGCCGTTGCGGGCGGTGCGTTCCAGATCGGCGCATACACCCTGGCAAAGGTGCTGATGTATGACAAGACCTACGCACTGACCACCCTGCCGGAGCTGGCGATCCAGACCGCCGTAGGCATTGCGGTTGCCGGTGTACTGGTCGTGATTTTAACCAAGAGCGGCGCAGGTGCCAAATTGCAGCGTATGGCCGGCGGCGCAGGTAAGGAGGCCAAAGCGGCATGAAGAAGATAGACGCACATTCTCATATCGGTTCCTTTGGCGGCTGGGCCGGCGTGGCCTTTACCGCAGAGAAGCTGCTGGAGCAAATGGACGAGTACGAAATTGAAAAGACCTTTCTCACCGGCGCGTCCTTCCGGGACAACGACACGGTGGCCAAGGCGTTCCACAAATACCCGGACAAGATCGTGCCCTTTGTATGGGTCAATCCCCTGCTGGACAATGTACCGGAGAAGCTGCACCACTATGTGTGCGACGAGGGCTTTATGGGCATTAAAATGCAGCCCCTGTTTGACAGCTTTGTGGCTGACGATCCGGTGGTGTACCCGGTAATGGACTTTGCCCGGGAGCACAAGATCCCGGTGTTTATCCACTGCGGCCACCCGCCTTATTCTCTGCCTTGGAGCATTGCCCTGCTGGCTGAGCAATACCCGGATGTGCCGGTAACCATGATCCACATGGGCCACGGCCACGGGGTGTATATCGACGCCTCCATTAAGATGGCCAAACGCTACCCCAACCTGTATCTGGAAATGAGCGGTATGCCCATGGGCTGCAAGATTGCCGAGGCCTACAAAACCGTAGGCACCGATCGCATTATGTTTGGCATTGACTCTCCCTTCCATCACCCCTCGGTGGAGATCCAAAAGGTGCTGACCAGCGGCCTGACGGAGAAAGAGCAGGAGGATGTATTCTACAACAACGCCAAAAAACTGCTGAAGCTGTAAAAATCATAGAAAACGGCGGTGCTCATGGGAGCGCCGCTTTTCTTTTTCGCCGCCTTTCCCTTGCATAAAACGGACTTTATGCTATAATATAAATGAGGTGTAATTTTATGGCAATGAAAGAAACTGATATTCGCGAAGTAAAAGAGAATCTGGTCCACCTGCTGGCTGACGAATGGGCGCTGGTCACCGCCGGGCGCGGCGATGCGCTGGGCACCATGACCGTCAGCTGGGGCGGTATCGGCGAGCTGTGGGGCAAGGATATGGCCACCATTTATATTCGACCCCAGCGCTATACAAAGAAGTTTTTGGACGAGAACAACTACTTTACTCTGAGTTTTTACCCGGAGCAGTACAAGGACGCCCTGCGCCTGTGCGGCAGCAAAAGCGGGCGGGAGATCAACAAGGTAGAGGCCACCGGCCTGACCCCCTGCTACTACGAAAAAGCCCCTTACTTTGAGGAGGCCAAGCTGGTGTTGGTGTGCCGCAAAGTGGCGGTCAGCGCGTTTGAGCCGTCCCAGTTCCTGGACGCCGGCATTATGCAGAACTATGCGCAAAACGATTTTCACGCCATTTATTATGGTGCGATCGAAAAGGTATTGATTTCAGAGTAGATCTGTGCTATACTGTAATGCACAAAAGGCAGAGCACTGCCCATAGTTTATAATGTAGCGTATGGGCCCTGTGCGACGGGATGCTACGAACCTTGTCAGGCGGGGAACCGAGCAGCAATAAGTGGATGTTTCTGTGCGCCGCAGACCAGTCTGTACGTTACATTATACCCTATGGCGGCTCTGCCTTTTTCATTATTCAGGAGGTCCCTATGTACCAGGTTTTATATCGTAAATACCGCCCGCGGGTCTTTGCCGATGTGTACGGCCAGGACCATGTGACCTCCACGCTGAAAAACGAGATCAAAGAGGGTCGCATTTCCCACGCCTATCTGTTTACCGGCTCCCGCGGCACCGGCAAAACCACCTGCGCCAAAATCTTGGCCAAGGCGGTGAACTGCCCCAACGCTGTGGACGGCGAGCCTTGCAACGCATGCGAGATCTGTAAAGGGCTGGACAGCGGCACCATCTACGATGTGGTAGAGATCGACGCCGCCTCCAACAACGGCGTAGACAATATCCGCGACCTGCGGGAGGAGGTCAACTACACCCCCACCCGCGGCAAGTACCGGGTCTACATTATCGACGAGGTGCACATGCTCTCCACCGGGGCATTCAATGCCCTGCTCAAGACGCTGGAGGAGCCGCCTGCTCATGTGATCTTTATTTTAGCCACCACAGAGGTGCACAAGCTGCCTGCCACCATTCTCAGCCGGTGCCAGCGCTTTGACTTTAAGCGTATTCAACCGGAGACTATGGCAGTGCGCTTGCAGCAGGTGGCCGGACTGGAGGGCATGGAACTGGCGCCGGATGCCGCCACCCTGATCGCCCGCATTGCAGACGGTGCCCTGCGAGACGGCCTGTCCATTTTGGATCAATGCGCCGGGCGCAGCAAGCAGATCACTGCCCAGCTGGTCAGCGAAGTGGCCGGTTTGGCCGGGCGCGAGGCACTTTATCGCCTGTCTGACGCCGTACTGGCCCGGGACAGCAGCGCCGCTGTGGAGGAGCTGGCTCAGCTCCATGAGAACAGCTATGATATGGAGCGGCTGTGTGTGGAAATGATCAACCACTTCCGCAACTTTATGATGGTCAAAACGGTGAAGAAAAGCCGTGAACTGATCATCTGCACCGATGATGAATACAAGCATATCGAGGAGAGCGCCGGGCAGTTCACCCTGGCCCAAATTCTCCGTGGGCTGGACCTGTTCCAGTCTACTTTGGTAAAGATCAAGGGCGGCGCCACCCCGCGGATTGAGATGGAAATGGCCTTTATTCGCCTGTGCGAGCCCAAGTTGGAAACGGATTCGGACGCTATCAACCAGCGCCTGTCCGCTTTGGAACGAGCGGTGCAAAACGGTGTGCCTGCCGCACCGGTCAATCCCGTGCAGTCCCCCGTCCCGGCGGCGCGCCCTGCACCGCCACAGTCGACTGTGGCACCTACCCAGCAGCCCACGCCCGCAGCGGCAGCACCCGCGCCGGAGCCGGAGCCAGTGGCACCTGCCGAGCCTACGCATACACAAACACCGATGGCAGAGCCTGCGCCTGTACAGCCTGAACCGCCTGTCCCTCGGGAACCGGCAGCCGCGGCACCTTCCCCCGCCCCCGCAGCGGACAGCGAGCAACAACTGTTTATGCAGTGGGCGGATTTAATGGAAATTCTACACCGCACAGACATTGCCCTGTTTGGCGTGCTCAGTGGCTCCCAGGGTTACACCCGGGGCGAGTTTTTCCTGATTGACAGTCCCAATCCCACCATCAAGGAGTTCATCAAGATCTCCACCCACGCCAAGGCCATTCGCGCGGCTCTCCACGAGCTCACCGGCCACAACTACAAGCTGGGCTTGTTTAAGAAAAAATCCACCGAGCAAGCGCCCCGGCGGGACCCGTTAGAAGACCTGCTGAGCAAAGCGCGGGAAAATCATATTCAAATCGAAGAACATTAAAGGAGCATACTATGAAAGCAAGACTTCCCCAGGGTATGGGCGGCGGACCGCAGAACATGCAGTCCATGCTGCGTCAGGCCCAAAAGATGCAAGAAAACATTGAGGCCAAAAAGGCCGAACTGGAAGAGAAAGAATATGTGGTCTCTTCCGGCGGCGGCATGGTGGAAGTAACCGCCAACGGCAAGCACGAGATCAAAGCCATCGGCATCAACCCGGAAGTGGTAGACCCGGAGGATGTGGAAATGCTGGAGGATATGCTGCTGGCAGCCATTAACGAGGCCATGCGCAAGATCGACGAGGACTCGGAAAAAGAGCTGTCTGCCGTTACCGGCGGGCTGAACATT
>OIYO01001446.1_pt1 | contig 12704 bp, 10 predicted proteins | sample 1588191 | NCBI WGS metagenome assembly OIYO01 (sample SAMN03283275) | human gut metagenome | biome: human-associated habitat; material: feces | host: Homo sapiens | place: Peru | collected 2012 | reverse complement strand
GCCGCCGTTTCCCTGTGGGGTGCCTGGTCGTTATCATCATCCTGGCGCTGCTTGGCTTTGGCGCGTACAAGGGCCTGCAATTCTATAACGAGGTCGACGGCGGCACCGATCTGGGCACCGAGCAGACCGTGACCATCGCACAGGGCTCCTCGGTCAGCAGCATTGCCACCCAGCTCAAGGACGAGGGCATCATCGAGCATGACTGGCTGTTCAAGCAGTACGTCAAATACAGCGGCAAGGCCGACGGCATCCAGTACGGCGACTTTACGCTGCGCTCCGGCATGAGCTATAACGATATCATCAAGACCATCTCCGAGGTCGTGCGCCGCGCCACCACCAACATCACGATCCCCGAGGGCACCACCGCCGTCGGTGTGGCCCAGATCTTTGTCGATGCCGGGCTGGTCGACGATGTGGATACCTTCCTCAGCTGCGCCAACGGCACCGACGGGTCCGATTTCAGCCAGTACGATTTCTGGAACCAGATCCCTGACAATGGCCGCCTGATGAAGTGCGAGGGCTACCTCTACCCCGAGACCTACAACGTCTATGCGGATGAGGACGTCTATTACTACGTCGACACTCTGTACAGCGAGTTTGCCAACAAGACCGCCGCCCTGGCCGATACCATCGCCGCCAAGGGCACCACCATTGACGATGTCGTCAACCTGGCCAGCTTCATCCAGGAGGAAGCCGGGCTTGCCAGCGAGGATGCCAAGGTCAGCGCCTGCTTCCACAACCGCCTGGAATCCGACGACCCGCTGTGGGCCGAGCACAAGCTGGAATCCAATGCCAGCAGCTATATCATGCAGGACAGCGAGAACAACTACCTCTGGAACTCGCCCACAGCTGAGTATTACGGCTGGCCCGAGCAGGGGGCCATCCCCGAGGACGTGCTTGCCCTCTACGACACCTATGCTATCAGCGGCCTGCCCGCCGGTCCCATCTCCAACCCGGGGCTGGCCGCCATTCAGGCCGCGCTGGACCCGCAGCCAGATGACGAGGTCAAGGACTGCTATTTCTTTGTGACCGACCTGAGCGGCCATTACTACTATGCCCGCACCTACGCGGAGCACCAGACCAACTGCGCCAAGGCTGCAGAGGTCAATCAGAGTTTGAAAAAATAAGAGGTTTATTATGCTGCAAATCCCGGAACTTCTGTCTCCTGCGGGCGATCTGGAACGCCTGCGTTATGCCATCAACTACGGCGCAGATGCAGTCTACTGCAGTTTGCCCGAGTTCGGAATGCGCTCAGCCCCGGCGAATTTCACGCCGGAACAGCTGACAGAGGGCGTCATCTATGCCCACGCCCGCGGCCGCAAGGTCTATCTGACCATGAACACCCTGCCCACCAATGAGGAAGCAGACCGTCTGCCGGATGCCATCCATTCGGCGGCTTCGGCGGGCGTGGATGCTTTCATCGTGGCGGACCTCGGCGTGCTGGAAGCGTGCAAGCAGTTTGCACCGGATATCGACGTGCACATGTCCACCCAGACGGGCATCACCAACTGGGCGGCTGCCCGTGCGGCCTACAATATGGGCGCAAAGCGCGTCGTGCTGGCCCGTGAGCTGACGCTGCAGGATATCGCGACCATCCGCGACAAAACGCCCCCGGAACTGGAGATCGAAGCCTTTGTGCACGGCGCAATGTGCATGAGCGTTTCGGGCCGGTGTCTGTTGTCCAATTACATGACCGGCCGCGACTCCAACCGGGGCCAGTGCGCCCAGCCCTGCCGCTGGAAATACTACCTGAGCGAGGAGACCCGCCCCGGCCAGCTCTACGAGATCGGCGAGAACGAGAACGGGAGCTATATCCTCAACGCGAATGATATGTGCACCGCGCCCTTCCTTGACCTCATCTGCAAGGCGGGCGTGGACAGTCTGAAGATCGAGGGCCGCGCTAAGACCTTCTACTATGTGGCCAGCGTCACGGCGGCGTACCGCAAAGCGCTGGACCAGTATCTGGCCGACCCCATGAACGACAACTTTGAACTGCCGGACGAAGTCTTGGCCGAGCTGACCCGCACCAGCCACCGCCATTACTCCCCGGGCTTCTACTTTGGCCGCGAACAAGCCAAACAGGCCACCGACAGTGCCACCTACATCCGCGAATGGGAGTTCGTGGGCACGGTGGACGGCTGGGAGAATGGCGTTGCCAGCTGCCAGCAGCGGGGCAAGTGGACTCTTGGCGACACGCTGGAAGTGCTCTGCCCGGACGGCCGCAGCATCCCGCTGCATCCGGAGTGGATCAAGAATGAGGCAGGGGAGCAGGTGGAATCCACGCCCCACGCGATGGAGCACTACACCATCCCCACGCCGGAACTGCCCCCGATGAGCCTTCTGCGCCGGAAGGTTTAAGATGTAAAAGGCCGATAATCCGGACCTACAAAAACGCAATCAGAAAAAGGCTGCTGCAAGTCAGCTTCTTCATCACGCTCGCGGTTTTCCTTTGCAGGAGGACCGCCATGCGAAAGACGGAGAGGGATGGCTTGCAGCAGCCTTTTTGTTTAGTCTAATTTGAGCTTGGAAAAATCGGTGCAGAGGTATTCATACGCCTTATCGGTGACCTGAAAGCCCATCTTGGCATACATATCTTTGGGCGTGTCGTCCGGGTCGGCGTGAAGATACAGGATCTCTCCGCGTTTCTGGGCGGTTTCGGCAACATGCCGGATCAAAGTCGTGGCGATATACCGATGGCGGAACTCCTCGCCCACCAGAAGGCTATCCATGCAGACATACCCGCCTGACGGATAGATGTAGCAGGAACCCGCCAGCTGTCCGTTCCAATAGGCCCCGAGGAAGGTCAGTTTTTCCCGCAGACGATGGTTGTTCCGCACGGTGAAATCCTCCCCGTACAGGGGGCCGTAGTATTTCAGCTCGTGCTGTTCCAGCTCATCAAAATCCGGGGTGCGGATGGAGACTTCCGGGTTGGTTTTCCAGCCGCTGGTGTCGGCATCCTTTGGCAAAACCATCGTTAGGGTCGAGTCTCCTTCAAGACCGAATGCGTTGCCCAGCGGCTCGTAACCTTCCAGCTTGAGAAAGGCATCGCCCCGCGCTTTCTGATAAGCCAGTGCGGCCCGGACTTCCTCCACCGAGGGCTGTCCGGAATAGAAAAACGAGTTGTGGTCGTATTTGTCTCGCAGCTGGTCGTCCTCCCGCTTGGTCAGATGCTCGGAAAAGGGGCGGGAAACCGAAAACAGTGCAGTAAAGCGTTCATCGATGGTTCTTGTCGGATTCATAGTGCTTCTCCTGAAAGTGAAATTGAATTGAGTATACCACAGTTCCCCGGAAAAGAACACCCCCCCCTGCGGGAGCGCAGTTAGTTTGCCGCCAATGCATCCAGAATTTCGCGGGCCTGACGGATGGTGGTTTCGCTGGTCTGCCAGAGGTCAAATTCCGAGAAGCCGGGAAGTCCCATCGGGACGCCCTCCCGGCGGAAGGTCATCCGGCTGTCCAGTACCTGCTTGCCGGAAAGGTGGAATGCATGTGCGCCCGTCTCTGCGGCGAGGGCGGCAAGGTTGCTGGGCGAGACACCCGCGCCGACCAGAATTTCGATGCGGCCTTCGGCGCGGCAGACCAGCTCGCGGAGCAGGGAAGCCCCGGCGGGGGCGCTTGCGGCTTGTCCGCTGGTGAGGATGGTAGTCAGGCCCAGCTCACAGGCGGCTTCCAGCGCGGCATAGGGGTCCCGGCAGACATCAAATGCACGATGGAGCGTCAGAGCTACCGGACGCCCTGCGGCGTCGGCGGCAGATCTCGCGGCGGCGTAGATGGGGCGCAGGGCGTCCACATCCAGCGCACCGTCCGGCGTCAGAACGCCGGTCACGATGCCGTCCGCCCCGGCTTCGACCAGAGCGGCGGCGGATTCGGCCATCTGTTCCAGCTCCCAGCAGTCGTAGCAGAAATCGCCGAAGCGGGGGCGGAGCAGGGCGCGGACCGGCAGACCGGTTTCGGCCTTGACCTGACGCAGAAGGGCAAGGCTGGGCGTCATGCCGCCAACAATGAGGTCGGCGCAAAGCTCCAAGCGGTCTGCGCCGCCGTTCTTTGCCGCCAGTGCGCTGGCGGTGCTGTCAACACAGACTTCGAGGGTGTAGGACATTTTGGGATTCTCCTTTTAGATTTAACAAAACCCGCCAACAGAAACTGCTGACGGGTCTTGCTGTTTGGAAAAACTTATTTTACAGATTCAAGGAACCGCACGAAGCCAGCGCGTCCGGCCTCGTCCAGCTTGTAAACACCGGCATCGGCCAGAACTTCAGCAAAGACATGGCCGATCTCATCCTGCACGATGCTGTGAACATTTTCTGCGTTCAGATCGGGGTGGCGGGACAAGATCTCGCCCGCCCACTCGGCGTGCTTCTGGATGTTCTCGCCGTACTCGGAAGCGGGGGTGCGGTTGACCAGAGCTGTTTCCAACTCGGCCATCTCGCCCTTCAAGCGGCTGGGCAGAACGGCCAGACCCATGACTTCGATCAGGCCGATGTTCTCCTTTTTGATGTGGTGGAGCTTTGCGTGGGGGTGATAGACGCCCAGCGGATGCTCCGGCGTGGTGATGTTGTTGCGAAGCACGAGGTCGAGCTGGAACTTGCCGTCCCGCATCCGAGCGATGGGGGTGATGGTGTTGTGCGGCTCACCGTCCGTCTCGGCAAAGATGAAGCACTTCTCATCAGAATATCCGCGCCATGCCGTCAAAATCTTGTCGGCCAGCTCCACCAGACGGGTATCGTCGGCGCAGGTCAGGCGGATGCAGCTCATGGGCCAGTGGACGATGCCGGCTTCCACATCCTCATAGCCGGGGAAGGTCCATGCCTTTTCGATGGGCGCTTTGGCCATGGCAAATTCGTAGTGGCCGCCTTGGAAGTGGTCGTGGCTCAGGATGCTGCCGCCGACGATGGGCAGATCCGCGTTGCTGCCCACGAAATAGTGGGGGAACAGCGCCACGAAGTCCAGCAGCTTGCGGAAGGTGGCCCGCTCGATCTTCATGGGGGTGTGCTGGTTATTAAACACGATACAGTGCTCGTTATAGTAGACGTAGGGGCTGTACTGCAGGTTCCATGCGCTGTCGTTGATGGTCAGCGGGATGATGCGGTGATTCTCGCGGGCGGGATGGTTCATCCGGCCGGCATAGCCCTCGTTCTCCACGCAGAGCTGGCACTTGGGATAGGCGCTCTGGGGAGCCAGCTTGGCGGCGGCAATGGCTTTGGGGTCCTTTTCGGGCTTGGAAAGGTTGATGGTGATATCCAGATCGCCGTAGGGCGTCTTGGTGACCCACTTCAGGTCCCGCTTGATGCGGTAGCGGCGGATGTAGTCGGTGTCCTGACTGAACTCATAAAACCAGTCGGTGGCGGCCTGCGGGCCTTCGTTCTCGTAGCGCTCCTCAAAATTGGCGCGCACGATGGAGGGACGCGGGGTCAGCACGCCCATGAGTTTGGTGTCAAAGAGGTCACGGGCGGTGGAATTGTCCTCGCACACGCCGCGGGCCACAGCGTCATCGACCAGCGTTTTCAGGATGGCTTCGAGGTCGGTATAGCAGACTTCGCCTTCCGGTTCGGTGAAGCTGTCCAGCTGCAGGGTCATGAGCAGCTGATTACGGATGTAAATTTCGTCGTCGGGCAGGATCAGGCCGGTGTCCAGACCATAGTTAACGAGCTGTTGGATCGCAGTCGAGATCACAGGACAGCGCCCCCTTCCGGACGGATGCTCAGCACATGGCAGCGGCCCTCGCCGAGGATGGCTTCCATCTGTGCCTTAAAGTCGGCCAGCAGCTCGACCGGCACGAAAGCCTGAACTGTGCCCGCAAATCCGCCGCCGTGGACGCGGACTGCGCCATGGCCGTTCAGGATGTGCTTGGCGGCGGCGATGGTCACAGCCACCTCCTGATGCTCCTTGTACCCGGCGGGGATGACGTTCTGCAGATACTCCCAGCTGCTGTCGCCGGAGGCAGTCACCATCTGCAAAAAGGCTTCAAAGTTGCCGTCCCGCAGGGCAGCCACCTGCTGGGGTACGCGGTCGTTGTCGGCATAGAAGTGGAAGGCGCGCAGCACAGCGCGGTCGCCGCACTGCTTGCGGCACTCCGGCAGCTTTGCAAGGAAGGTCTCAAACGGCACATCCCGCAGCACTTCGCCGCCGCACACGGCAGCCACGGCGCGGCACTCGGCGGGCACAGCGGCATATTCGTCGGTCAGGTCGGCATGGTCTGCGCAGGAGTCCAGAATGCACAGGGCATAGCCATAAGAATGCAGCTCCACGTCCAGCCGCTCCACCGCCGGGTGCGCCGTGTCGGAAAAGTCGATGAACACCACGCCGCCCACCGAGGAGGCCGTCTGATCCATCAGGCCGCAGGGCTTGCCGAAATACACGTTTTCCGCATACTGCCCAATCTGCGCCAGCTCCACCGGCGTGCAGTGGCCGTCCCAAAAAAGCTCGTTGAGCATTGTCCCGATCAGCACCTCATAGGCAGCCGAGGAACTCAGGCCGCTCCCCTTTGGCACATTGGAGATCATGTAGACGTCCAGCCCGCCGGCGCGCAGGTCACAGCCCAACGCGCTCATGCGCGCCGCGACGCCGCGGATCAGCGCCGCCGAGGTGTCGCGCTCGTCGTCTCTCGGCTCCGGCTCGCGAAGGTCGACCTCCGTCAGCGGGTAGCCCTGCGAGAGCACGCGGATGACGCTGCTCCCGTTGGGCGCGGCGGCCGCGAGAATGTCCAAATCGACGGCGGCGGCCAGAACGCAGCCATGCTGATGGTCGGTGTGATTGCCTCCCAGCTCCGTGCGGCCGGGCGCGCTGAAGAGCGCCTCCGTCGGGCGGTGGAAGGTGCGCGCGAAGCCCTCCATGACCTCTGTGCAGCGCTCGCGCGCCCGTTCGGCGCCCTCCGCGCCGTAAAGCCGCGCAAGCGTTTCTTCGAACGCGGTCTGCTGCAAATATGCCTCCAGCCCAGTGTGTGTCATTGCTTGTTGCCTCCTTGTTGTCGTTGCTCTCGCCCCTTGCGGGCGTCTTTTTTTGTCCCTGCCTTCCCGTTCAGGCAGCTCGGTGTCAGTTGTCCAAATCGTCCGCCGTGACGGCCTCATATTGCAGCCAGACATAATTTCCGTCTGTTAGCTGCACATTTCGCAGCACATCGCCCGTGGAAAGGGCGACCGCCAGCTCCATGATGCTCTCGGCCAGTCCGACGGCATCGTTGCGGACGGTTCCCTTCAGCGTCCCCTCGCGCAGCGCCTCCAGCGCAGGCGGCGTGGCGTCCACGCCCACGATGAAGGGCATGCTTGCCTTATCCAGCCCGGCCTCCGTGCAGGCGTCGATGGCGCCGAGCGCCATATCGTCGTTGTTGGCAAAGACCACCTCGATCTCATCTCCAAATGCTTGCAGCCACTGCCGCATTCGGATGCAGGCCTGCCCGCGCTGCCAGTTGGCCGCGTCGCTGTCCAGCTTATCCGTGGGCACGCCCGCCCCGACCAGCGTGGCGATGCTGTACTCCGTGCGCAGCAGGGCGTCCTGATGCCCCGGCTCGCCCTCGAGCATCACATATTGAAGCGCGCCGTCGCCGTTGCGATCGAGCGTCTGTCTGTGCTTCTGCCATGCGTCGAGCACCAGTTCGCCCTGCAAGACCCCGGCGTCTCCTGCCGGAAGCCCCACGTAGTACGCATGCTCCCAGCGAAGCAGATCCTCCTCCACCGGCTCGCGGTTGAAGAAGATCACCGGAACCCCGGCGGCCTGCGCCTTGTCGATGATCACGGCAGCGGCCGTGCGGTCGACAATGTTGACGCAGATCAGGTCGTAGCCGCGCTCAAGGAAGCGATCCACCTGCTCGTTCTGGGTGCCCTGACTTTCCTTGCCGTCGGCGATATACAGATTGATCTTGATATTCAGCGCCTGCTCCTTTTCGAGCGCCGCGCGCTGCAGCTCCTTGGCCACGGTCTCAATGAAGGTGTCCTCCTGCTGATACAGCGCGACCCCGATCCGCAGCGTTCTGGCCGGCTCCGCGTCCGTGCGGCAGGCCGGCAGCAGCGCCAGCAGCAGCGCCAGCGCGGCGATCAGGCAGCCGAGCTTTTTCATCGCATTCTCTCCTCTCATGTCACGGGGAACAGCAGCTTTTGATTGTCGCTGTCATACATGGTTTCCTTACGGACGACCGAAAAGGCCACGGACGGGACGTCCGTCCAGCGCTCGTGCCGCGCCAGCGCCGCCGTGGCCTCCACCGCAAGATATCCGGCGGAGTAGGTATTGACCGCAGCAATGGCCGTAACGCGTCCCTTTTCCAGCGCGGCGGCAATGGCGGGCGTGGAGCCGCAGCCGTAGAGCAGCGGAAAGCGCTTCTCTCCCCGCGCCAGCTCCGCCATATCCGCAAGCGCCGACGCCTCAAAGGCGATCACCGCGCTCGGGCGCTCCGTACCGGCGGCGTCATCCAGCGACGCGCTGTCGGCGCCCCATGCTCCGATGCGCACCTGTCGCCCTGCCTCCTCCAAACCGCCCGCGCGGCATTGAGGCTTTCGCGCACCCCGTTGTCTCCGGGCAGGCTGTCGAGCAGCAGCACCGTTTCCCCCGCGGGAACTCCGTTGAGCGCCGCCGCGCCCAGCGCCTCGCCCAGCGCTCTGTGATCCATGCTCACGGAGGCTGCGGCTCCCCACGCGGACATATCCGTCTCCACCGTGACGAGCGTCGTCTTTTCCGCCGCCGCAGAAACTGCGTCGCCGAGCGTCTCCCGGTCTGCCGGGATCAGCACGATGGCCTCCGCATCCTCCGCCTCGCGCTGCAAAAGCTGTGCCTGCTCGGCGGCGCCGTTGTCCTCCGAGGGGGTCAGGAAGCGCAGCTCGACGTTCAGATCCATCGCCGCCTGCTCCATGCCCTTGCGCATGGCCGAGACGGTGCCGTCTCCGTCGCGCAGAATGACGGACATCTCCAAAAGTGCGGGGCGGCGATGCTTCCCGCTGGGCGCAAAGGCCAGCAGCCAGAACAGCACGCTCAGGCCGATCAGGGGGAGCACAAGCTGCAACATAATTTTACGACTCACAGCTCTCCCTCCTTTCGATATTTCTGCGCGTCCTCTTCCTCCAGCGCGGGCAGGCAGATGCGCACAACCGTCCCGTTATCCGGCTCGCTGCGGATGCTCAGCCCATAGGCGGCGCCAAAGGTCAGCCGAATGCGCTGATGAACGTTGCGCAGGCCGATGCCGGAGCCCTTGGTCTTGGAGCATCTGCCGGGCTTCAGGAGCTGCTGCACCGTCTCGTCGGACATGCCCGGCCCGTTGTCCTCCACCTCAATGACCGCGTTTTCCCCTTCGCGGAACGCGCGGATGTGGATCTCTCCGTCTCCGTCGGCATATTCCATACCGTGGTAGATCGCGTTTTCCAAGATCGGCTGGACGATCAGCTTGATCGTATAGAGCTTCTCGATCCCCGGCTCTGCGGAAATATCGACGGAGAATTTGTTTTTATAGCGCATTTTCTGGATGGTCAGGTAATTTCTGGCGTGCTCAAGCTCGTCGCCGATGGGGATGATGTTGCTCCCCTTGCTCAGCGAGATGCGGAAAAACCGCGCCAGCGCCGTCAGCATGACCACGGCCTCCTGCGTCCGCCCGTTCTCCGTCATCCAAACCACGCTGTCGAGCGTGTTATAGAGAAAATGCGGGTTGATCTGCGATTGCAGCACGTCCAGCTCGCTGCGGCGTTTTTCCTCCTCCTGCTGAATGACATCCTCCATCAGGTGGCGCATGGTCGAGACCATGGATTGCACGGAGTGGCTCAGATGCTCCACCTCATAAGGGCCGTCGACGTCAAAATCGGCAGTCTCCGCCCCCTTCTCGAGCTGTCGCACCGCAAGATCGAGCTTTTTCATCGGTGCGGTGATCCACTCCGAGAGGCGCAGATTCACGAACACCAGCAGGAATATGGACAGCGACACCACGAACAGCGCAAACAGCAGAAGCTGGCTGTAGTTATCGCGAAGCGACTCCGTCGGCGCCACGCCGACGAGCTTCCAGCCGGTGTAGCCCACCGTTTTCACCGTCACCTGCCGCCGCTGCGACCGGAACACCTCGGTGTAGGTTCCGTCGGAATAGGCCGCAGCCGCTTGATTGTTCTCTTCAAGCAGTCCGGCATAGATCAATTGCTGGCGGGGATGGTAGATGATCTCTCCGTTTCTGTCGATCAGATAAAGATAGCCCTGACCGTCGGAAAAGGAAACATCCTTGCAGATCTGCTCGATGCCGCTGAAATTCATATCCACCAGCAGCACGCCGCTGCGAATGACACCGCCGGCGGTCAGCTCCACATGTCGGCTGAGCGACACCACCCAGTGGTACCGCGAGTCGGGATCCTCGAACAGATTCTGCACATGGGGCGTGGAAAAATGCAGGTTTTCAATGCGCTCCATCGCCGCGGTGAACCACTCCTCGCGGCTGGGCGTGACGCTGTTTTTCAGCTCCGTCAGGGGCGTGGCGGAGATCAGACCGCCGTCGCTGTCAAACAACGCCAGAGACACCAGAACGTCCCGATCCTTGGCATAGAGCAGCTCCAGCGCGTCGCGCAGCTCCTGCTCCGTTCCGCTCTGCTCCAGATCGGCGTTTTTGATGACCCGGTAGTACACCGTGTCCGACACGCGCATCATGCTGCGCAGGTAGCTATCGAGGCTCCAGTTCACCTGCTCGAGCACGCGTTGGCTCGTCTCCGCCGCCATTTCGTTGGCCGACGAGGAAAACCGCAGCAGCAGCGCCATGCCGAGAAACAGCATTCCGATCACTGCCACGGCAGTAAAGGCGATGGACAGGATGAGCTGAATGCTGGAGCGGTGATACATTTTTTTCCATCTGGCTCTCAGGCCGGAAGGCTTCTTATCCACAGGCAGCTCCTCTCTGCGTCGCTTATTTTCCTTCGCTGCGGTACTTGGTCGGCGACATGCCGAAGTGCCGCTTAAACACATAGCTGAAATAATTGGCGTCCTCATAGCCGCACCGCTGGGCGATCAGATACGTCTTATCCTCCGTGCTTCGAATCGCCTCGGCGGCCGCCTGCATCCGCACGGTCGTGACGTAGGCCGTGAAGCTCGTGCCCGTTTCCCGCTTGAACAGCGTGGAAAAATAGGTCGGGCTCAGATGCAGATAGGCGCACAGCTTTTCCACCGACAGGTCGCTCTGCGCAAAATGCTGGCGAATGTACTCCTTGGCCGTCTCCACCGTTTGGCCGGCCGAGTCCGTCTGACGGCGGCGGATCAGCGTGCGCAGCCGCAGGCAGCGCGCCGCGCACCAGCCCTCCAGCTCGCCCAGCGCAGGGAGCTCGGACTCCTGCATGGGAAGGGAAAAGTCGGTGCCGAAGACCTCCTCCACACTCACGCCGGAGCGGCGCGTCATCTTCAGAAGGTGCGTCACAAGCTCCATAAGAAACAGGTGGTACTGTCCGGCGGAGGGGTTGGCTCTGCGGATTCTTCCGGCAAGCGCAGCCGCCGCCTCGCGCACCTCGGCCTCGTTCCCGAGCTTGATCGCCGCGGTCAGCGCCCGCTCGTCCGCCTCCTCAAAGGAGAGGACAGGGCCGCCGTCCGGCTCTAAATCTCCGATGTAGATGACCTGCCCGCGTCCGACCATCGAGCGATATTCCAGCGCCGTTTTTGCCTCTGCGGCCGAGCGCGCCATGTCGGACAGCTTGCCGCAGGGCGCGCCTACGCCGACGGTCAGCGTCAGCCCGAGATAGGACGCAGCGAGCGTGCAGGCGCGGTCGAGTTCGCGGATCAGGTCGTAGACCGTGAATTCCGGCGACAGGGTGACGATCAGCGCCACCCAGTCGTTATACAGCGAGAGCCTGCACCGGTCGGCCGTCAGCGTCTCTTCAAGCAGGTTCTGGACGGACAGGGTGGTCATAGCGTTGCGGCAGTCGCTGCCGATGTAGGCCAGCCCGACCGCCCATTCCTCGCCCCGCAGAGCAATGTCCAGATGCGCCGCGCGCTCGCGCTCGGTGCCGGGCGCGATGCGCCCGTCGAGCAGATTGGCGTAAAACAGCTCGCGCAGGATGGGCAGGTTTTCCGTATAGCGGCTGCGAAGCAGCTCCACGTTGCGACGCTCCGCCCGGTCGTGATCCAGCTCCTGCTTCAGACGGCGCAGCACGGCGGACAGCTCGTCTGCATTGATGGGCTTGAGGATATACTCCACCACGTTCATCTGAATGGCCTGCTTAGCATATTCAAAGGCGTCGAAGCCGGAAAAGACCACGAAGCGCGCCGCGGGCAAACGGTCGGTCAGAATGCGGCAAAGCTCCAGCCCGTCCATGAACGGCATTTTGATGTCCGTGAGGATCACGTCGGGGCGCAGGCTCTCGGCCAGCTCCAGCGCGTCCTGCCCGTTGGCAGCCTCGCCCACCAGAGAAAAGCCCAGCCCAAGCCAGTCCATTTTCCGGCTTATACCCTCGCGAATATCCTCCTCGTCGTCAACCAGCAGCACGCGGTACAGCTCCATGGCTCCCAGCTCCCTTCCCCGCCGTCTCGCTCTTGTGCGGCAGCGGTTTTTTTATTCGGTTCCATACGGTTATTATATCATACCGTCCCGAAAAAGCAAAGATGGCTCGCAAGCTGCGCGCCATCTTTGCAAGGGAACCTCTGATTAAATTGCAAGAGCGGTCAGCGAAGGATTTTGTTTCCAAATTGAGGTTTGGAAATCACAGGAATCCTTTACGTATTTCAAGATTTTCAAACCAATAAGTTGGGGCAAAAGACCCGCTGAGCGCCGC
>OIYO01001445.1_pt1 | contig 12706 bp, 9 predicted proteins | sample 1588191 | NCBI WGS metagenome assembly OIYO01 (sample SAMN03283275) | human gut metagenome | biome: human-associated habitat; material: feces | host: Homo sapiens | place: Peru | collected 2012 | reverse complement strand
CCATTTCTATTTCTTCTTTTAATTGAGCCTTTATTGTTCTTTCTTTTGCATCTTGCGCTTTTCCAAATAATCCTGTTTGTGTTAAACTCGCTATTGATATTCCTGCTAATATCAACAAAATAATTATGGTTATTACTAGTGATACAAGCGTTATACCTTTTTGTCCATTTTTTGTTTTCATTTAAATTTTCCTCCTTAAATTTATTTATATTTTTAAACATTAAAAATTTTTTTATACAACAAAAGATAGCAATACTATCCTGTACCTAAATAGATACAAAAATAGTATTACTATCTTTTTTCATTTTATATTTTGGGGGTTTGCTTAATAAACCTTTATTTTCTAAAGTGTAGCTCTCTCTTTTTTTCTTTACAGTCTCAACGTTTCTAGCATACTGTTTTTTCATGTGTATTCCCCCTATTTTTTTGCCTTTGTTTTATCTTTTATATTATAACTTTTACTTCAACATCTTGTCAAGCATATTCTTTAATTAACCAACAACTTTTTATTTTTGTCGAGCTATTGTAGTAAAATAATCATTGTGATATAATTTGAAAAACAAAACGAAGGGAGAACAAATACATGAAAAACTTTTTTATAATATTAGCAATGAAAATATTAAATATAATACTCAAAATATGCCATAAAAATGGAGGAAATTTTTTAGGAAAAATCGCATTTGACTGTAATCCTTCAATTTTCAAATACTTCAAAGTTAACTGTCCTGTAATTGCAGTATCTGCCACAAATGGAAAAACAATGACAAACAACTGCATTGGGTACACTCTAAAACAAGCAGGATATAAAGTTGTAAGTAATACTGAAGGAAACAATATGGAAACAGGAATACTTTCAACTATCCTTAAAAATTGTACATTAACTGGAAAAATAAAAGCAGATTTTCTAGTATTTGAAGTTGATGAAAGCTATATACCTGTAGTATTTAAAGATTTTAGATTAGATACTTTAGTTATCTTAAACTTCTTCCGTGATCAATTAGATAGAAATGGTGAAGTTGAGTCTTTAATTTTAAGAATAAATGAATTCCTTAAAACTTACAATGGAAATTTAGTATTAAACAATGATGACCCTAATGTTGCAAGATTAGGACAAGCTAATCCATCAAATCAAAATGTTTACTATTTTAGTGTTGATAAATATTCATTTGCCACAGAAAATATAAAAGAAGCTGGTGAAGGTAAGTTCTGCCCTTTCTGTAAAACTCGTTTAGAATATGAATACTATCAATATTCTCATGTAGGAAAATTTAAATGCCCAAATTGCAATTTTGGTGATAATGAAATTTATAAATTAGCTACTAATGTAGATTTAAAAAATAGATCTTTCGATATTGAAAATATTACATATAAAATTAGAGGAAACAGTATCTATTTAGTATATAATTATACAGCAGTTGCTTCTGTATGTAGTTTATACAATATATCTACTGATGTTATTCAAAAAGCCTTTTCTACATTTGCTTTAAATAATGGTAGATTAGAAGAAATTGAAATAAATGGTATTCCTACAATTATAAATTTAGCCAAGAATCCAACTGGTAGTAATGTTAGTTTACGTATCTTAAATGAAGATGATGAAGAAAAAGAATTATTATTTGTTTTAAATGATAACATTGCAGATGGATTTGATGTTTCTTGGATTTGGGATATTAATTTTGATAATTTAAATAATGTTTCTAGAATTATTACGTCTGGAACAAGAGCTTATGATATTGCTATAAGAATTAAAACTAGTGGCTTCCCTGCTGAGAAAATAGAACCTTATTTAAACTTAGAAGAAGCTGTTAAAGCTTTATATAAAACTAATGTTAAAAAATATGTTATTGCAAATTATACATCTTTGCAACCTACAAGAAGAGAATTAAAAAAATTTGCAACTCAAAATAATGAAACATCTACTATGCAAAATGGAAATAATAATTTTGAAATTAAAAATGATATATCAAAAACAGACAATTTTCAACAAAATAATGACACTAATTCAGTCTATTCAAAATGTGTTAAAATTCTATATTTATATCCAGATATGTTAGAGCTTTATGGAGATTATGGAAATATTCAAGTTCTAAAATATAGAATCGAATCTCGTGGATACACAGCTATAATTGATAGATATTCAATTGGTGATGATGCTCCTAATTTCAATGATTATGATATTGTTTTTGCTGGTGGTGGAGCTGATAATGAACAAAGTATACTTGCTGAAGATTTAGTTAAATACAAAGAAAACATTAAAGAAGCTGTTCAAAATGGTGTATTTTTCTTACTTATTTGTGGTGCTTATCAATTATTTGGTAAATATTATAAAGGTGTTGAAAGAAATATTATTCCAGGTCTTGAAGTGTTTGATTATTATACTGAAGCAAATCCAGATAGAAAGAAAAGATGCATTGGAAATATTGTTATAAATGCTAGTTTAAATGGGCTTGAGACAAAAATTATTGGTTTTGAAAACCATGGTGGTCAAACATTTGATATTTCTAATTCTTTTGGTAAAGTATTATTTGGAAATGGTAACAAATTCGGAGATACTGAAGAAGGATATTTTCAAGATAATGTTATAGCTACCTACTTGCATGGTCCTCTTCTTTCTAAAAATCCTGAACTTGCTGATTATATTATAAAATATTGCTTAGATAGAAAATATAATGAAAATATTACTTTAGAACCTTTAAATGATAAATTTGAAAATTTGTGTAGAGAACAATTATTAAATAGATTTTTATCAGTAAATTAATAAGTTTATTTATTAGAAAAAGCGCTTTATAGCGCTTTTTCATTTATCTATATTTTTCCTCTTTCTGTATTTTACCAGTTTTCAAAGTCTCTGGTACATCTATAATTCTTTGATTAGAAGAACCTCTAAACTGCAATTTTAAATCCTTTTTATCTTCTTCAAATTTACCATCAACAACCACATCTATATATTTAAGTAGCTCTCTTGTAGTCTCACTATTCTTAGCCATTGTCCCCATAACATCTTTTTCAAAATCAAAACCAGTATAACACCAAATATTTTTATTCGGAAATTTTTCTTTAACCTTCTTAACTAATGGCAATAATCCTTCTTGATTTTTTGGTTCTAAAGGTTCTCCTCCTAAAAGTGAAAGGCCTTCAATGTAATCGTGGTCCATATAATCAATTACTTGTTTTTCTTCTTTTTCTGTAAAGGTATTCCCATAATTAAAATCCCATGCACATTCGTTAAAGCAACCTTTACAATGATGATTACATCCACTTACAAATACTGAAACTCTGACGCCTTCACCATTTGCCACATCTATTTTCTTTATATCTGCATAATTCATAATGTTTCATCCCTCTTTTTTATTACATATGTAATACTCTTTGTTTTATCTCTTTTGTTTTTCCTGCATTCCAGAAATTTTCACCTAAATATCCACATGTACGTCTAACAACATTCATCTTACTATGGTCTTTATTTCCACAGTTTGGACATTCCCATTCATTATCATCATTTATAATAATTTCTCCATCAAATCCACATACTTGACAATAGTCTGATTTAGTATTAAATTCAGCATATTGAATATTATCATAAATAAATTTAACTGCTGTTTCAAGTGCTGGTATATTGTTTTGCATATTTGGTATTTCAACATATGATATTGCTCCACCTGTAGATAAATTTTGGAATTCACTTTCAAATGATAATTTATCAAATGCATCTATTTTTTCTCTAACATCAACATGATAAGAATTTGTATAATATCCTTTATCTGTTACATCTTCGATTGTTCCAAATTTCTCTTTATCTATACGTGCAAATTTATAGCATAAACTTTCTGCTGGTGTTCCATATAATGCAAATCCAATATTTGTTTCTTTCTTCCATTTATCTGCTACTTCTTTTAAGTGTTTCATTACTTTTAAAGCAAAATCATGTCCTTCTGGAACAGTATGTGATACGCCCTTCATTAATTTTGTCATTTCATATATTCCTATATATCCTAATGACATTGTTGAATATCCACCATATAATAGCTTATCTATTTTTTCACCTTTTTGTAATCTTGCAATTGCACCATATTGCCAATGTATTGGACTTGTATCAGATTTTGTTCCTAATAAAGCATAATGTCTACACATTAAAGCTTCTTTGCAAAGTTCTAGTCTTTCGTCTAATAATTTCCAGAATTTATCTTCGTCACCATCTGCGATTATTGCAACTTGTGGTAAGTTTATACTTACAACACCTTGATTAAATCTTCCCTCAAATTTATAATTGCCATTTTCATCTTTCCATGGAGACAAAAAGCTTCTACAACCCATTGGACTAAATACATTTCCTTCATAATTTTCACGCATCTTTTTTGCTGATATATAATCAGGATACATTCTTTTTGCTGAACATTTAACTGCTAATTTTGTTAAATAATCATATTTTCCACCTTTTAAACAATTGTGTTCATCTAGAACATATACTAATTTTGGAAATGCTGGTGTTACATATACACCTGCTTCATTTTTTATTCCCTCATATCTTTGTCTTAAAATTTCTTCAATTATCATTGCATTTTCTTTTATATATGGATCATCTTCTTCCAAATGTAAGAACAATGTTACAAATGGTGATTGTCCATTAGTTGTCATTAAAGTATTTATTTGATATTGAATTGTTTGAACACCTGCTTTTAATTCAGATCTTATTTTATCTTCTACTAACTCTGTAATAGTATCATTAGATAGTTTTCCCTTATATTTTTCTTGCAACTGTTTTGTATATTTTTCATAGCTTTTTCTTAAATATTTTCCTAAATGTTTCATGTCAACAGATTGTCCACCATATTGATTACTTGCAACAGCTGCTATTATTTGTGTTGTTACTGTACAAGCTACTTGAAAACTTTTTGGACTTTCTATTAATTTTCCGTTCATTACTGTTCCATTATCTAACATGTCTTCTATATTAATTAGGCAACAGTTAAATATTGGTTGTACAAAGTAATCAGCGTCGTGGAAATGCAAAATTCCTTCTTGATGTGCCTTTACTATTTTTTCAGGTAATAATAATCTGTTTGTTAAATCTCTTGAAACTTCTCCTGCTATATAATCTCTTTGTGTAGATGCTAGCATTGTATTTTTATTTGAATTTTCTTCGGCTAATTCTTTATTTTCATTTCTTATTAAACCTAAAATTGATTCATCTGTTGTATTTGATTTTCTTATTAATGCTCTATTATAACGATATACAATATATTTTTTTGCTAATTCATATTTGCCTATTTCCATTAATTTTTCTTCTATTATATCTTGAACATCTTCTACTAGCATTCTTTTTTTGCCTAAATCTTCTATATACTCAATTATTTCTTTTATTTCTTCTTTAGTAGCTTTTTCTTTTCCTTTTACCTCTTGATTTGCTTTATCAATTGCTATTGAAATTTTTTGTCTGTCATAATCTACGACTCTTCCATCTCTTTTGATAATCTTCATTTTTGCATTTCCTCCTTCATTTTCCACATTTAGTATTTGTTTTACTTTTGTGTTTCCATATCTTTTATGTGTTTATTATATATCAAAAAAAATCTTTTTCTGTTGCAAAAGCAACATTTTTTATTTTTTTATTTTCCCATTTTTTAAACTTAGCTTATTTCTAAGGAATTCTCTTTTATTACATTTTGATTACATTTTGTTCGTTGCATTTGCAACATTTTTGTTGTATAATTATATAAATAATTTTGAAAGAGGATTTTTATATTATGATATCAAATATAGATATGGAAAATTTTATAAAAGACTTTTCTTGTAATTGTAAAAATGTGCAAAAAAAAGCTTTTAAAAAAGGTCAAACAATAACAACTTATATTCAAAAAAGAAATCAAATATGTATTCTAGCCGAAGGAGAGGCTGATTTGGTTAGGTATGATTTGAATGGCAATAAATCTATAATAGAACATTTTACAAAAAATGATATTTTTGGAGAAGCTTTTTATATTGTAACTACTAACAGTGAACTATCAGTAGAAGCTAAAAAAAATTGTGAAATATTATTTTTTAGTTATGATAATATTCACCAAAAGTGCAAAACGAATTGTAAATTTCATCAGGTATTATCTGAGAACTTTTCTGAACTTATTCTAAATAAGATAACTCATTTAAATACTCGTATAGAAATTTTAACCAAACGTACTATTAGAGAGAAATTGCTTGGCTATTTTTCTATTATGTCTAGTAGAAATTTAAATAAAACTTTTTCTATGCCTTTTTCTTTAACTGATTTAGCAGATTATTTGAGTGTTGATAGAAGTGCTATGATGAGAGAGCTTAGATCTTTAAAAGATGAAGGTTTTATAAAAAAGAGTGGAAATAAAATTACGCTTTTATATTAATAATTAGAACAAAAGGGGCATGATATTAGAAAATCCTACTGGAAATACGTTTTCCAATAGGATTTTTAATTATATTTTTCTATTTTTTTACTATTTTATTATAAAAGTCTTATCAAATGAGGCACATTTTCAATTTGGCACTCTTTCTCATTTCCAGTTTTCATATTCTTTATTTTAACAACTCCAGAATTAACCTCATCTTCACCAACAACTATAACAAAAGGAATTTCAAGCTTATCTGCATATTTCATTTTAGCCTTCAATTTCTTATCATTTAAATAAATTTCTGTGTTAATTCCATTACTTCTTAAATTATTAGCAATTTTTATTGGAACACTTAAATCTTCTAACATTGGAACTATCAATACTTCCGCAACAGATTTTTTATCAGCATTTATTAGATTTAATTCATTTAATTTATAAAATAATCTTGTTAAACCAATTGATATTCCTACACCTGGTAGTTTTTTATCTGTATAATGTTCTGCTAAGTTTTCATATCTTCCACCTGAACATACACTTCCAAGCTCTCTGTATTGATTTAAAAATGTCTCATAAACTGTTCCTGTATAATAATCTAAACCTCTTGCAATTGTTAAATCAACTTTAAAATTGCCCTCTGGTATCCCAAATAATCTTACATAATTAACAACTTGTGTTAATTCTTCAAGTCCCATTTGGAAATTTTCGTTCTGTATATTTAAATCTTGTAATTTTTGAAGTTTTTCATCAGTTGTTCCATCTATTTCTATAAAATTCATTATTGTTTCTATAGAATTTTTTGGAACTTCAATTTTTTCTAATTCCTCAATTACCGCTTCTTTTCCTATTTTTTCTATTTTATCAATTATTCTTAATATTTCTGTGCTATTTTCTTTTTGCTCTAGACTTTCAAATAATCCATTTAATATCTTTCTATTATTAATACGAATTGTAAAATCATCAAATCCTAATTCTTTAAATACATTATAAATAACACTTGGAAGTTCTGCATCATTTATTATACTTAATTCCCCATCACCTATAATGTCTATATCACATTGATAAAATTCACGAAATCTTCCTTTTTGAGCTCTTTCCCCACGATATACTTTTCCAATTTGATATCTTCTAAATGGAAAGCTTAAATTTCCATAATTTTTAGCAACATATTTTGCAAGTGGTACTGTTAAATCAAATCTCATTGATATATCTGTATCACCTTTTTCAAATCTATATATCTGTTTTTCTGTTTCTCCACCAGCTTTTGCAAGCAATACTTCTGATAATTCTAGTATTGGTGTGTCTAGTGGTAAAAATCCAAATTTTTGATATATTTTTTCTATTTTTTCTTTAATTTGCTCAAATAATATTTGTTCATTTGGCATTAATTCCATAAATCCTGCCAATGTTCTTGGTTCTGTTTTATTACTCATCTTCTCATCTCCTTTTTGTATTTTACCACATTTTAGGCTTTAATTCAAGATAAATAGGCTTTTCATCTTTTAACATAGTTGCCTTTCCATGACCCGGATAAATAAAAGTTTCATCTGGCAAAATCAAAATTTTATTTATAATTGAATTCATTATATCTTCCCTACTTGATGTTGGTAAATCAGTTCTTCCCCATGTTCCAGCAAAAATTGTGTCACCTGAAAATAAACATTTTTCTTTTTCACAATAAAGTGACGTACTTCCAGCTGTATGTCCAGGTGTATGAATCACTCTAAATTCTAATTCTCCTAAATGAATCAAATCATTATCATCAATTCTTGAATCAGCTTCTAATTCAATTTCTGGTAATCCTATATATTCTGTTAAATTTATATCTACATTGTTTAAACCTTCTGCATCTATTCTATGAATTAAAATTCTTCCACCACAGCGTTTTTTTAACTCTGTTACACCCGCAATATGATCTCCATGACAATGTGTTAAATAAATATATTTTAACTTTCCTTTAAATACATTTTTTATCAAATCCTCTATTTTATCTACATCACCTGCTGGGTCTATTACCATTATTTCTCTACTATCTTCATCAAATATCACATAACAATTTGTTTTATCACCTATCCATGTTTGTATCTTTAGTTCTTTTAAAATCATTTTTGTCCCAAGAGGGACGGTTCTTATTGGGACATTTTCCCATTTTTTTACATTATGTTCCAAAAAGAACCGTCCCCTCTGGGTCACCTCCTTACTTCATATACACTATCAACTTTTTTAATAGCTCTTATTACTTTATTTAACTCTTCTATATTTTCTACTTCAATATTAAGTTCAATTATTGCAATTCTCTCCTTTGTAACCTTAGTATTAACTCCCATAAGCTTACTATTTGTATCCTTAGCTGCATTCAAAATATCAACCAATAATCCATTTCTGTCATTTGCTAAAACTTCTATATTTACATTATAGTTTTCTTTTGCCTCTTCATACCACTTTACATCTATCATCCTGTTTTCTTCAGTTAATAAGTCTTTTACATTTATACAGTCTTTTCTATGGACTGATACTCCTCTTCCTTTTGTTATATATCCTATTATTTCGTCTCCTGGAAGTGGATTACAACATCTTGATAATTTTACTAAACAGTTGTCTATTCCTTTTACCACAATTCCTGAACTTGATGGCTTTTGTTTTCTTTCTTTTTGTTTACTTAATTGTTCTAATTTTTCTTCAACATTTTCTTCTGTATGTTCTTTTCTGTACTCTTGTAACATTCTAGCAATTATTTTTACTGCTGAATTTGCTCCAAATCCAACTGCTGCATACATTTCTTCTAAGTTCTTATATTTATATCTATCTAGCATTGGCTCGATATATTGATTTTTAAATAAATCTGTATAAGAAACTCCTATTCTTTTTATTTCTTTTTCTATTAAGTCTTTTCCTTTTTCAATGTTCTCTGCTCTTTCTTCTTTTTTGAACCAACTATTAATCTTGTTTTTAGCTTTTGTACTTTTTACAAATTTAAGCCAATCTCTACTTGGTCCTTTTGAATTATCTGATGTTATAATTTCTATGATATCTCCACTTTTTAATGGTGTTATTATTGGCATCATTTTGCTATTTATTTTGCATCCAGTCATATGATTTCCTATTTCTTCATGTATTGAATATGCAAAGTCTATTGGTGTTGCATCCCTTGGTAATACTTTTATAGCTCCTTTGGGTGTAAATACATATACTTCATCTTCAAATAATTCTGTTTTTAATGTCTCTAAAAATTCTTGTGGGTCTTGCATGTCTTTTTGCCATTCTAGTGATTCTCTAAGCCATGCTAACTTGTCTTCTTCTACTTTTACAGCTTGTTTTTTTCCAAAATAACTTGCCTCTTTATATGCCCAGTGTGCTGCAATTCCGTATTCAGCAATTCTATGCATATCCCATGTACGTATTTGCACTTCAAATGGTGTTCCTTTTTCTCCTAAAAGTGTTGTATGTATTGATTGATACATATTAGGTTTTGGCACAGCTATATAGTCTTTAAATCTTCCTGGCATTGGACTATACATTTCATGTACTACACCTAAAGCTGCATAACAGTCTTTTACTGAATTAACTAATATACGTAATGCAAACAAATCATATATTTGGTCTAGTGTTTTATTATCTCTTTTCATTTTTCTATAAATACTATATAAATGTTTTGCTCTTCCTGTTACTTCGGCATCTATATGTTGTTTTTTTAGTTGAACTCGTATATCATCCATTATTTTTTCAATAAATTTTAATCTTTCTTCTCTTTTTTTGTTTATTCCTTCAACTAATTCATGATACTCTTCTGGGTATAAATATTTAAATGCTAAGTCCTCTAGTTCCCATTTCATTGAATATAGACCTAAACGATTTGCAAGTGGTGCATATATTTCCATTGTTTCTTTTGCATTTGCTATTTGTCTATCTCTTTTTAGAAATTTTAAAGTTCTCATGTTATGAAGTCTATCTGCAAGTTTTATAATGATAACTCTAATATCTTTCCCCATTGCTAAAAACATTTTTCTATAATCTTCTACTTGTTGTTCTTCAACCGTTGAAAATTGCATTGTACTAAGTTTTGTCACACCTGCTACCATATCTGCAACTTCATCACCGAAATCTCTTCTTAAATCACCATCAGTTACATCAGTATCTTCTACAACATCATGTAAAAGTGCAGCACATATTGTTGCTTCATCTAAACCTACACCTGCTAAAATGTAAGCTACGTTTATTGGATGAATTATATATGGTTCTCCTGAATGTCTTTTTTGATCTCCATGATGTTCTACTGCATAGTTATATGCTTTCATTATTTGTTTGCTGTCAACTCTTTTTGTTGTTTCTTTCTTTTTTGCTATTACATCTTGTATTGTTATTTCTTTATTATTTTCTTGCATTAAAATTCACCTCTTTATTGCTTTTTTATGTAAATCATGTTATAATATATATATTGTAACTTATAATTAGCTAAAGTTTATTTAGCTCACATTACGAAAGGAGACATTAGTATGTCTGATTCATCAAAATTACGGTTTGTTTATGGTGTTCTTTTTTTAATTGGTGCTTTTATTCTTTTCGGCGTTGATATTTCAGTTATATTTTTACTTATTTTTTTTAATATCCCCGAAAATTGTATTACCCCAATTGTGCTTATGGTAGTAGTTTCTTTTGCCATAACAGTTGTAGTTTTAATTCCTAATGCAATATTATCTTTTTTAAAATCAGGAATTATACATGGAAAAGAACAAAAATAAACTATAACCTTGGTTGTCAAAAGGACTTTCCCCTTTTGACAACTTTTTATATTGACTTCATTACATCTTTAATATTAATTTGTAAATTATCAACTCCATTAAAACTATTGATTTCCAATGTTCCAACCACATCAATTTTATCACCGATTCTATATTCATCAGCCAAATAACCCAAATTAAATCCAATTGCATTTATTATAACATTTCCATCTTTTAAAGTCATCTTAATATGCTTTCCTTCTGATAAAGCCCTTATTGAATCTATTTTTAGATTTTTAAAAGCAAATATTGGTGTTTTGTTTCCTTCTCCAAATGGTTCTAATTGTTTTAAGCTTGCTACCATTTCTTTATTAATTTCGCTTAAATTAATTTTTGCATCTATATTTATAATAGGAATTATTTCATCTATTTTAGCATCTTTTGCTATTTTTTCAAATTGTTCTGAAAATTCTTCAAATTTATCTCTTTTTATTGTAATTCCTACTGCCATGCTATGTCCACCAAATCTTTCTATTGTGTTTTGGCATTTCATTAATGCCTCATGTAAATCAAATCCTGGTATGCTTCTTCCAGAACCTTTAGCCAAATCATCTTCATAGCACAATAAAATACTTGGTTTAAAATATAATTCTGTAATTTTTGAAGATACTATTCCAATTACACCATGATGCCAATTTTCACCTGCAATTATTATTGCATTTTTTTCATTTAATTTATTTGTTTCTATTTGATTTATTGCATCTTCATAAATTGCTTTTTCTTTTTCTTGTCTTAATGAATTATAGTCATTTAACTTTTTTGTTAATTCATTTACTTCATAAATATCTTTTGATAAAAATAATTTTAATGCTTCATCTGCATGTCCCATTCTTCCGCATGCATTTATTCTTGGTGCTACACCAAATGATATTGTATTTGAATCAATGTTTTTATACCCTGACGAGATTAATAAAGATTTTAATCCCATATTTTTTGTTTGCTTTACTAACATTAATCCTAGTTTAGCAATAACTCTATTTTCATCTACCAATGGCACTATATCTGATATTGTACCAACACACACAATATCTAAATATTTTAAATATTCTTTCTCTTCTAGTCCTAATTTTATTCCAATTGCTTGTATTAATTTGAATACAACTCCTACTCCTGCTAAATCTCTGCATGGATATTGATTATCTTTTCTTTTGGCATCAACAACAGCTATTGCATTTGGAAGTTTATCTCCAACTTCGTGATGGTCTGTTACTATTATTTCTAGTCCTAGAGAATTTGCATATTCTATTTCTTCTATTCCTGAAATACCGCAGTCTACTGTTATCATCAAATTATAATTGTTTTTGGCAATTTCATCAATTGCAGGTTTATTTAATCCATATCCTTCTGCTAGTCTGTTAGGAATATATTGATCTACTTTAATCCCTCTATCTTCAAAAAAGCTTTTTAGTACTGTTATACTTGTAATTCCATCTACATCATAATCACCATAAATTATTATTTTTTCTTTATTATTTATGGCTTTTATTATTCGTTCTACAGCTATTTCCATATCTGGCATTAAAAATGGATCATGAAAATTGTTTCTTGTTGGATTTAAAAATACTTCTATGT
>OIYO01001440.1_pt1 | contig 12760 bp, 8 predicted proteins | sample 1588191 | NCBI WGS metagenome assembly OIYO01 (sample SAMN03283275) | human gut metagenome | biome: human-associated habitat; material: feces | host: Homo sapiens | place: Peru | collected 2012 | reverse complement strand
TTCTGCGGTACATTTCAATGCCCAGTTATCAGACTCGCTTCCGCCGCCTGTGAAATAAATCTCATTTGGCTTTGCGCCAAGGAAATCTGCAACTTCCTTTCTGGCATCTTCCACCGCTTTTTTGCTCTCACCAGCGAAGCGGTATACACTTGCCGCATTTCCATAATACTCTTCGAAATACGGATTCATTGCTTCATATACTTCCGGTGCAACTTTCGTTGTCGCCGCATTATCTAAATAAATTAACTCACTCATTGCTATGAATGCCTCCTTAATTCTTTACTTTTGTCCATGAAAAATTATAATCAGACATGTTTCAAAAGTCAACGAAACCGCCCGCATTTATAATGAGAATAAATTTCATTTGCAGTGCTTCTCATACTGCTTCAAGATCTCAATATAGCGGCTTCCAAGATGGCTGAGCGGGATTCCCTTCCGTTTCAGATACCCGATCGTCATTGTCTCCTCGGCTGCAAACGGTACTGCCGTATAGCCATCGCCGTTTAATTCCTCACAGATAATGCCGGAGCAGAGCGTATAGCCATTCAGTCCGACCATCAGATTCAGCATGGTCGCGCGGTCATTTGCCTTAATGATTCTCTTATATTCATACGTTGAAAGCACTTCCTCTGCCAGGAAGAACGAATTATTGCTTCCCTGGTCAAATGACAGGCACGGATACTCTTTCAGCTCCTCCATTGTAATCTCTGCCTGATCTGCAAGCGGATGATCCTTCCAGAGATAGACGTACGTTCCACAGGAAAACAGATCGTGGAACTCAAGGTTATTGTCCTTCAGCAGCTTATTCAGCACCTTTGCATTAAAATCATTCCGATACAAGATCCCAAGCTCACTCTTGAAGTTCTTTACATCCATCAGCACATCGTACGTTCTCGTCTCATAAACCGCAAACTCGTACTCATCCATACCAAACTGCTTCACCAGCTCCACAAACGCCTTTACGGCAAAACTGTAATGCTGCATCGACACGCTGAATTTTTTCTTTCCCTTGGTGCGATAAATATAGCGGTTTTCGAGAAGCTGATACTGGTCTGTGACCTGGCGTGCATAACCCAGAAACTCCTCGCCCTCCGGGGTCAGTACCGTTCCATGGCTGCTGCGCTTGAACAGCTCTATTCCAATCTCTTTTTCCAGCTCCTTGATTGCTCCTGAGAGACTCGGCTGTGAAATATAGAGTGCCTTTGCCGCCTCATTCATGGATCTGGAGTCTGCGGCCTGAATTACGTAGCGAAGCTGTTGTAGTGTCATAAGTAAAGTTCCCTTTCTGGTATAAATTGATATGCGAAACTGCCATTCGCGGTGGAGAGAAAATGCCGCGGATGGCAGTGTTCGCTGATATCTATCATTTGTAACCGTTCAAAGCCATGCGAAGATGGCGCTCTGAATCGTTACCATCGTAATTTTTAAACCTGAGTCTGTTCCCCTTTATTTGGCAAACAGGGCTGTAGAATAGTATCTGTCTCCGTTATCCGGTAAGAGCACAACGATCGTTTTGCCTTTATTTTCCTCTCGTTTTGCGAGCTGGATCGCCGCATACAACGCTGCTCCGGAGGAAATTCCTGCAAGAATGGCTTCCTCGGCTGCCAGATATTTTCCGGTCTCGAAAGCATCCTCATTTTCTACCTTGATGATTTCATCGTAAATGCTGGTATTCAGAGTCTCCGGCACGAAACCTGCGCCGATTCCCTGGATTTTATGCGGTCCGGAAACACCCTCAGACAGTACCGGTGAGGATGCCGGCTCTACTGCTACAATTTTTACTTCCGGTTTTTTCTCTTTTAAGTACTCACCCGTTCCGGTAATGGTTCCACCGGTGCCAACACCTGCAACAAAGATATCAACTGCTCCATCGGTGTCTTCCCAGATCTCCGGTCCGGTTGTCTTTTTGTGTGTCTCCGGGTTTGCCGGGTTCACAAACTGTCCTGCGATAAAGCTGTTCGGAATCTCTTTTGCAAGCTCATCGGCTTTCTCGATAGCGCCCTTCATTCCTTTTGTTCCATCCGTCAGAACAACCTCTGCGCCGTATGCTTTTACGATATTCCGGCGCTCTACACTCATGGTTTCCGGCATAGTAAGGATCATACGATAGCCTTTTACCGTTGCCGCCGCTGCCAGTCCGATTCCGGTGTTTCCGGAAGTCGGCTCGATGATAACGGAACCTTCTTTTAAGAGACCTTTTGCCTCAGCATCCTCAATCATCGCTTTTGCGATACGGTCTTTGACGCTCCCTGCCGGATTGAAGGATTCTACTTTTGCGATCAGTTTCGCCTGCAGTCCTTCTTTTTCTTCAATCCGTTTCAGCTCTACCAGCGGAGTTTTTCCCACAAGATCTAAAATACTGTCATATACCTTTGCCATCGTTCATTTCCTCCTGATTCTGCGCTTTTTATTTCCTTATTTCCTATTGACTTTGTATGTTTTAAGTTGTTTCCATCTTATTCCAATCGTTTTAAAATGTCAACACATTTCACTGATATGATCAGAAAAGATGGTTAGAGCAGACCTGCAAGCGCAATACTGACCGCCATTCCGACCAGGGAAGAGAGCAATGCACCCGCCAGTGTGTACCGCGTTTTTTTGATGTGGACCGCTCCGAAATAGACCGCCATCGTATAAAAAACCGTCTCCGTGCACGACATCATAATCGAAGCCGCCCGTCCGGCGAAGGAATCACACCCCGCCTCTTTGTAGAGATCCAGCAGCAAACTCACCGCCGCACTGTTGGAGAAGAGACGCACAACCCCGAGCGGCACCAGGGCAGATGGAATCCCCGCCGGTTCCAGCACCGTTCCAAGCAGTTTTCCAAAATCCTCCAGAAATCCCGATGACCGCAGCACACCGACCGCCGCCATCAGCCCGATTAAGGTCGGCACAATTCCGATCACCGTCCGCATGCCGTCCTTCGCCCCGTTCAGAAAATCGCCGAACACATCCTGTTTCATCAAAAGCCCCAGTCCGACCACATAAAAAATCAGCACGGGAACCATCAGATCCGAAAGCGCCGAAAGAATACGCAAAAAAATCCCCTCCCCGGAAAAATCCTATCAGATACACTCCGATACAATTTATTCCGCGGGCGGGGATTTATGTAATTTTATTTCACTTTAATCTGAAACAGACGCGCCATATACGTCTCCGGGAAGTGAATCTGCAGCGTCTTGCTGTAGTCATCGTAATGGAACACATCACCGCATGCTTTCGGGTAAATGCAGGAAACCTCCAGCTCTTTCCCTGGGAATGCTCGGTTCAGCGGAACTTCAAAATCAGCCTCTCCGCCGCGTCTCCATACACCGAGATAAATCACATCCCCCGGCACGCGGATGCCGGCTGCGAGGTGCTTGTCCTCATTATCCGCCCATCCCATCGGCCAGAACGGAACGCCGTCCTTGATGCCGCTGCGGATCTCCTTATAGCAGTCAATTCCCTCTTTTACAAGATCAAACCGCTCCGGCGAAATCTCTGCAAGGTGGCCGCTCTGATGGATACGAAGCAGCAGCGCATTCACCATATTGAAAATAACTTCCTCTTCGGTGCCGTCCCGCAGCGGATACGACCAGATCGCCGCCTGCTCCGGCGTCACGCCGATGGCTGCATTCGCCGAGATCGTCGCATAATTCCGGTAATCCTCCTGATCACTCGTCGACTGAATACTGTTTCTCGCCAGCATCGCATAATCCATGCGGAGACCGCCGCTCGAGCAGTTCTCAATCACAAGATCCGGGTACTTTTTATAAATGCCGTCCAGCCATGCCAGATACGCTCTCTCATGCTCAAGAAGGCCATCTCCAAAACTGTCCGCATCGACTTCCGTACCAATACCAGGTTCAATATTGTAATCCATCTTAATATAACCAACGCCATAATCCCTTACCACACGGTCAATGACTTCCGTCACATGTTCAATGACCAACGGATGACGGAAATCGAGCTGATACCGGCTTCTGTCATACACACGCTTTCCATGACGCAGGAAGAAACACTCATCCGGCAGAATCGAAGCCTTCTTACAGTTAATACCCATAACCTCAAGCTCCAGCCATACCCCAGGAATCATGCCCTTCGACCGGATATAGTCCGTCACCTCACGCACCCCGTTCGGGAACCGCTTCTTACTCTCCTGCCACTCACCGACACTGTCCCACCAGTTGCCGTCCGCATACCAGCCCGCATCGATGACAAAGTATTCACATCCGGCCTTCTCTGCAGCATCCACCAGCGGAAATTCTTTTTCCGTCGTCGGATCCCCGAACAGACAGTTCATATAATCATTAAAAATAACCGGCAGATTCTCATTATCTTTATTCGGACGACGGATCCTTCTGCGGTACTTCGTCAAAGCACCAATCGCCTCCTCAAAATCATCATGCCCCACACCAACAGCCACCGGAACCGTCGTAAACGAATCCCCTGGCTTCAGATCCTTCGACCAATGCGACTGAATCTCCGTCGGCCCGCTCACAGCCAGATAAAAATGACAGTTCTGATCCCCAATCTCATAATGCCAGGAACCACTGTGATCAATCTCAAAAAACAGACTCGAATCCGCCGCACTGTTCCCAATATACCCCATCGGAATATACTCCTTCGCCGACCAGTTACCCGTATTCGTAACCTCAATCGTCTTCGAAGTCCTCTGATAATTATGCGGCTGCGTCTGCGCCATGCCAAGATCCGCAAAACGGTATTTTTTCACCGTCAGCTCCTTCTGCCAGCCATTGTGAACCACTATCATCGACATCTTATCATCTGAGCTGATAAACTCCGGAATGCCCTCTTTCTGCTCTTTTTCAATGCCCCAATAGCTGAAGCTCGAGATATATTCCAGCGTCTGATCCTCGTTACCCTCATTTGTCACTGTATTGTACATTCTCGCAATGGAAAGTCCATCATAAAACTGCATCAAAGACTCTACTTTCGCGCCGGTCACACCATCCTTCTGTACAATCCGAAGCACATCCCCGTTCTCATCTCTCTCCTCCGAAATCGAATCAAACTTCAGCATAAATCCCGGCGCCGTCACAATGTACTTATTACCATGCTTCTCATACGGCCGGTTATACCCGGAAAAATTCACCTGCACCAGCTGAAAACTCTCCTTAATCTGAGCCTCCCGCATCCCTTCCATCGGCCACCAGTTATCCGGCTTCCGGCAGAGATTCTCCGCATCAAACGGCGCACGCGAAAAATGAAACAGCTTCAGCTCCTTCTCCTCCGTCACCCCAAACACTATCTGAATCCCATTCACATCATAACAGATCAGCTCCGCTTTAATCGGAGTTTCGATTCGGTCTGTCCATTTCTTCATGATAAAACCCTCCTGTAAAAACCATATTTTACTCATATCCCCAGCATACGACTTGTCCCCTTTAAAGTCCAGTACATTCTTGCTTTTTCCCCATAACAATCTCACGCCGATCCGCCCTCCGGGCAGATCCAGACTCTCTCGTGGTATCATCATCAGCCCTGCGGCCGGAATCACGGACGAATGAGGTCCATTTGCAGGAGGCTTAGAAACCGGACCCCAGCCGTCCGTGATTCCGGCCACAGGGCGTCCGATCCCCCACTTATCTCACGATGCCAAACGTAGCAATCTCAAACTCCCTCAGCGCCACATGATAAACCCCGTCCTTATCCGGAATCATCAAGTCGCCCTTCTCTTCAATGACATTGCTGCGGTAAACCTCTTTCATCCAGTCTTCTTTCTTAAAGGAAAGAACTTCTTCGTGCTCCATATTATTTACGAATCTCACAAACAAATCGTCCTTCTTCTGACCTTTCTTAAACGCCGTCATATGAATACCATCGCCTTCAAATGCAAGGAAACTCATCTCCAGCGGAAGTTCCCCTTCAACCAGTTCCGGCTTCACCTGTCCCGGTTTCCGAAGGAACGCTCTCTCCAATCCAGCCTGCTCCACCGTCAGATCCTCCTGGAACGCATAACCCTCCCGGAATGCATCCCCGGTCTCACCAGCTGCAAACGGCACAACCTCAAACTCCAAGCAGAACGTACCGATCTGCTGCGCCTTCGGTGTCGGGAAATACCCCCAGTCGCCCATCTCCGCAACACAGCGAAGCAGCGTCACCGCAACCGCATTCCCCTGATCTTCGAGAATTTCATACTCATACAGCCCGCGGTTCGCCACCAGAAGTCCGCCCTTCGCGTCCTCCATAGCCACAAAACACTGCTGTCTCTCACAACCGCAAGGATTCGTCCAGGTATCATTATGACGGTTATTTCTCCGCACAACCTCAAACGCAGAATCCGCCATATGCATCGACGTATCCAGCCCTGTCGGCAGAATCACACGCACCCGGTGATCCTTCGCCTGATTGCAGATTGTCGTCGCCACACGCAGCCCCTTCGCCGATTTCTCCAGCGTCAGAACCGTCTTCACATCCATCTCCACCAGCTCAGAAGAACGGTTAGCCACACGCGTATACGGATCAATACACATCTCACGCTGTCTTAGCAGCTCCTCGTCCATGCCGGATGGAACCATCATCTTGTGGCAGATCTCAACCACCGTGCGGAACGCATTTCTCTCCACACAGGAAATCTCCGCCTTCATGCCTTTTGTAGAAACCACCTGCTTACCGGAGTCCTGAATATAAATATACTCATTCCCCATATCCCCGGTATCCTCATAGAATCCCAGGTTCTCATACATTCTGCCCGTCTTCTTGTCCAGAAGATTGTAAGAACCGTCTGCATTCACAACAACCTTCACCGCATCATTCTCGAGCACATTTTCATCCGCAGAAACCACATCCACGTCCTGTGCCTGCTCCGCTGTTTCCAGATAATACGTGCGGTAACCAAGCGCCGGAACCTCAGCCTCAAACGTTACCAGAACCTTCTTTGCCATATACGGCTGACGGAACCGGTCGTCCGGCAGGTCATATCCAAACGCAACGCCCGCATCCGCGATCTTCGCCGGAACCACATTTCCGTCCGCATCGCGCAGCACCATCGCCGGAAGCTCCACCTTCTCTGCGGCCTCATAGCCGTCCCATACAAACAGATTGTAATCGCGGAACAGATGCAGCTCCTTTTCTACTACCTGTGATTTCGTCTCGCCGGAAGTATTCCATACCACGAACGGAATCTTCTCGCCGTCGCCCGGAAGCGCTGCCGTGTTCACCTTGTTCGTCAGATACTCCACGCTCTCGTCGTAAATCGCATCCGCAACCTGTCTGCTCTTCGCAAAACGGGTCTTCATCTCCTCATTGACCTCATCCACGCTGCAGCCGCAGATGCTGTCATGCGGATGATTCTGCATCAGCTTCTTCCAGCTGTAGATCATCTGGTCTTCCGGATAAGCCTTTCCCATAACATCTGCCATCGCAGCTGCCGGCTCTGCTTTCCGCTCCAGCGCTGTCTCACCCGCGCGGTTGTCCACTTTTAATCCGATCCAGGAAGAAGCCGTATTGGCCAGCGTCCATCTTCCGTCGGTCTCCTGGCTTGTCAGCTCGCCTTTAACGGTAGAGAAATTCTCGGAGATTTCTTTCTCCATTGCCTCTACATAAGTTTTAAAATCAGAATGAATAAACTCGACATCCGGATATAGCTTTCTCGCCACGCGGATCGCCTCGGTGATATTCTTCTGCAGCGGCTGATGGTCGCATCCGTTCATCATCAGAAGCTGATGGGTTGCAGCAAATTTTCTCGCATCCGCCAGCTTCTTGTCCCAGTAAACCTTTGCCTCTGCCTCGTCCACCGGAATCTCCACACCGTTGTTGTACCAGTTTGCAAACAGGATACCCGGCAGCTTCGTTCCGTCCGGGGATGCCCACATCATCTCAGAATACGTAGACTCATACTGTCCGCCGGTCACCTCGTTGTTCGGTCCGATCGGTTTTACACCGCGTCCGAAAACAACCGCGTCCATACCGGCCTGTTTTAATACCTGCGGCATCTGGCCTGCATTGCCGAACGCATCCGGGAAATAGCCGACATTGCCGACAGCACCGTACTGTTCTGCTTCCTGCATGCCGACCTGAAGATTGCGGACACACGCCTCGCCGCTTGTCAGGAACTCATCCTGCAGAATGTACCACGGACCGGTCTGCAGCTTGCCCTCGCGGATGCATTTTTCCACCTGCGCACGTTTCTCCGGGCGGATTTCCAGATAATCATCGATCGCGATGACCTGGCCGTCCAGGAAAAATCCGCCGAACTCCGGATCGTTCTCTGCCTTGTCCAGAATATTGTCCACCAGCTCAATCAGTTTCATACGGTGCGATTCAAAAGACTGATACCACTCTCTGTCCCAATGGGAATGGGAAATAATATGTACGGTTGTTTTCATCATTGTCTGTTTCCTTTCGTTCCTTATTTTATAGAAGTTTTTTGTTTCGTTCTGTCAAATTTACTATATTTATTTTGATATATCATATTATAGAAATCAGACGGTATTCTGTCAAGAGTTTTGCTCTGTTTTTCTATTTTGATATATCAAGTTTGTGTTTGACTTGTTTTTTCACATACGCTATAATAACAAATGTAACAGGAAAACATAACAAATGCCTTTTTTACAGACTTTTATCATAGAGGAATTTTATGGACTCACAGAACACGAAAAACAGACCAAAATATGAAATGATCGAAGAAGCGCTGCTCGAACGCATTCACGCCGGTGATTTTTCATTTGACGAAGCGTTCTGCACAGAAAAAATGCTGTCGGAACAGTACGAGGTGAGCCGCATCACTGCCAAACGCGCCATTGAAGATTTGGAACAGCGGGGCATTCTGTACCGGAAACGCGGTGTCGGAAGTTTTGTTTCGCGGAATTTCCCGTCGGACGATGATACAGCAGAAGCGCCGAAGATGATCTCCCTTCTCGTTCCCTTCGCCACCACGCAGGGAAATATTTCGGAGGCAATCGGAACCCTGAGTGCCGTACTGGCAGAGCAGGGCTATTTCTTAAGCATTCACGTTACCGGCTCTTCCTCCCCGAAGGAACGCGCAACGCTGGAACTGCTCCGGTCGCAGAACATCGCCGGACTGGTTTATTATCCAAAGCGCGACAATATCCACCTGGAAGAACTGAACGATTTCATGTTCGCCGGCCGCCCGATTGTCATCATCGACAAGCAGACAGACTGCCCGTATCTGAACAATGTTGTCTGCGACAACTATGACGGCGGACGCCAGACGGCACGCCACCTGCTCGAGCAGGGGCACCGGAATATCGCGTTTTACACTGCGGCACCGCTCTCTGAAACTTCATCCGTGCGTGACCGGTTCGCCGGATTTCTGCATGAAATGAAAGCCGCCGGAATTGCGCCGAACCCACAGCAGCTCGTCACCTGCTGCCAGGAGCTCTCCGATGACGCTGCGCTTTCCACGGAACGCACCCCGTTTCAGGAACAGCTTCTCGCCATGCACCGCGACGGCATCACCGCCATCATCGCCGAAAACGACCGCATCGCCGAGCTGATTTTCCTCGCCTGCCGCACAATCGGCCTTCGCATCCCGGAGGACTTCTGTCTCTGCGGCTTCGATGACACAAACGTCAGCCGGAGCCTCGGCATCACCTCCATCCACCAGGACTTCGCCGGCATCGGACGCGAGGTCGGACGGGTTCTGCTCGCCGCGCTTGAAAATCCGGCCGCCGAGACAGAAAAAATCATTCTCCCGGTGACACTGGTTCCACGGCCGTCGTCCTTACGGTAAGCAGCATATCCCGACGACTCTGATCGGAGCCGCCGATATTAATTTTGAAACGAAATACATCCGCATGTTCAGCTTCTACATGCCGGAAAACAGCGACCCGTCCGACTACCGCGATCCTGTCTTTTTCCGCATGAAACAGATGGTAAACGAGGCCGCACACAATGGAATCACGCTGCTGCATGAAAATAAAAAAGTGTCGGAGACACTTTTTTATCTTATGTTACAGAACAAAATAGCAGTTGTTACCGGCGGAACCAGAGGAATCGGATACGCCATTGTCCACAAATTTCTGCAGAACGGCGCGAAAGTTGTCCTGTTCGGCTCCCGTGAAGAGACCGTTGCAAAAGCCATTGCTTCTTTAAAAGAAGAGAATCCGGACTGGGAAGTTTCCGGCGCATGGCCGAAGCTGACTGACGCGGCTGCCATGGCAGATGAAATGGCAGAAATTAAAGAAAAATACGGAAGAATCGACATTCTCGTCAACAACGCCGGCGTTTCCGACAGTACACCGCTCGACAAATACAGCGCAGAGCATTTTGCAAGTGTCATGGACCTGAACGTGAACGCCATGATGAATGGAATCCTTCCAGTCGCTGCCATCATGAAAGAGCAGGGCGGCGGATGCATTCTGAACACCAGCTCCATGGTCAGCATCTGCGGCCAGCCAAGCGGTGTTGCCTATCCGTCCAGCAAATATGCAGTCAACGGTCTCACCTGGTCACTTGCAAGAGAGCTCGGACCGTTCCACATCCGCGTCAACGCCGTTGCCCCTGGCATCACCAGAACCGATATGGTTGCGGCACTTCCAAAAGAAATGATTGAGCCGCTCGTCAACCGCATTCCGCTCCGGCGGATCGGCGAGGCAGAGGATATCGCAAATGCCTTCCTCTTCCTGGCAAGCGATATGGCTTCGTATGTCACGGGTGAAATTCTTTCTGTGGATGGAGCGATGAGAAACTGATATCAGACATTATAGGATCCCCTTCCACGCAAAAATCCTGTCCGCGGCAAAACCGGACAGGATTTTTTACGTCTCGCAGGTTATCCAATTTTAAAAGAACAGCATCACCAATCCCAGTGCACACAGCACGATTCCGGTTACTCGGTTCAGCATTTTTACGTTTGCGCTGTTCGCCCATTTCGCGCCGAGCTGTGCGAAAACCAGCGTGCTGATCACACATGCAATCATAACAGGGATGTCCGGTTTTCCGCCGATGTAGAAATGAGAAATGGCTCCGGTCAGCGCGGTGAAGGTCATGATGAAGACACTCGTTCCGACTGCCGTTTTCAGTTCGTATCCGAGGACGCTGGTCAAAACCAGAAGCAGCATCATACCGCCGCCTGCGCCGACGAATCCGCAGATAAAACCAATCATCACACCACAGAGAATGGACTGCTGGATTTTCTGTTTCTCGGATTTATTCGCCTGCACTTCCTTCGTCGTCATGATCGGGCGGATGATGAATTTCAGGCCGACGAACAGCGTCATACACTTCGAAAAGCCGCCCATCGTTCCGTTCGGCACAAGCGAGGAAACGAAGCTGCCGACCAGAGTGAAAATCAGTACCGAAATCAGCATGATCACGCCGTGTCGGATGTCAATATTTTTGTTTTTCTTATACGTCCACGCACAGACACCCGATGCGAGGACATCCGACGCAAGCGCAATTCCGATCGCCTGGTACGCCGGCATGTGCAGGAATGTGATCAGCATTGGGGAGACGACTGCCGCCGCGGAAAGTCCTGCAAGGCCCGTTCCAAGACCGGCGCCGAGGCCGGCCGCGATACATACAATTAATTGTGTAATGGTCATATTTTCTTCCTGTCTTTCTGTTTTTTATAACGATTCGATTTATCCAGTTTAGTTCCCTTTTTCCGCTTTGTCAAACAGTATTTTCCGAATCTTTTCTTGACTCTCCAATTATTATAGGGTTTACTATAACCGTAACATTTTTACGACAGGAGGTTTCCTTTCATGGAACGTAATTTAACTACGGGCAGTGTATGGAAAAATATCTTTTACTTCTCTCTGCCCTATCTTTTATCGTATTTTCTGCAGACGCTCTACGGCATGGCGGATCTTTTCATCATCGGCCAGTTTGACGGGGCGGCGGGAACGACAGCCGTTTCGATCGGCAGCCAGGTTATGCACATGATTACTGTTATGATCGTCGGACTTGCGATGGGAACGACCGTCACCATTGGGCAGGCAGTCGGCGCGAAGGATCGAAAGCAGGCATCCCGTTTCACAGGAAATACAATTGCGCTGTTTCTCGGTGTTGCAGTTGTTCTGATGGTCGTTCTGCTGCTCCTCGTACGGCCGATTGTCTCTGTGATGTCCACGCCGTCCGAAGCAGCTGCCGGAACGGTTTCCTATCTGACGATCTGCTTTATCGGCATTCCGTTCATCACCGCATACAATATTATCAGCTCGATTTTCCGCGGACTTGGGGATTCAAAAAGTCCGATGTATTTTATTGCTGCTGCCTGCGCGGCCAATATTATCCTGGACTATGTATTTATCGGCGCACTGCAGCTCGGCCCGGCCGGTGCGGCGCTCGGTACGACACTGGCGCAGACGATCAGCGTGATTCTCGCCCTGATTGCCATTCGGAAGCGGGACACCGGCATTAAGGTCACAAAATCCGATCTTCGGCCGCAGCCGCCGGTCATGGGACAGATCTTGAAAATTGGTATTCCGATTGCACTGCAGGACGGATTTATCCAGATCGCCTTTATTGTCATTACCATCATCGCCAACCGGCGCGGACTGACCGCGGCTGCGGCGGTTGGTATTGTGGAAAAAATCATCAGTTTTCTGTTTCTTGTACCGTCCTCAATGCTCTCGACCGTCTCGGCGCTCGGCGCGCAGAATATCGGTGCCGGAAAGAAAAAGCGTGCGGAACAGACCATGTGGTGCGCTGTCATGATCGCGGTCGGATTCGGGCTGATTGTCGCGGTTACCATGCAGTTTATTTCCGTTCCGGTTGTCAGCCTGTTTACAACAGATTCTGAAGTTGCACGGCTCGGCGGACAGTACATCCGCGGGTATATCTGGGACTG
>OIYO01001438.1_pt1 | contig 12779 bp, 10 predicted proteins | sample 1588191 | NCBI WGS metagenome assembly OIYO01 (sample SAMN03283275) | human gut metagenome | biome: human-associated habitat; material: feces | host: Homo sapiens | place: Peru | collected 2012 | reverse complement strand
CTGCCTTTTTCTGTTTTAATATTCTGCTACTTCTTTCAAAATCGTGTCTCCACCTTCAGCTTTCCAGTTCTTTACGAACTCATCGTATGCACTGATATCTGATTTTCCGGTGATAATTTTCATAACCATCTCATTTTCCATGGACTGCAGGTTTGCCCATTTTTTCTCCATGGTAGCGGTCTGGCTGAAGATACAGCTTCTGACCTTGTTGTTTACCTCTGTGGTTGCATACGGACGGTCACCGACCAGCAGAGAGTACATTCTCTGGAAGTTGCCGAAATTTTCAGTACTGAAATCTTCGATGGAAAGCTGTTTGTCCTTTTCATATCCGGGAACGGTATCTTTTACAACAGAAACATCGTTTGCAAGCAGCTTGTATGCGCTCGGCACACCTTCGTAGTCTTCCGGCTGTGCTTCACCATTTAATACTTTAATCAGTTCCTTATAAGTATATTCACACTCATCAGCCGGAGCCATCAAAGTTCTGACCGGCCAGAAGCTGAGCGGCTGTTCGGAAACATCAAATTTGCTCTCATCTCTGAGCAGAACATTTGCCATGATAATAACTGCTTTAGCAACATCTTCGGAAACATTTTTATTGATGACACAATAGCCTGTTGTCGCAGAACCAAGTCTTACATTCCACTCTCCATCATCCGTGTAAATCGGATATGTCTGCCAGTTTGCATCCGGCTCATTGCGGTATGCATCACCAATTCCATAACCGGAAACCCACCATGCACCAAAGAACATACCAACTTTTCCAGCATTGATCTGCTCAATCGTGGAATCTCTTGTTCCCATCTCCGGATCAATGTAGCCTTTGGAGTACCAATCTGCCAGACGCTCCAGTGTACTTCTGGTTGCATCAGAGTCGGTTCCATACGTTACGTTTCCATCATCATCTTTCAAGAACAGTCCCGGGTATGCTCCATTTGCGGTAAAAGCAGCATCGAATCCGCCTGTTGTTGTACCGGTGTCCAGGAAGCTTGTATAACATTTTGTGTTTTTATCCGGGCCAGCCAACGGAATCGTATCCTCGCCTGCCGGTTTTTTCTCTGCAAATACTTTGGCAATATTTTCTACATCATCCAGAGTTTTCGGTGCATCCAGACCATATTCATCGAGCCAGTCCTGACGAACATTTAATACCTGAACACTTCCGGTTTCTACCTCAACTGCTGGGATCGCATACTGTCTGCCGTCTACGCTCGCTTCTGCGATAGCCTGTCCATCGGTCGAATCCATAACTTCTTTTACCTGATCAGACTGTACTTTCTGGAACAGATCGGTCAGATCGTATAACTGACCTGCTTTTGCGGCTTTCAGCATATACTCTCTCGATACCGTCATCGCATCCGGAAGGGTATTGCTCGCAATACAGAGCGCTACTTTCTGGGTGTAGTCATTTCCAGATGCTGCGGTCCAGTCTACAACAACTTTGATGTTGAAATTTTCCAGAAGATAGTCTGTGTACTGGTTATTATCCACGCTCAGTCCGTCCGGCAGAGTATCGGTTGCGCTGACACCCTGTCCTACGTGTACCTCGACAACTTCCGGGAATTTTTTGAACGCCAGATCCTCTCCCTCTTCCTCAGAAGAATTATCAGCCGTTCCGGAAGATGCTGTGCTCTCAGATGATGCTTTACTGTCCGATGTGCCTCCTGTGCTGCCGCCGCTGCTTCCACATCCGGCCAGCATGCCTGCGGTCATCGCTGCTGTGAGTAAGATTGCAACAAGTTTTTTCCTTTTCATGTGTTTTCCCCTTTCCTCGTTCGTCATTTTGTTTTTTTCGTTCTCTTGTGAGTCTATTTTATGATACATTTTGACGAATTAAAACAGTCTCGTGTTCTCTTTTTTGCGAACATTTATACAAAACAAGGCTCCATTTCATCAAAAAAGCAGACATTTGTTCTCTTTCCTTCAAACAAATATCTGCTTTTTCGTTCCCGCACTCCGGCATTCTGTTAAAACTCCTGCCGTTTTAACTGTTTTTTATATTCGGCAAAGCCAATACCCATACTCTGCTGAAACAGTTTTACAAAATATTTTTCATCATGATACCCGACAGCATCCGCCATCTGTTCTGCCGAAATCTGCGGATTTTCCTGCAGCAGACGGCAGGCCAGCGCAATCCGTTCTTTTCGGATATAACTGTTGACCGAATAGCCTGTGCATTTCTTGAAACAGACGGAAAAATAACTTCTCGACATTCCAACAGCATCTGCAATCTGCTCCGCTTTCATTTCAGAATCCACCAGATGATCTTCGATAAAAAGTACCGCTTTTAAAATCAATATCTCCGTAACAGCCTGTCCTTCTCCGTTCTGTACCCGCTGCCACAGATCCTGTCGTATTTTTTCTGTCAGTTTTTCCGGCTCCTGCAGATTTTCATATTCCTGCTCCTCCATGAAAATGCCAAAGGCATTCTGAATTCCCTGCAGCGTCTGCATTGTGTACCGGTATTCCTGTTTCTGACTGGCCGGAATTGCCTTCCGGAGATTACAGAGTTTCTGTGTTTCCTCTATATTATAAATCCAGGTCAGCGAAGCCGTCTCCTCCCATAGTTTTCTCCACTGTTCCTTCTCTTCCTGATCTGCCACAGTCTCTGTCTTTTTCCGATTTATTCTTTCCCCCGCCTGCATCTGCTGCTCTTTTTCTTTCCGTTTTCGAATATGCTCCGCCGCACGCAGGAACACCTCACCGCATTCTTCCGGTTCAAGCTGAAGCTTCGAAATATAATCAATTACCCCGAGCCGCAATGCTTTCTGCACATACGTAAAATCCTCATGCGCGGAAAGCACAATATAGTCCATGGAAATTTCCCGCGCCCTGCACTCGCAGATAAACTCCAACCCGGAGAGCACCGGCATCGTCAGATCCACCACGGCCAGATCCACCGGATGCGTTTCAATAAACTGCAGTGCCAACGCTCCGTTCGCCACATCTCCGGCAACCTCCATTCCGTATTTTTTCCACGGAATCAGTGAAATCAGTCCCTTTCTTGCCAGCTTATCATCGTCAATCACCAATACCTGATACATTTGTTCCACCCCATTTTATCTTTTTCTCTTTTCTTTCTCGTAGTTCTTTTTTTATGCCGGAAGCACCGGAAAATGCAGGGTAACCTCCGTTCCTTTTCCCAGTTCACTCTCTATTTTCATCTCTGCTTCTTCTCCATAGAATGATTTCAGTGTCATCTGCACATAACGCAGACCGATCCCCTTTCGTTCGTCTTTTGCATTCTGCTCCATCTTCTCCGATATTTCAAAGCCCTTTCCATCGTCCCGGATTTGAATGGTAATTATCCCACCCTGTTCCGACGCTTCTACCCACAGGGTTCCAAATTCGTCCATATTATGGCAGACCGCATTTTCTGCAATCGGCTGCAGCAGAAAGCGGGCACACCGCGTATTCAGGTACTCTCCCTCCGCAATATCAAATTCACTGGAAAAATCATGCGTCATCTGCTGCAGTTCCAGATAATACTGCAGGTATTTCAATTCGGTACGCAGTGTCGTGTTCTGCTCCGCCTTCCCGAGGGAATAACTCAAAATAAAGCCGAGATGCTTCACGTAATCATCGATCTCTTTCTGATGATTTGTCAGCGCCATCCAATGAATAGAATTCAGCGCATTCATCAGAAAATGCGGATTGATCTGATACATCAGCTTTTCCAGCTCCAGATCCGCTTTTTCTTTTTCCTTCCGCTGCTCACTCTCAATCAGCTCCTGAATCTGCGCTTTCATCTGATTGAACGTTGCAAAAAGCTGATTGTATTCCGCAAGCTGAACCGGTGTCTCTGCCTCAGAAAAATCTCCTTTTCCAAAATGGCGCATTTCTTTTTCCAGTACTTTGATCGGATGCGATACCAGCCAGATCTGTGAAATTGCGACTACGGCAAGAATGGCCAGTGAAATAAAAATCACGCTTCCTGTCAGCAGGGTCCATTGATAAATTTCGCTCTGGTATTCATAAGTTGGAAGCAGCAAAACCGTATAAAATCCATAGATATTTTTTTTTGCAACTCCCTCATATCCGTTCTGCTCTATTCTGCCATCCTCATCCAGTTCAAGGATATCTCCTTTTGCAAATGCTTTCTCGCTGGAATACTCTACTTTCCTTTCCGGATTCAGCTGCAGCAGCACATATGGTATTTTTTCTAATTCGGAACGCTTCTGCAGCATCAGTGCTTCATCTGATTTTGCTTCTAAATAAATCCAGGCATCTGTGCCATCTGAAAATGATGTTCTGCGTCCCATCGAAACAACATTATCATTTCTCACACTGTTGTAGCTTTGATGAATGGAATGATATGTAACTTCTCCCGTATCAACCAGCTTCGACAGTATTTCCGGCTGGAATGTCTCCTTCTTTGTGCTGTACGTGGAAAACAGAATCTCCGGTGTCATTTCCCGGCTCTCCCCCTGAATCAAATAAGCGCCCAGCATAACATCTTCCATCTCCCAGGTTGCGACATTCAGGGTCTGATAAAAGTCCTGATACTCCTGAATTTTATCGTACTGCTCTTCTGCCGTTCGATAAGCATCATATTTTTCCCCGACCAGTCCATTCGATGTCATCGTCTGTGACAGACGCAGCAGCACATTGTACTCTGACTCAAATCCCTGATTCACTTCCTCCAATGTTGCTTTCAGCGATGTTTCCATTTTTGATTCCCGCATGGCTTTCATGGAAATCCGCGTGACAAAAATAATCAGCAGAATACAGAGCAGACTGCTGCATGCAAATACCATTAAAACAATTTTCTTCAGGGAATATTCTTTTCTCTTTTTTGGCTTCCCCATTTTTTCTCCATCCCCCATCTGCACATTCGTTTTTAAACGTTTTTCGCAAAACGAAACCTCATTAATACCATTTTAACAACCAATTGCTGTTCCGTCCAGTCACAAGTTGCTCTGATTTTCTCTTTTTATGGTCTGTGTTTTTCAGAAATCATGTTTTACACTTTACAAACTTGTCTTCCTAAAGTATACTTGAAGCAGTTGATTTTTCATTATTTCGAGGAGGTTTTTCCATGGAACAGCAGACCTATACCATTCGTGAAATGTCCGAGCGTTTTGGGCTTCCGGCTTCGACGCTTCGTTATTATGAGGAGATCGGGCTTTTGACGGATGTCATTCATACCGAAAGCAAGAAACGAATTTACACCCAGCAGCACATTGACTGCATGACCGCAATTCTCTGCTTCAAACGCACCGGGCTTCCGATTGCGGGGATTCAGGAGTTTTTCCGGCTTGAGAACGATATCCCGGGAAATATTGACCAGATGGTTGCCATTCTCAAGGAACATGAGCAGAATACACGCGAAAAAATCGAGCGCATGGAATCCGATCTGGAGCATATTCAGCAGAAAGTGCGGTATTACAGCGCGGTTCGCGATGCGATTAAAAATGGGGATGAAATGCCGTCGTGGGATTCCTGTGGCTGTGAGGAGAAGGCGCAGTAGATTTCTCTCCAGGCTTTTCCGCCGCAGACACACACAAGTTTCAAAAGAGCAGGTAAGAAAAGGGACCAACATCCACTCTTCTTACCTGCTCTTCTTATTTTTTCTATCACCTTTGCCCTTCATACCCGGAATTTTTTCTGCATTTCCCGCATAAAATCTTTTCCGCGGAAGAAAAACAGCCCGATCAGGTACAGAACACTGATGCCCACGCAGATCACGGACGGCCAGGTGATGCGGACGGTTCCCGTCAGCCACAGAATCGCCGGAACGATTCCTGCTGCTCCGGACTGCATCAGATAAAAGAGGTACTCACTGACCTCCATTTTGTACGCTCTTGCCAGAATCTGCATCGTCGCACCATTCAGCAGAACGGCGAGCGGAATTGCGAAATCGACAGACCAGCCGATCCAGCCCGTCGCATAATCCCACAGAACCGCACCGATCATAATAAAGATCAATTGCCACATACTGTTTTTGAGTGGATTTTTCCGTTTCTGATATCCCACCCGGATCAGAAGCCAGGCGCAGAACACACCCGCTGTCGCATAACCTGCCCACCACATCTGCGGCGTTGCAAGGAAATTCATCATCCAGCAGAGTACGACAGCCGCGATGCAGGTGAAAGAAAAAATTTTCAATCCCAGTTTGGCCGTCCCGTGCGGCTGTTCTTTCTGTCCCGGAAAATCATTTTCCTCCTGTTCACAGACAATGCCCTCTTTCTGCAGCAGATGCATCAGGTTCCGTTCAATATTGGAATCAGCGATTTTAGATGTGATTCCAAGCACCATGCTGTCACCGTAGGAGCAGGAACACATCTGTACTTTGTCGGTGCTGGTGAAAAATCCAAACCGTTCAATGTATGTTTCATACTCCGGCGGCATCTGAATCCGGCCGATATTGGAATAGACGGTCGTAATGCTTCGTCCGCCGAGCGTCGTGCCCGCCATCAGCGCCAGATTTTTGATTTCCAGCGGCACGGCGCGCAGCACCGGATTCCGCTCGATCCGCACCAGATCATTCATACGTGTGGAAATCTCCTGCTTCAGCGCCTCTTTCTGCATCGCGGCTCCCGTGATCTGCAGGACATCCTCAAACGATGCCTCCGGTCCAAGATCACAGGCAATCTCGATCCAGCTCCAGAAATTCGTCATCGATGCAGATGGGAAAAAGTTACGCAAGTTGGCTGGAACCATCAGAGAAACCGGCTTTTTCAGCCTGCTTTTCGGGATTTCTTCATATACCGCATATACCAGCGCCGCCGCAAGGTACGCCGTTACCGACACACCATGTGCTTTTGCGCACTTATGAACTGCTTCCGCAGAAAGCAGAATCTCAGTAATTTCCATCTCCTCCTGCTCCAGATACTCGCCTTTGATCTGGTATGCCGGGCGGTTTTTTTCTTTTTCACTTTTCTTTCCGGTGTAATACTGGGAAAAGCTGTCCTCCTCGAAATCTGTCTCTGTCAGCATGTCTTCGCTGACCTTTGAAAAGATTTCCCCGGGATGACACAAAATCACATAATTGCTCACCAGTTCTTTCAGAAACAGCATCGCGCCGGTGCCGTCTGTCAGGGCATGGAATACTTCGAAATTGATTCGGGTCTTATAGTAAGAAACCTGGAAAAGAAGCGTTTTGTGGTCGGGTACGTAAATCTTACTGCATGGCGGACGCTTTTCCTCTTCTACTTTTGCTGGCAGATCGCGCTGCTCCAGATAAAACCAGAAAAGACCTTTCCGCAGTACCATGGAAAACACCGGGTAATGCTCCATTGTCTGCTCCAGCGCTTTCTGCAGCAGATCCGCCTGGATGTCCTCTTTCAGTTGGCAGTAAAACCGGAAGACTCTCGTATCCTTTTTTCCGGTGGCCGCCGGAAATGCCTGTGCCGCGTTGTCCAGCTTTCTCCAGCGCGAAGAATGTTCTTTCTTCATTTTCTATGCCTCCTTACGCCTTCCCGGGTGTCAATTGTTTCTTCATCTTTGAGATGTTTTCCAGTTCTTCGTCTGCATTTTTCTGCTGTTTTTCTTTCTTTAAAAATGCATTCATATACTGAAAACTTTCCTGCACATATAGGTGCTCAATGCCAAGCGCAAAATAGCCGTGCAATGCGCCCTTGATCCGATGATGTTCAACCAGATTGCCAGCCCTTTTCAGCTTTTTCGCATAATCCTCGCCCTCATCACGCAGCGGATCGTACTGCGCTGTCAGTACCAGCGTGTCCGGCAGTCCCTGCAGATTTTCTGCCAGTACCGGTGCAAAGTACGGATTTTTGCGGTCTTCTTCGGTCCGCTGATACAGAATTACATAATCTTCCATTTTGACACTGGTCAGAAGGTATCCGGTTCCATTGGTTTTCACGGATTTGTACGGTGATTTCTCTGTGTAACAGGAATTCACCGCCGGATAAATCAAAATCTGTTTCCCCGGCAGCAGTTCTTTTTTGTCCCTCGCCATCAGGCAGACCGCAGCCGCAAGATTTCCTCCTGCGCTGTCGCCCATGATCGTGACATTTTCCGGCGTTACCTCCGGCAGAATCTCCCCGCGCAGCATTGCCTGGGCGGCGGCGTAGCAGTCTTCTAAGCCTGTCGGGAAACGATGCTCCGGTGCAAGACGGTATTCTACCGATACAACAATCTGCCCCGTCGACTGCGCCATGCGTGCGCAGACACGGTCGTATGTCTCCACACTCTCGGTTGTCCAGCCGCCGCCATGGAAGAACAGAATCGCTTCTTTTGCACCATGCTCCTCCATTTTTTCATCAGGGAAGAACAGCCGAATCGGAACCTTGTAGTCTCCATTATATATTTCCATATCCAATTTTCGCAGAAAAATACGGATCGGATCCAGCTTCTTGATATCGGCAAGCCGACGGGCGGATTCTACTTCAATTCCGCCGTAGGACAATACATTTAAAATGGCTTTGACTGCTTTTTTCATTCTCTATCTCCTCTGTTGCTATTTTTCTGCTTCTGTTTTTCGTCTAGTTGCAATGTACTGCTTCAAAAATTCATACATCTGCTCATCCGTTGGCGGACAGCCTTTCAGATTGCATGCGAACCCGGAAGTACAACTTCCCACACCAAGCGCCCCGCTCTTTCCCCGGTATCCCTGCCCGATGCAGATTTTTTCGTGGAGTTCCTGCAGCAGGCCTTCCTCCTTCAGCCGTTCAAGCGCCGGGATCAGATAGCCGTAGCAGGCACTGCAGGACTCAACTTCCTCTACGGCATCCTGCAGTTCCACGATCTTCCGTTTTTCCGGAATCACTCTTTTTTCACCAATTTCGCCAATTTGGCGGATTGAAAGCCGTGTGAGATCAGCGCTGCCCACGCCCAACTCTTCTGCCATTTTGACATACGGGACATCTTCTGGCTTATAATGCAGTTCCGCGCAGACATATGCATCGATCAACACCGGATCTAACCCAGCGAAAAGGCGATTCATAATAAACGGATTACCGCCATCCTCAAAGTCAAGATCTCCGCAGATATTATCCACCAAAATAAAATCCTGATGAATCCCCAGCCCCAGATGCGCAATTGGCCGATGAAGTCCCATGGCATGAAAATGACGTTTTTCTTTATTCGGCAAGAGACCTTTCATGTTTTTCAGTGCGCAGGTAATTTTAGTCTGGCAATGGCCTTTCATGACCGGGACATTGATCATAAAATCCACCTTTTTCGCACATTCGCAAATCTGAAGTTCCATATCACCACACTGCACCGGCATACTTTTTTCCTTCTGCGCATCGATAAGCGGAACGCCGTACTGTTCCGAAAGCATACGGTATCCACAGACCTCAAACGATTCCTCCGTCTTATCTCCCACCCAGGAGCCCTCCATGATTTGAAGGTTCGTAAATCCGTTTTCCTGAAGATATTCGATGATCCCCGTAACCACCTCCGGATGTGTCGTCCCTCCAAACTCCGCAGGGACAGGTGCTACCAGATTTGGCTTAATACCGATGAGACTGACCTTCGAAGGAATGAGCGTAGCTAAGGCACATTCGTTTAAAAGCTGTTTTGTCATTTCTTTATATTCCATTCCCTGTATCTGGATAATTTCGTTTTTATTCATTTGGTATTGCGGCCCCTTTATTCTGATTTGATTTTTTCTGACATTCGATATTCTTTAGTATATAATAGTTACTGCTTTCTTTCAACTCATCCAAAAACAAAATCATTTCCTGTGAACTGTAACCATTCCCGCCATCTCCAGCTTCATAGAAAATTAAGCACTGTATGCTTGTAAGATTTCCAATCGCATTGTATAATAAATGGAAGACGGTACACAGAAAAAGTACCTCATTAGAAAGGAACTGACATGAGTTTTGAAGATGATTTAAAGGATGTCGGCGACAGTATTGGAAAGCTTGTGGATAACGCTGTAAATTCTCAGGATTTTCAGGAATTAAACCGGAAGATTTCAGACACCATCAACCAGTTTGTCTACCCAAACCGGAAGGGACCATTCCGTGCAAATGGCACACAGGAGCCGTCCCGCGGCTATTCCTCAGATACTTCCTACAGCAGCCAGCATTCTTCCCATAATAATACAGCGCAGCAGACCGGACCGCATCACTATTCCTACGGGCCGGGAGGCACGATGCCGGGTAAGAGCGCGAACCCGGTTCCCAAACCTTCCCATACCTGGCAGACCCCCCAGAATACGGAATGGAACAGCCGCATACAAGAACGCCGTGTACTGCGCGAGCGCTTTATGCCATCCACCGATCTTGCACTTGTCGGCGGATTTCAGACGGCCGCCGGCTGGGGTGTCACCGGACTGTTCGGCTGCTGCACAGCGCTTAGTCTGTATTCCTTATTTGCAGGTCCAGACAACAGCGCGCTGATTCCTTCTCTTATTTTTGCCGCATTTACCATCGGCGGCGGCATTCTTCTGAAAAAGGGAAGCAAAAACCGGCGTCTGGTCCGCCATTTCCGCCAGATCTGTACGCTGATCGGCACAAAGGAATATATTTCCACGAAAGAACTCTGCGACAGTATGCACTGTGAGAAAGGCGAGCTTCTGACCGATATTACGACCATGATTGATAAATCCATGCTGCGCCAGGGCCACCTCGACGAAAACGGTACCTGTCTGATGGTGACAAATGACTGCTACGACCAGTACCGCGCAATGCTCGCCAGCCAGAAGGAACAGCAGATTGCTGAACAGAAAGCACGTGAACAGCTGGAGGCCTCCGGTGTAACGCCGGAATACCAGCAGATGCTGGAAGAATGTGAATCTTATATTCAGAAGATCCATCAGTGCAACCTGGATCTGCCGGGTGAAGTCATCACAGCCAAGCTGAGCCGCCTCGAAACGGTTGTTACCCGGATTCTCGAGGAGGCAAAAAAGCGCCCGAAGGAAGCCTCCGCCCTGCGGAAATTTATGGATTACTATATGCCGACAACCTGGAAGCTGCTCGACGCTTACCGTTCCTTTGAGAACGAACCGATTCAAAGCGACAATATCCTCCGAACCAAGAAGGAAATCGAGGATACACTGGATACCATCAATGCCGCATTTGAAAAGCTGCTTGATGATCTGTTCCAGACAACGGCATGGGATATTTCTTCTGACATCTCTGTTCTGCAGACGATGCTGGCGCAGGAGGGACTGACAAATCAGGCAGGTCCGTCAAAGCAGGATATTGAGCCGCTTCACATGTAACTATTTAAAGCTATACAATTGAAATCAAATCACCGGTTACGTTTCCGTACCGAAGAAAAGGAGAATAGAAAACATGAATGATTTTGTAAAGGACACCACTGAAATTCCAAGCTTAAGTTTCGGTGCTCCGGAGCCGGAACCGGAACTTCCGGTACAGCAGCCGGAAGAAAAGAAAGAGGTCATGGATGATTCTGTTCTGTCCGACGAACAGAAAGCCATGGTGGATGCCTTTGTTTCCCAGATTGATCTTGCCAATACAAACGGCATTCTGCAGTACGGTGCCGGTGCACAGAAGAAAATGGCAGACTTTTCCGAGAAAACGCTGGAGAACGTCAGAAGCAAAGATCTCGGGGAAATCGGCGATCTGCTCACCTCTGTTGTGACAGAGCTGAAAACGTTTGACGCAGAAGAAGAAAAGGGACCATTCTCTTTCTTTAAGAAAAGCACGAACAAAATCAATGCAATGAAAGCGAAGTATGACAAGGCAGAGGTGAATGTCAATAAAATCTGTGACGTGCTCGACGGCCACCAGCGGCAGCTTCTGAAAGACATTGCCATTCTGGATCAGATGTATGCACAGAACCTGAATTATTTTAAAGAGCTGACCATGTACATTCTCGCAGGAAAGAAAAAGCTGGAGCTGGTACGTTCCACAGAACTCCGTGATCTGCAGAATAAAGCGCAGATGACCGGAAAGGCCGAGGATGCACAGGCTGCCAAGGATCTCGAAGATCTCTGCAACCGATTTGAGAAGAAACTGTATGATCTGGAACTGACCCGTATGGTTTCGATCCAGACAGCGCCGCAGATCCGCATGATTCAGAACAGCGATTCTGTAATGGCCGAAAAGATCCAATCCACACTCGTCAACACCATTCCGCTCTGGAAAAACCAGATGATCATTGCACTCGGCGTTCATCACTCGACTGAGGCTGCCAAAGCACAGCGCCAGGTTTCGGATATGACAAATGAGCTTCTGAAAAAGAATGCGGAGAATCTGAAGATGGCAACGATCGAGACTGCAAAAGAATCTGAGCGCGGTATCGTCGATATGGAAACCTTAAAACAGACGAACCAGAGCCTGATCTCTACCCTCGATGAAGTGATGAAGATTCAGGAGGACGGCCGCCAGAAACGTGCCGCCGCTGAAGTTGAGCTGGTACAGCTCGAAAATGATATTAAGAAAAAAATGCTGGAGCTTTCTGCAGGCGGACAGCACTGATACTTTTTGTATCCTATATGAAAAAAAACGGAGAAGCCGCTTTTTCTGTGGTTTCTCCGTTTTTTACGTCCTGTCTTACCCTTATCTCGGGCGTTCTGCCTTTTCATTCTTTCTTCGGTATTCCGTGAAATAAAATTCAATATCAAAACAGGTCTGCTCATCGCCCTCTTCTACCATCTCCCAATCCGGTGATTCGTCAAGATCCTCAAAGAAGGTATCCGCCTGATACGTCATGTCGATTCGTGTGACGTATGCCGTATCACAGTATGGGAGAAGCTGGCGGTAAATTTCTCCGCCGCCCGCAACATAAATATCGTCGTCCTCGTACGGCTTTAACACTTCCATCAGCTCTTTGATGCTGTGGACAACGGTTGCGCCGCGGACAGTCCATTCCGGATCGCGACTTAAGATAATATT
>OIYO01001436.1_pt1 | contig 12804 bp, 10 predicted proteins | sample 1588191 | NCBI WGS metagenome assembly OIYO01 (sample SAMN03283275) | human gut metagenome | biome: human-associated habitat; material: feces | host: Homo sapiens | place: Peru | collected 2012 | reverse complement strand
CGGAAGCAACGTGCAATCTGCATATATCTGTCATAACCAGAGCACATAAGCATCTGTTTAAAAAGCTGTGGTGACTGTGGAAGTGCATAGAACTTACCTGGATGAATACGGCTTGGTACAAGGTAATCTCTTGCTCCCTCTGGTGTAGACTTAGTAAGCATAGGTGTTTCAATCTCTAAGAACCCTTCCTTTGCAAGGAATGCTCTCGTAAGAGTTGCAACCTTACTTCTCATAATAATATTAGACTGGATATCAGGTCTTCTAAGATCAAGACATCTGTACTTAAGTCTGATATCTTCCTTAGTCTGGATATTTTCTTCTATTGGGAATGGTGGTGTCTCTGACTCTGAAAGAATTCTTAATGTCTTAGCAGCAATCTCAATATCACCTGTCTTTAAATTCTCATTAACAGCACCGCTTCTCTTAATAACTTCACCCTCAACAGCGATTACAAATTCATTACGAAGTGTATATGCCTTGTCGAAGCCTTCCTTGCCAATTATATTTTCATCAAAAAGAATCTGGAGAATTCCACTTCTATCTCTTAAATCAACAAAAATAAGTGAACCAAGATTTCTTCTCTTGGCAACCCACCCCATTACAGTAACCTTCTTACCAATATCAGCCGATGAAACCTCTGTACATCTGTGCGATCTCTTTAAGCCAACCATTGACTCTGCCATCTTACTTTACCTCTTTCCTGTAATTAATTACTAATCTGCGAAGGATAGAATATCTTCGAGAGTAAGACTATCTAAATCTATCTTACTATTTCTTATTATCTCAAATGTTTCTTCCTCGTGAATCATTCGCTGAAACTCAATAAACACCTTCATATCAAGATTCTTAATCTCTTCAATAAGAATGTTCACAGCCGTATCTATGTCAAATGCTTTCCTATACGGCCGGTCAGATATCAGCGCAGCAAATTCATCTGTCACCTTAAGAATTCTTGCACCCAATGGAATATCTGTTCCCTTAAGATTATCAGGATAACCACTTCCATCGTAACACTCATGGTGATAGAGAACAACTTTCTTTATATTATCTGAATAATCATAATTTTTCAATACATCAAAGCTGATTTTAGAGTGCATTCTCATATATTTCATCTCTTCGACTGATAATTCACCCGAATTTCTGCCATATAAGTATTCTGATAATTTAAGTTTTCCAATATCATGCATCATTCCGGCAACTTTAAGTTCATAACATTCCCGTTCATCAAGCTTTAGTCTCTTAGCAAGCTCATATGTAAGGTTAGCAACAAGAATCCCATGTTCTATGCCACTCTTATAATCATTAAAAATATATTGCAAATGTTCATTCTCATTAATATCCATATTATGTCCCATCAGTAATCTCCCTGCTGCCAGTATAATATTTATTAACAAATTCATTAGCAGGAAGTGGTCTGTCAAAATAAAATCCCTGTATAACATCACAACCATAAGAAACAATTGTGTCGAGATCCTCTTTAGTCTCAACTCCCTCAAATACAAGTTCATATTCTACCATCTTAAGCATCTCGATTAAGGATTTTATAACCTGTCTTCCTTTATCGCTCTTTAATGACCTGCTTGCAAATACTCTGTCAAACTTAATAATATCAGCAGGAATATTGGCAATCTGGTTAAGTGATGAATATCCTGAGCCAAAATCATCAACATTAATCTTAAATCCCTTTTCCCTTAACTCATTAATAACATCAATCATAGCATCCAGTGCATCAATAAATGTCGTTTCAAGTATCTCAAGTTCAATAAGCGATGAATCAATGTGATACTTATCCTGTAACTGAAGCATATATTTTAACAAATCTTCACTTGTAAATCTCTGTCTTGATATATTAACCGAGACAGGAACAGGCTTAATTCCCTTATCAATGCATTGTCTCTGGAAAGCAAAGGTTTTATCAAGCATAATATCATCAAGCTTCCCAATCATTCCTGTATGTTCAAGCACCGGAACAAATCTGGCTGGTGAAACAAGCTCGCCTGCTCTTGTCTTCATTCTTACAAGCGCCTCTGCACCTGCAACACAATTATGCGATACTGATATCTTAGGCTGAAGGAAAATTTCTATTCTTTCTTCCTCACACGCTCTCACAAATTCATTAGACATATCCATATGTTCAAGATATTCATTGCAATTATCCGCTGAATATACACAACATGGAATATCAAATCTTCCTTTTGTTGACTTCTTTGCAAGATTAGCACGGTCAACCGCCATACGTACATCAAGTGACGGATCGTCATAAAAATACAATCCAACATAAACATGCTGATACACAAGCGGATATCTCTCTGACAATTCTTTCTCAAAAATGCGGTTCTTTCTTGCAATATATTCCACTACATCTTCATTCGTCATATTATCAACTTTGTAAGCACCCCTGAACTGGTCAAACCCAATTCCGTGTGAAGCAAGGCACAATGGTTCATTAACAAAATAAAAGTCTGCAATATCCTGCATAACCTTGTCACCTTCATCCATGCCGTAAAAATCATTAATATACTTAAAATTACTTATATCCAGAGCCAATAGAACAACTCTGTGTTCATTAGTATTCACAATCTCCCGAACTTTATTGTTGAACACATCATGCCCTGCCATTCCAAGATAACAGCCTCCCATAACGATTCCACTCCTCATATACATCCGTACTTTCAATATAATAGAATTATATCACAATACCAATAGCAAATCCACCAGTTATTAATATATATATAATTCAAAATCAGTTGTTAACACCATGATGTGACATTGGTGTGGTTGATATTATAGGTAAAAATGTATACCCTTCCGATAATCCCCACTGTATTATCTGTTCAACTGCATCAACGCTGAAATTCTTTATATCATGCTGTAAAACTACTGATACATTATTACCTTTAATCCCTGCTATAACATTAGCTACAACCTGTGATGTGCTTGTTGTTCCACCTGCATCTCCACTAGAAACATTCCAGTCACAATATCTGAATCCTCGCTCCTCAACAGCACATACAAGCTGGCTCATTATGCCATAGCAGTACTTTTTACTTATTGTGTTACTAGAACCACCTGGAAATCTTACAAGATCTGCTGCTTTTCCAGTCTGTGCAGTTATAATACTGTTCATCTCGTCAAAATCTGCAAAATATGCGTCTACACTCTGATATATCTTTGCATAATCATGTGATGCTGAATGTATTGCAACAGTATGCCCCCGCTGTGCTTCCTGGGCAATAAGATTCTGATAGTCCGGTTTTCCGTTAGTAACAAAAAATGTTGCCTTAACATTATATCTGTCAAGAATATCAAGCAACTTTTCTGTATATGGTCCGGGGCCATCATCAAAAGTCAGATAAACAACCTTATCACCCGGATTAACTGCATTATCAGGCATTGGTGCAACTACCTTCACTGTTCTTTGCACTTCAGATTCATTGCCACAATTATCAGACACATTATAAGTTACTGTATATTTTCCTGCATTAGCTGTGTCAACATTGCCAGATACTGATACCTTGTCAGTTACATCTCCATCACACATATCCACAGCTATATACCCTGGTTCACTATATGTATCTCCCATCCTGATATAATACACCTTACCACCAGTAAGTGATATCTGTGGAGCTGTAGTATCTTCTACATGTATAACACGTTCTGTAAATGCTTCATTACCAGAAGAATCTTTAACTGAATATGCAATTGTAGTATCCCCTGTTGTATATGTATCAACCTCCGCAGAAGTCTCCACTTTATCTGTAATATCACCATCATAATTATCAACTGCAGAAAATCCTGCTTCTTCATAATTACTTCCGGCTTCTATGGTAATCTCTGTATCTCCCAAAAGACTAATAACAGGTGCCTGGGTATCCACAACTTTTACTGCTACTTTTCTAGAAATATGTTTCTTCTTTCTTGACGCAACAATCTTAATGTCATAATTTCCAAGCTTTGTGACATCAACATTTCCCTCAATCTCTATATCTGTCTTATTATCTTTCTTTCCAAGTACATTCTTCTTAATAGTTTCATTAATATCCGCTTCATCATCAGTACTTCCATACTCAACAACTAAAGTATCAGGGCATGACACCTCCAGACTATTCTCCTTAACAGACCTGATGATAAATATTATCACCAGCACCATAAGAACCGTAACAGAACCTGCCATTAAATATTTAACCCATCTATTATTCATATAACATACCAGCTTTCTCATTTGAACATAATATTGTATGTGTATTATACTTCTTTAATGCATAATAAACCAGTATAAACATTAAGAAAATTAAGCTATTTCTATAATTCTTCCCATTTTTGCATTAGTTCTGTGAGATATTGATATAACAGTCCTGTTCTCACTTACCCTGTTTAATGCACCAAGCACATTTTTCTCAGTATCAGCATCAAGATTAGCTGTTATCTCATCTAGCAGAAGCAGTTCAGGCTTTGCTGCTGCAGCCCTTGCAATTGACAATAACTGCCACTGTCCCTGTGAGAAATCTTCCGGCTTGCATATAGTATCATATCCATTGTCAAGCTCCATGATTGCATCATGAAGACCTGCTGTCTTAGCTGCTTCAATTACATCTTCATCAGTAACCTCTCTATCATACAGGGTTATCTGGTCTTTAACCGTTCCAGGAACCATATGAAAAGTCTGCTCAACATATCCATATATCTTTCTCTTTTCACTATCCGGAATAGCCGTAGCCTTCTGTCCTGCAATCAATACACTTCCTTTACCTGGCTCGTAAAGTCCAAGAAGAAGCTTGAATATTGTACTCTTTCCTGCACCTGTTCTTCCTGACAGAGTAACCTGCTCGCCCTCCTTAACAGAAAAACTTAAGTTCTCCACAACATTTTTATCATCATATGCAAATGTTACATTATTGAAATCGACAATCACATCACTATCAGTTTCCATAGCTGTATTCTCTGCAATGTATGAATCCTTCTTAACTGATAATTCATCCATCTCGAAAAATTCATTAATTCTATGTACTCCGGCTATTGCTGACTGTATAGTCTGAATCTCCATACCAAGACTCTCAACAGGAGCAAATATCTGTGAAATATAATTAATTACCGCAACTGCTGTACCTGCTGACATGCCAAAAAATGTAAGCACTGACTGGCTACCTGATGCTGAAAAAAGCATGACCACAGCAACAACAATAGCATTGAGAATAAGGATTACCGGTGAATATACAGCATCATAAAAATTATTTTTTTCAATTGCTGCGTAGCTTTCGCATATATATTCATCATATCTTTGTTCCATATAATTCTCTTTGCCAAGAGTATGTATTGTTCTTATATTATGAAGAGTTTCCGGAACGTGTCCTGATGCCCTTCCGACAGCTCTTCTGTTCTCAATCTGTGCTTCCAGCATATTTTTCTGAATAATTCTTGTGAATATGAACAGGAAAGGAAGAATAACGAGAAGCACAATGGCAAGTCCTTTATTCTTAAACCATATAACAGCAACAATACTTATTATCTTGCAGGCATCAGCAAACATACTGATAATTCCTGATGTAAAAAGATTCTCAACTGTATCAGCATCTCCAACGAATCTTGATACAACAGTTCCCGGTTCCTGACTTGTAAGACCACTCGTTGTAAGGCAGCTATACTTATCCATCAACGTGCTTCTTAGTGAATGCGTAATCTTCTGTCCAAAAACTGTAAGAAATGTCTCTCTTGTACTTTCCATCAGACCTGTTATAAGAAGAAATCCAAAATACATAAGAACCATATAAAATGCGGGCATTGTACCTGATGTAATTGTATCAATAATCTTTGCAAGAATAAGTGGTGGAAACAGTGCCGTTACAATTGCACCAACAACTGTAATTACAATTCCTGCTGTAAGCAGCCATTTACTTCTGATTGTGTTTAATATAACTCTGCCGACACTTCTATTCTTCATCAGATGCTCCTCCCCTCTGTTCGTTATAAAGAGCCGCATACTGTGGACATCTATTCATAATCTCATCATGTGTACCAGTCACAGTTTTTCCATTCTCCATCCATATAACCTTATCCATCTGTGGGAACAGATATAATCTGTGTGAAATAAGAATCACAACACAATCCTTAGTGTATTCCTTAAGATTAGCAAATACTTTTCTTTCAGTATCCTTATCAAGTGCTGAAAATGGATCATCTAATATAATTAACGGCTTCTTATGGCAGAGTGTTCTGGCAAGTGCAAGTCTCTGTGCCTGTCCTCCTGACAATCTCACACCGGTATTACCGACATAAGTTTCCTGTCCATTTTCCATCTCATTTACTTCTTCATCAAAGCATACTGCCTTAAGAAGCCTAACTGTATCCGCATTATCACCCATCTGAATATTGTTTCTAATTGTATCATTAAACAATTCCGGATCGTGTCCAAGATATGCTACAAACCCTGCCTTTTTCGCATCATCAAGTTCTGAAAGTTCATTGCCGGCAATCTTAATGCTTCCCTTATATGGATATTCGCATAAAAACACCTTTCCAAGAGTTGATTTGCCGCAGGCGACAGAACCTGTTACACCGATAATATTACCTTTTTCTGCTTCAAATGTTACATCTTCGAATATATCATGACCTCCCGGATAAGCAAACGTAAGTCCTTTTACTTCAAGTTTGTCACACATTACACTGTTATCTGCATTTTCATAATTCTCATGCTTCATAAGCGGTTTAATTCTCTTCCATGACACCTGTGCCTTATGTACTGCATTAAACAGCTTTGCTGCATGTGAAGACTTATTAGAAAGCTTTGCAAAGCATGAAACAAATGTGGCTAAAGCCGCAATATCCCAGCTCTTCCAGCCTGTTCCTAATACATTTTTACTTCCAAAATATAATATAAATATAACTCCGGCAAGTGCTATAACCTTGTATATCGGAGGAAAAGCTGTTCCCCATATATTGGCCTTCACTGCTGACTTTTCGTAGGCAGTTAGATTATCTTCATAAGCCTGTTTTCTTTCCTGCTCGCACCCATATACACGGTATGTAACTGCATTTTCTGCTCTGTCAAGCGTTGCCGCACTAAGTCTTCCGGACTGTATCTTATATTCTGCACCTGTCTTCTGTACAACAGCCTTCATCTTCTCTGCAATAATATAAGATATCGGTGGAAATATCATGCATATAAGCCCAAGTCTCCAGTCATAGAAAAGCAACATTCCGGCATATGCTGCCAGTGCAACACCCGTATCAAATATCTCAGTTGTGAACTTTCTCATCCCTTCAGCACAATCATCAACATCCAGGATAGCCTTAGTAAGAATGTCTCCAGCTCCTTCTTCCTGCAGCTGCGGTCTGCTCTTATGTACAAGGCTGTTATATAGAACCTCTTTCATGTTCTTATTAACATTATTAGCGAATCTTCTTACATAGAATCTCTTGATATACCTTGATATCTGCACTACTGCAATTACAATCACATAAAATATTACAAGAAGAAGCATATCTGTAAATGTTGATTTTCCACCAAGTATATTAACAAGACAGCCTGTCATTCGTCCTTCAAACCACGGACCTGCAAGAAGTCCGAGATTGTATATAAGACCGGATACCGTTATTACAAAAAGTACCGGCCACTGGGATTTAAAATAATATGACACCCTGTCGGTCATAATATTATTCTTTCCTGTGTTACTCATCTTCATCATCCTCTGTTTATCTTCGTTATCTTTCTTTTAAAGTCAATTACATTAACACATTACTGTGACAGTCCGTTATTAATATATATTTTCTTTACATTTTCAAGTGCTTCCTTAAACAGCACATTATTAAACTGTATACTGTCTATATCCTCAATCACCTGTTCTGCCTTATCCTTCTCCCCATTATTCACATATACTTTATAATCAAAAGCCTTCTTATATGCATTTGCAAATGTATAGTAATCCTGCGTATCTTTATCAATAACTTTGCCTATGCCTGCATTATATTCTGTCTTTTCAAGAAGCCCTTCATAATTATTCTCTATAAAATCGTTATAAAGACTGTCTTCTTCATAACCTGACATTCTTCCCTTTCCCCTGAATATATCGCCAGATATATCAGCAATACATGGAATTATAATAATAATCATAATTGCACACAGTACATACGCCAGAAGTGATATATTAAATTTCTTCTTTTTTCTCATTCAAAGCTCCTCCTTGTAATGAGTGTAAGTATATCTGCCTGTGACATATCAGGAAGTCCGGCTATATCTTCATCTGTCAGATTGCAGTATGCCTTTAACAGTTCATGTGATTTTTCATATATATCATTTATATACTTAATACTTTCTTTCGATACACTATGATACGATAAATTTAAACGCCTGCTGACAATATCTTCCATATCCGCAACAGCCCTTGAAATCGTATTCATATATTCGTCGCCATAATATGATGAATTATTCCTTTCCATCATACTTATTATACCTTTTCTTATATACACATAATCACCTGCGACATTGTAAAAATCATTCCATGCATATTTATCATCATTATCCTTTATTGAACAATCTCCCACATAATCCATACTGTACAAAGTTGCATAGTCTCCTGCTTCTAACAGAAGCTTTAGTTTTGTCTGGATTTCATCACTATGGGATGAATAATATTTCTGCTGATTTTTTCTTGCTATATCATATCCAATCATTGAATTTTTACCAATAATAGCCAGTGTAAGTGCAATCATTGTTATAACAAGTGCTGTTATTGGTGCAATATATTTCACAAACCATTTGCTGTTGCCAATTACTTTTGAACGCGTACTGTTAAATTTCTTATTGTACTGCTCCATGTCATCAATATGCTTCTTAAATTCCACATTTGGCGAGCCGCAATTAGGACAGAACTTCTGATTCATCTGTATGGGTGCTCCGCAATTATTACATTTCATCAGTTGTTCCCTCCTTCATTATATTTTTTATAAAATGACTCTTCGTAGTTCTTTCCAAGCTTGTAATCATAATAGCCGTCCTGATACAATTCATTAAGCATATCATTAATTTCTTTGTCCGTTGCTTTTGCAACATTCTTAAGATAATTCTGTGCTTCTATAACCCATCCGTCCACGGTTTCTTTGTCTTTTTCTGTACAGCCCTCATACCTGCGGTAATTATATCCATTTTTATTATTAATAAAATATATCATGTCAAGGGACTCTTCAAAACCTGTTCCAAACTGATACTCACTCAGCTTCTCACCATTTCGTACCATGCTATAGACTTCGGCTGCCCTTTTATAATAATCATCATAAATATTAATAAAATTGTAATGGCCCCACTTCTCCAGAACACTTGAACTGCCCTTATAACTATCAGTCAACTCTGAAATGCCTGCATAGTCTCCCTTTTCATATAATGAATTAAGTTCACTGACATTTTCATTATACCAGTCAAATGACTGATGTATTTCTTTCTTCTCTTTGGAAGAATCATACATACCTTTATATGAGGCATATCCGGATACAGTACCGATAAGCACTGCCACAGCAATCGCTGCACATACTATCCCGGCACTCTTTAATGTACTTTTGATAATATAATTTTTTGCATTTTTATCCAGCTTTTCCATTCCATCATTAAGATTATACAGGTCTTTCATGTATTTTTCTTCTGATGTCTCATACTGCATAGCCCCGCAATACGGGCAGGCTGTCACTTTATCATCTATCTCTGCTCCACAGTTACCACATATCATAGCTGTCCCCTTTTTATAATTATTTCTGTATCTTTTTATAATACTCTGCAATTGTATCAACTACAACATCCATCTGTAAAGGTTTTGACAAATGTGCATTCATTCCGGCTTCAACACATTTTCTGGCGTCCTCCTCAAATGCATTAGCTGTCATTGCAATTATAGGAATCTGTGCTGCATCCGGTCTGTTCATTGTCCTTATCTTCTTCGTTGCAGACATTCCGTCCATCTTAGGCATCATAATATCCATAAGAATCACATCATATGTATGTTGTGCACACCTTGCAAATTCCCTGACAGCCTGCTCACCATCACTGACAACAGTAACATTAGCGCCTTCATCCTCCAGAAGTGTCTGTGCAATCTCGGCATTAAGTTCATTATCTTCAGCAAGCAGAATATTAACACCTGTAATATCAGCCTTCTGTTCTTCTTTATTATTGTGAATATCATCAGTTTCACTGGCAATCTCGAAAGGAATTCTGATTACAAATGTTGAGCCTTCCCCTTCCTTGCTTGTGACATTAATTGTTCCATTCATTTTGTCAACCAGACTCTTAACAATAGCCATACCAAGTCCTGTTCCCTGATAAACACTTCTGGCGTCAGTCTTTTCCTGTACAAATGGTTCAAATATATGTTCAAGAAATTCTTCACTCATACCAATTCCCGTATCAGTAACAGTCCATTCATATGTAACAATTCCATCCTGTGTTCCAATACATTTAAAATATGTTGAAACCATTCCTCCAGCTTTATTATATTTAATGCAGTTAGCGTATATATTCAGAAATAACTGGCGTAAATGCAGAGGACTTCCGTATACATATGGATACATAACTTTTCCTGCTACATTGTCATACTTAAGATTGACACCTGAATCTGAGGCACGCTGTTCAACTATAGTAATAATATCCTTTGCAAGCTTGTTAAGATCCACGACCTCTCTTGAAAGCTCAATCTGACCATCCTCTAACTTACTCATCTGGAGAATATCATTAATAAGTGATAAAAGATGATTAGCAGCTATTGTCATCTTCTTTCTGTTAGCATTAATCATATCTGTATCTTCTTTATGACTCTCATCAATTCTTAACAGGCCTATTATTCCATTAAGCGGCGTCCTTATATCATGTGTCATTCTTGATAAGAAATCTGTCTTGGCAGCATTAGCCTTTTCCTCTCTGCGTACTGCCTCCTGTAACTGCTCATTTTTTTCCTGCAGCGTCTTTGCATACTGTTGCTGCATTTCATACTGTTCGCGCTCATATACCTGAACCGTTTTCCAGCGCATCATATTAAGTACAAGTACAGCAAATATGTAGACGGCAAATGTATACTGCATGTTTCTTGGTGTTGTCTTAAAAACATTTCTTTCCGGCATATAAACATACACATAATAATCTCTTCCACGTTCCATAAGACCATAATTATGTGAACCCCACCTTCTGTTACTGTCAGCATGTACTATTTTGCCACTTAAACCGGTCTTCTTTATCTTTTTTAATACATTATATTTGTCAACATCTTCACCAACCATACTGTCATCATTAGACGCTATTATCTGATTTCCCTTTGTAACAACAATCTTCCCATCTTCCCTGTCATCATAACCTGATAATATATGTGTAAATGATAGGTTGTAATTATCAACATATTCTGCTGGTGTATGATAATATACAACAACTATCCCACTTGCATCTGATATACCACATGCTGCAAGGTCAACATATGAACCATCTTCACAGTCAATTCTTGTCGCATATGTTTTTTCAGGATGCTCAACAACATCAATAAGTGAAGCACTGTCAAGATATTCGTTAAGTGCATCTGCGCCATATCCATCTGTATATTGTTGTGCTATAAGACCACCTTCTGAATCCATGATTATAACTGCTGACAGATAACATTCCTGCATATTCTTTTTAACAAATTCTTCTGTAAATATATCTTTATCTGAAAGTCTGCGTTCATATGTGATATTATGGTTTATCTGCTGCGCACTTTCAATAACCCTCATCAGGCTCTTTGTTTCTGATGCAAGATTATGTCTTGTAAAACTGTTGCACTGTTCATTAATATAATGTGCTGTATCTGAAAGTGTTTCCTGTGTAGTTTTTATATCAACATTTACAGCAATCAAAAGCACAATCATCATTATAAACAGCCCTGATATAATCTCAATCGGCCATATTCTTTTTCTCTTCTTTCTGGCAATGGTATTATTTTCCATAACTGTCCACCTCCAGATATTTATCCGCATCAGAAATATATCTGCTGATTATCTTCTTCTCTGTACCATCATTTCTCATCTGATTAAGAACTTCTGTAAGCTGCCTCTCAATCCCACGGTCATCATTTTTGTCAAATGCTACCCCAAGTCCTACTGTCTCTAATGGTTCATCAAGAATCCTGAACTCAATATTATAATCTTTCATGTACTGGCATATTGCAGTTTCATGAGCCGCAAGAGCATCTGCATAGCCTTTGCTTAAAAAAGGATATATAAGTTCTCTTTTCTGCAAAGCTATCAATGACCAGACAGCCGGAATATGCTCATCAGTTCTGTTAAGAAATATCTTCTCAGGTCTTGTTGTAGTCTGTACTGCAATTGTCTTTCCTTCAAGATCCGCAAGAGAATATATATCACTTTCCATATTCACAGCAACAACCTGACGGCTGACCATATAAGGTCCTGCCCATCTGTATTCATCCTCCCTGCCGTCCATACTGAAGCTTCCCCATGCACAATCAATTGTTCTGTCAGCAAGAAGATTCTTTTTATCTTCCCAGTCAATATATATAAATCTGGCCTTGTAGCCCATTCTTTTAAATGCTTCCGTAGCAAGCTCAACATCTATTCCAGTAGCATTACCATCTGTATCAACATAATTATATGGCGGATAATTGTCACTTCCTATGACTATTTCCGGCAATTCTGCCTCATTATTGGGGTTGTCTGACCTTTCTTTTTTTCCACAGCCATATAAAGCAGCTGCATATATGCTTAGCAGACATATTATAATCAAAAAGCTTTTAATCTTACGCACTTACTTTCCCTCTCCTACATATTTTTTAAAAATATGTTCTA
>OIYO01001430.1_pt1 | contig 12832 bp, 8 predicted proteins | sample 1588191 | NCBI WGS metagenome assembly OIYO01 (sample SAMN03283275) | human gut metagenome | biome: human-associated habitat; material: feces | host: Homo sapiens | place: Peru | collected 2012 | reverse complement strand
ACCCTTCGCGGGTGCAGGGCAGAGCCCTGCCGGAGTCCAGAGGCAGAGCCTCTGGCGCCTCCCCATTATCCCTTGATGCCGCTTGCGGCGATGGATTCGACGAAGGAGCGCTGGGCGAAGAGGTAGAGGACGAGCAGGGGAGCGACGAGCATCAGCGTAGCGGTCGAAACCATCTGCTGCTGATAGCCCATCGACGCGCCGCCGGAAAGCCCCAGCTGAATGGAAACGTAGCTGTTCAGGCGGTCGGCGACGGTAGAGGCTTCAATGCTCAGGAGCTTGATGTTCCCCAAGAACAGCTTGGAGTAGAACGTGTCCGTCCACTGCCAGACGAAGGAAAACAGGAAGCAGGAGACCAGAATCGGCACAGCGTCGGGCAGAATCACCCGCCAGAACGTCTTGAAGATGCTGCATCCGTCCACATACGCCGCTTCCTCCAGCGACTTCGGAATGCCGGTGAAGAACTGGCGAATCATGTAGATGTACAAGCCGTTCTTCAGCCCCATGCACGTTGCGGACATGAGCGCGTAGGGGATGGGCGAGCCGCGCAGGTTCAGGCTGCTGCCCGTCGTCGCCTTGAAAATGCCAAAGATGTCGAAGAAGTTGAAGTGCAGGTAAAGCGAGGAGGAAATCGTCTGCGGCGGAATGATGACGGTGATGATGACCGCCGCGAACCAGAACTTCTTGAACGGGAACTCGAAACGCGCAAAGCCGTAGCCCACGAGCGTGCAGGCGGCAATTTGCAGCACCGACACCGCGAGGGAGACAATCAGCGTGTTCAGGAACGTCGTGCCGTAATTCAGCAGGATTTTGCTGGCGGCGAGGGAGTAGTTCGCCGTCGTCAAGTGGCGCGGAATCGAGATGACCGTGGAGTCGTACAGGTCGCGCTCCGCCATGAACGAGACGCTCAGCTTGTCCAGCAGGGGCTGGATAATCATGAAGCAAAGCCCGAACAGAAGCAGGAAGCGAATCAGCTGATAGCCCTTGCGCCGCACTGTCTTGCGGAGCAGATATCCGCCGGATTTGCGGTTGCGCGCCCAGAAGCTGCCGCTGGGATGAGCGTGGGTCGCGGTCTGCTTACTCATCGCTGCTCACCACTCCTTTCAGCATCAGGGCACTTACGCCGATGAGGACAATCGTGATGGCGAAATACACCCAAGCCATTGCGGAGGAGAAGCCGTAGTTGTATTTCAGCGTCATTTCTTCATTGATTTTCTTCATGACTTCGCTGTCTGTCTTCATGAAGAAGTCGATGATGGTGTAGATGATGTTGACAATCAGCAGGGGGGAGACCATCGGGAAAGTAATCGTCCAGAAGGCTTCCCACTTTGAGCAGCCCTCGACGTCCGCCGCCTCGTACAGGCTGCGCGGAACGTTCTGCAGGCCGGAGAGGAAAACGACAATCTGGATGCCGCTTGCCATCACAATGTCGTACACCTCGTCAATCAGGGAGAAGACGATGTCCAGCACGTCGCCGCCAATACCCGTGAGTTTGAGAATCTTCATCAGCGACTCAGACAGCGTGAACGGGGAGGCCTCCGCCATCATCTGCTGCATTCCCGCCATCAGGGTGTTGTCCGTTTCCAGACCGATGAGAACGCCGCTGGAGAGGATGACGGGCAGGAAGAAGATGGCGCGGACGAACGCGCGCCCCTTGAATTCCTGATTGAGCACGATGGCAATGACAAAGGAAACGACGAGAATCGCAATGGTGTGCGTGACCATCACGCCGATTTCTTCGCTGAGCAGCTTGTTGAACTCCGGGTCAATGGTGAAGGCGCGGATGTAGTTGTCCAGCCCGATGAAGGTCGTCTGGAAGCCCTGCCCGGCGGTCACGTCCACCCGGCACAGGCTCATCCAGAAGGAATCCACCAGCGGCAGCAGCATGAAGCACAAAAAGCCGATGATGAAGGGCAGAATGAACAGATAACCGGATACTGCCCGGCGCGCACGAATGGAAATGCGTTTGCCGCTCATTTGCTCACCCCCTGTTGTGCTGCATAGCTGCGGGCGGGAACGGTGATGCCATTCACCGCCGCGTCGGTATAGCCGAAGTTGACGTAGACGCGCGTGCCGTTTGCGTAAGTTGTGATGGTGACGTTCCCGACGCGCTCATGCCCCGTCATTTCCTGATTGAAGATGCCCGAAAGCGTCTCACGGTACTGCACGACCTGCGCGGTGATGTCATCCAGCACGAGCGACGCGTCCGCACCGTAGAACTCGGAGTAGGTGGAATCCTGCAAAACGCGCGCGCTCTGGGCGGTCAGCGTGTATTGCAGACCCGCGCCCATCTCCGCGCTGCGCAGGAGGACTTCCTCCGCGTCGTCCGCCAGATTCAGCGATGCGCCCGTGTAGGACACGCGGCTGTGCAGCGCCAGCGGGTAGAAGGGGACGTACTCGTCGATGATGGAATACTGCCCGCCGTCGAAGTCCATGTCGGTGATGAGCGTTGCTTGAACCGCGGCGTAGTCGTTGCCCTGACGAATCATCACGTCGCGCCCGGATGCCTTGAGTTCTGCGAGCTTTTCCGCCTGCTGATGCAGCACGGCTTCGCGGGTCGTGTGGTCTTTGCTGTCGTAATCAGCGGAGAGCATGTACCCGATGTCGCGGAAGGAAACGCCTGCGCCATAGGAAGCCGCCGCGTCCGCCAGGGTGTTGACGCTGCGCATGGCGATAGCGGGCTTGACAAGGTAGTAGGTGTCGCGGTCGTCGTTTGCGCCGTACCAAATCGGGCTGTATTCAAGGATTTCCGCTTCTTCACGCGTGGTGAAGCGGGCAGCGTCGCGGAAGGAGATGAAGCCCTCCAGCAGGCCGCTGTCGCGCGCGAAAGCCGTCAAGCCGTCCAGATAGAGCGGCACGCCCGCAATCGCGGCATTCTGTGCGAAGGAGAGCAGCTCTTCCTGCGTTCCCAGCTGCCGAATCAGGCGGACGGAGGACAGCAGCTGCTGATTCATGCCGCCGTTCATCCACCCGGCGTAGCGAATCGACATGTTCTGCGCCAGATTGCGGGTGACAAGCTCATTCAGCAGCGCCTTCGCTTCCGCGTAGGTCGTCATGGCAATCGGGACGCTGGTAGGCACGCCCGCCACCTGCTGCACCTTGTCAATCGCGCCAATCAGTTCGATGCTCAGCGGCGCGTCCGCTTCCACCGTCTGCGCGGCGAAATCCGGGTACTTTGCGGTCAGGTAGTCGCGGTAGGAAGCCGCCATGTCCATGTAGCCCGATTCGGGCAGAAAACGGTAGCGCTGGCGGATGAAGCCTGTTGGATGCGCCGTTTCAAACATGTAGACGGCGTTGTTCGTGCGTTCGGAAACGTCGTAGGCGTCGCCGTGGACGATGGTGTACGTTGCGTTGACGGTGTTGTAGGAGGTCAGGCGGCCGGCAATGTCCGCGCCGATGCCCGCCCACGATGCGCCGTCCTCCAGAATGCAGATGAATGACCCGCTGCCGCCCGAAACGCCGAAAACCGGGAAGTTGATGCGCGTTTCATTCGTCACCTGCGTGCGGATGGACGCCCAGTCCCAGCCGTAGAGGTTGGCGTAGTAGGCGCGCTGGGAAACACGGCCGTTGTTGAAGCGGATAATCGCGCCGCTGCCGTCGGGGACGAACAGGAAGCCGTCGTCCGCCGTGCCGCCCGCGCCGAAAGCCGGAAGCAGCGTCAGGCTCGTCAGCGGATAATCCACGTCGTAAGCAAGGTCATCCAGCGGTACTTCGACAACAAGGTCGCTGCCGTCCAAACGGAACACCATCGAGACGTTGAAAACGGCCTTGGCGATGGTGCTGCCCGCCTGCACGATGCGGCTGTTGTCGTATGCCAGATCCTCCGCCGTGTAGCCCACTTCGGCAAAGATGCTTTCGCAGCGCTGCTTCAGGTGATCCTTTGTGCCGTCGCGCAGTATCCAGACGTGCTCTTCCGCCAAATCGGGGTAGGCGGCGAGCAGGGCGGCCTTGTCGTCGGTCTTGCGGAGCTTGTCAATATTGTATTCACGGTAGTATTCTTTGATGTCCTTCTTCTGCTTGGAGGTCATTTTCTCCATGAACTGCTGCATTCGCGCGTCGCCAATGGCAGTCGGCATGAGGAAAGACCGCTGCACGCGCCCGACGGAGTAGTTCACGCGGACGCTGCCATCCTCCTGCATCAGCACTTCGTAGACCCCGTTTGAAATGCTGTGTTCCTGCGAGGTGAACTGGGTGGTCATGCCGGTGGAGGCGGCGTAGGTGAGGGTCAGGGTGGAGTTCAGCTTGTTCTTTTCTACCGGCAGGGCAATCGGGTCGCTGTCCACGTTGTCCGGGGAGGACAGCCAGACGTGCCCGGTGCGCTTGTCGGTGAGGGTGAAGTGGGTAGTCGACGGGTCAAGCTCAAAGCGGAGGGTGTCATTCTCCATGACCATCGGCGTGTCGGGCTCTGAGTAGCCGTAGAGCGGCACATCGTGGCCTTCCGATTCGCCGGAGGTGTCAAAGAGCGGAAGAATGACGAATTTCGTCAGCGGATAAAGTGCCAGAAGAAGAATCAGAACCAGCACGACCCGCACAAGGATGCGTCGTTTCATGGATACTTTCTCCTTTCGTCAGTACAGACGGAACAGCACTTCTTTGTAGAGGGAGACGAAATAGCCGATGCCGTCGCCAACGAGCGAGAAAAACAGCAGCAGCAGGAAGATGATGACGACCATCGCCAGCAGCGTCATGATGGTGAAGAGCAGCGTCTTGCCCAGCGAGTAGTCATGTGTCTGCATCATGCCGCAGATGATGAGAACGCCGCTCCAGCCCAGCGACAGCCCCTCCAGCACATAGTAGAACGCGCCTTCCTTGGCGGTGATGATGTTTGCGAGGAGAATCATCGCCGCTTGCAGGATGACGTAGGGCGTCAGCGCGTAGCAGGTGGCGATGTAGACATCCTTGAACGTGCCTTTGCCCTCAAACAGCGTCGTCAGCCCCCAGTTGCCCGCCACGAAGAACAAAAGCGGCAGCAGAACGGCGAGGCATTGCTGGATGATGTTCACGCTCGGCCAGTAGACATTCATGAACAGGAAGGGCGTGAACTGCATGGACAGCAGGCGGACGAGCAGCACCAGAAACACGATGATGTTCGCCGCGCCGAGGCTGCCGCGCTTTTCGCGGCTCAAATCCCAGAAGCCGTCGAAGGGGTGGAAGATAACGTAGAGCGAATAGCGCAGGGAGGACAGCAGACGCTGCCACTTCTGCTTGTCGGTCAGCTTTGCTGCGAGCGTCATGCGTTCTTCACCTCCCATTTTATCTTGCGGATGCGCCCGATGACCATCGGCACGACCAGCAGCGCCGCGACGATGCCGAAAATCCACCCGATGTTCTGCTCCACCCATTCGGAGCGGTAGTAGCGGAACGCCTCGGAGTAATTGCGGCTGTCGCGCGCCATGGCGAAATAGTCGCAGGCTTCTTTGTACTGCTTCTGCTGGAGCAGCGCGCGCCCGATGCCGATGTAGGCAAGGTCATAGTTGCCGTTGCGCTTCATGACCTCGCGCCAAGTGTCGGCGGAAGCGGCGTATTCGCCCGCGTGGTACTGCTCGGTCGCCTTGTAGACCAGCTTGCCGTATTCTGTCGGGGTCAGCACGGTCACGCAGCAGTCCTGACTGTCCAGTACCAGCAGGTCATAGCCCTGATGCTCCAGCGCGACGGGGGTGAGGAAATATCCGTCCATGTTGCCTACGCCGCCGAACGCCCAGAGCAGGTTGCCCTGCTTGTCGTAGGTGAAGATGCGGTTGTGCGTCTTGTCCATGACGGAATAGATGTCGTTGTCCAGCACGGTCACATCCACGAACTTCGATGGGCCGGAGTTGGTGATGTTCTGGTCACTGCGCGCCCACTGCAGGTCGCCGATGACGTGGCTCGTGCCGTTCTCAATCAGGATGTTCGTGCCGATGGCGTTCAGGCGGCGAACGGGTTTCGCCGCGCCGGAGGTCAGCTCATTGGAATTGAACGTCTGCGTGGTGACGAAGAAGAAGCCTTCTGAATCCAGCGTAATGTTGTTGTATTCCGTCGGGACGAAGGATGCCTGCTGCGCGCGCTGCTCCTTCGTGGAGAGCAGCCGCCACACCAGCTCGTACCATGTGTACTTCACTTCGCTCGCGCCGATGAAACCGGTGAACGTGCCGTCTGCCTCGTACTTCATGAGGCCTCGGTTGACGTTCTGCGCAAGGCAGAAGACGCGTCCCGTGCTGTCGCAGACCAGCTTCGTCGGCAGAAACGCCATCGACTGGTCAAACGTTGCGTCCGTCGGGCGGGTGAAGACGCTCAGCAGGTTCAGGTCGCGGTCAACCTTCAGGATGCGGTTGTTGTTCGTGTCTGCGATGAACAGCGTGCCGTCCGCCATGACGAACACATCCTGCGGGGAAGAGAGGGTCGTCGGGGTGATGTCGCCCTGAATCTCCGAAATCACGCGGGTCAGCGTGAAGTTTTCGCCGTCGCGGGCGACTTGCAGAATGCGGTTGTTGCCCGTATCGACGATGTAGATGTCATTGCCGGAGACGGTCAGCCCGCGCGGGGTGCGCATCGGCGTTTCCAGCCCAAGGGAGACGCTGGACAGCATGGCGCTGGTGCGGTAGGCATCCGGCGACTGGCGTTCGTCGCCCCAGTAATCGTAGGTGTAGGTGTAATTGTAGTCAAAGCCGTCTGCGGCGCGCGCGACCATCCCGCCGCAGAGCGCGGCGAAGAGGGAGAACGCAACCAGACAGGCGCAGAGACGGGAAACCATGCGGTTCATCGGCGTCCTCCTCTCTTAATCTTTCAGACCGGATGTCGCCATCGTTTCGAGAATCTGACTCTGGCTGAGGATGAAAATCAGTATCGGCACAGCCATGACGACGACCGTAACCGCCGCCGCCTGCCCCGTGCGGGCAATGCCGCCCGCCTGAATCTGCTGGAGCGCGTAGACGAGCGTCTTCTGCGCCTCGGAGTAGATGACGGCGGATGCCTTGGCATTCCAGAGGTTCTGGACGGAGAAGATGATGAGCGTCAGCCACGCGGGCTTGACGTTGGGCATGACAATCGTCCAGAAAATGCGGAATTCCTTTGCACCGTCGATTTTCGCGGACTCAATCAGCGACATGGGCAGCCCTTCCATGAACTGCTTCATCAGGAACAGCCCAATCGGCGCGGCGAACGCGGGCAGGATGACCGCCCAGTGCGTATCGACAAGGTTCAGGCGCGTCATGGTCAGGTAGTTCGGTATCGCGGTGACGTAGCCGTTGAACATCAGCGCCGTCACGACGAGGGCGAAAAACTGCTTGCCGAGCGGGAAATCGTACTTCGCCAGCACATACGCCGCGAGGGACGCAATCAGCAGATGCCCCAATGTACCCGCGAGGGTGATGACGACGGTGTTGGTGATGTAGCGCGAGAAGGGAACCCAGCTCTGCCCCATCGTGACGAGAAGGTCAGAGAAGTTGTCGATGGTGGGGTGGCGCGGGAAGAGCGTCGGCGGGAAGCGGAACAGCTCATCCAGCGGTTTCAGCGAGGACGAAATGGCGAACACCAGCGGAAACGCCATTGCACACGCGACGAGGAACAGCAGCAGCCCCACCAGAAAGTCGCCCACGCGGGAGCGGTTCGGCTTCTTGTGGCGCATGTTCGCCTTCTTCGTCAGCTTCAGTACCTTCTGCGGCAGCTCAATCGGCGTGCCGTCCGGTCTGACTGGACCTTTGTAGCTGCGGACATTGATGGTACTCATGTGCCAATCCTCCTCAGAGCGCTCTGAATCAGCTTGTTGCACAAAATCATCACCAGGAACAGCAAGGTGGCGATGGCGGAGGCATAGCCCATTTCAAAGCGGGTGAAGCCATAGTCGAACAGGTGGGTGACGACGGTGTGCGCGGCGTAATCGGTGGAGGGGAAGCCCGCCAGCGCCATCGGCACGTCACACACGCCGAACGCGGACGTGATGGACATGACCGCGCCGAACATCAGCATCGGCTTCATGTTCGGCAGGGTGATGTAGTACAGCTCCTGCCAGCGGTTGCGGATGCCATCCACATAGCCCGCCTCGTACTGCGAGCGGTCAACGCCCTGCAAGCCTGCGACGAAAGAAAGGAAACCCGTGGACATGCTCATCCACAGTGTGACGATGATGATGACCGGCATGATGTAATCCGGCGTCGTCAGCCAGAGAATCGGGGCGTTGAGGATGCCCAGCTTCATCAGGATGGCGTTCAGGTAGCCGTACGCGTCGCCGCGGAAGATGATGGAGAAGATGTAGTAGGCATTGCCCGCAATGGACGGCGCGTAGAAGATGACGACAGCAATCGTGCGCACCCAGCGCGGCAATTCGTTGATGAGCCACGCGAAGCAGAACGACATGATGTAGCCCACAGGCCCTGTAATCACCGCCAGCAGGAAGGTGTTTTTCACGGCGGTCAGGAACACATCATCCTTCAAAATCAGGGTGATGTAGTTGTCCATCCCGATGAAGCGTGCAGGCTCCAGAATGTTGTTGTAGGTGAAGGAGTAGTAGATGGAGATGAGCATCGGGAGGATGTAGAAGGTCAGGAACAGCAGGGCGTAGGGCGCCAGAAACGCATAGCAGAACTTCATGTGCTTCGCTCTGTCCCACGCGATGCGCGCATTGCGCCGTCTCAGCGCAAAGTACTTTTTCCAGAACGCGGTCATGACGAATGCTTCCTCCTTTCGCTCAGGGCGTCTCTTCGTCGATCGGCAGACCGAACTCCAAGCGCTTCTTATTGATTTCCTCGTTGATGGTGCGCGCGTAATCCAGCAGGGTTTCGCGCGGGTCAGTTTTGTCGTTGGTCACTTTGCGGACGGCGTTGGTCATGTGGCGCGTGGTGTAGTAGCCGCCGGCGACTTCGCGGAAGCCGACTGCCCACGTCATCTGTTCGCGGATGACTTTCAGCTGAGCTTCCGACCATGAAAGCTGCTCGATGGCGGCGATATTCGCGGTGGCGTAGCGCGCGGACGAACCCAGGACGGCTTCAATCTCGCGCCCGAAACGCACCTGCGCGTCGGTGGACGTCCACCACTTCATGAACTGCCACGCATTCTGCTTCGTCTTCTCGCTGTCGGTGGCAATCATCATGCAGCAGGCGCCCTGCGAATGCCCGGAGTGGTCCACATAGGTGCTGCCATCGTCCGCCGTGCGGAGCGTGCCGGGGAGAATCGCAATGTCCCACAGACCGCGGATTTCCGGCGCGGAGACGGTCAGGGTGTTGAACGTCGTGTAGTCGAAGATGCCCAGCGGCATTTCGCCGGAGCGGAAGCGGCTCACGAAGTCGAAGATGGTTGGCAGACCGTAGTCATTGTAGAGGCTGGTGTAGCGCTCAAACGCCTGCACACCCGCTTCGCTGTTGATGGTGGTGTGGGTTGCAGCATCGTTGTAGAGCGCGCCGCCAAGCTGGTAGAGCATGGCGTAATAGGAAGAGAGATTCGGAGCGGTAATGTCGGGGTAGGGGATGCCGACGGACATGTTCGCCCCCTGAATGGTGGGCAGCATGGCAATCAAATCATCCCACGTTTCCGGGACGGACAGCCCGTATTCTTCCAGAATGTCGCTGCGGTAGAAGAGAATCGAGCACAGCTGCGTCTCCGGCAGCGCGTACAGACCGCCGTTGAAGCTGAATGCGGCGTAGGCGCTGGGATAGAACTGGTCGAGGACTTCCTGCAAATCATCGAACTGCGTCAAATCCTCCACCGCGTGGCGAAGCGCGTAGTTGACGGGGTTCCAGCTGTCGGTGGAGATGACGACGTCCGGCCCGTTGCCCGCGACGACGGCGTTCAGCAGTGCGTTCGGGTCAACCAGCATGACGTTGACGGGAATGCCGGTAGAGGGCGTGAAGGTATCATCAACCATGGTTTTGAGGACGGTGGACTGGTCGCGGCCAGTCAGAATCCACACCTCCAGCACATCCTCACTGGCATCGTACACGTCGCCCAAGGCATTGTAATCCACGAAATACGACGTGACGCAGGACTTCAACTCATGCAGCGCGCGGTCGAGGAAATTCTCCGACGGCTGCGGCACGGTCACGCCGTCCGCGGTGATGGCAATCAGGTCAATATCCAGCTTGACCTGCCGCATGTTCTGCATCGACGTGCCGAGGGAGGTGATATTGTCCTTGAAATTCGTGAAGGCTTCGGTAATCTTCGCCGGATCTTCGACGAAGGATTCCAGCTGCACCGCCAGCGTCTGCGCGACGGCAATGCGGTCGGATTTCTGTCCGGTGAGGGCGACGGTATCATCGACGAGCTTGTAGAGCAGGCGGCTTTCCTGCGCCATCGCTTCGATGACCTCCGGATACACTTGATCCAAGTGGTAATCGCGGTAGCGGTCGGGGTTCACGCCTGTCAGCACCAGCACACGGCGGTACATCTGGTTCAGGCGGTAGATACTTTCCTCCATGTCGGAGAGAATCTGCCCCATGTCGCCCAGCGTTGCTTCGAGGCGCAGCGTGTGATGCCCGGCGGAAAGGTAGAAGCGGTAGGGCGTGCCGGAATCATCCGACAATGTGTTCATTTTCCATGTCGTGGTATAGGGGAAGGAGACGTTCTCCATGCCGGAGAAGGGAATTTTGCCGTCCAGATAGAGGATGCGGCTGGACACGCTGCCGCGGTTGTAGGTTTGACGGCCCTTGATGGTGATGTTGTACCAGCCGCTTTCCGGCACGTCGAAATTCCACTCAATCCACTGCCCCGCGTCGCGCCAAGCATCGCCGCCGATGTAGTTCAGCACGGTCCGGCGCACGTCGCAGGGGGAAGTGGCGGGGGAAGAGCGGTCATAGCGCGCGTACAGCGACGGGGAGGAACGCAGGGTGCTGCTTTCGCCCTCCAGCACGAGGGCAAAGTCAGCAGGAGCGCTGTTCTCCTGCGGCTGCGCGGCGGCATAAGCGGCGTAATCCGGCGTCTGGGAAGGGGCGGTGAGCGAAAGCGCGGTCAGGAGCATCGGCTCGCTGGTCGCAATCAGGGTGACGGTGCTTTCGCCCGCCTCGAAATAAAAGCGGTACGGCTCGGTGATGTAGCCCATCGCGTCGCGGCAGTAGGCGGTTTGTTCGCCGAACACCTCCACCTGCGTCGGGCGGATGTCATTGCCCTGCGAGTCCTGCCGGACTTCGCCGCCGTCGTGCCACAGGCGGGTGAAGGTCAGCGTATCCGCGCCGTCGAAGGGGACTTCTCCATTGATGCGCAGTTCGCGCTCCAAGTCCACGCCGCGTGCCGCCTCGGTGCGGTAGGTCAGGCGGATGTTGTAAAACCCGCTTTCCGGTACGGTGACGGCGAACGTTGCGGAAGAGCTGCTTTGCAGCAGCAAACCATCCTCCTGCGAGGTCACGCCGTCCGAATCCACCGTTACCAGCGGAACGGAAACGTCCGAAGATGCGTCCGGAGCGCCCTCATGCGCGCGCAAATACAGCGAATAGGTGTTGCTGCGCCCGATGTCGCCAATCTGCTGCGAGAGGTCATAGCCCTCATATTTTGCCCGGTAGTTCTCCACGCCGCCGGACAGAACGAACCACAGCACCAGCGCCAGAACGACCGCCGTCAGGGCAATCCACTTCCCGTATTTGCTGCCAAAGGAACGCTCCATGTTTCCGTGCCTCCTTCAAACTGGAATTGCACCAATTCCGATGCGTTGCAAATGAATAAAACGGTTTGCTTTCAACCATATTATAAATTCAACGGGAGAAAAAAACTTCTTAAAATTTGCCCGTCTTTGGTTATAATTTGCTTGAAATGCGTTGCGCTTTGTGGTATGATGGGAAAAAAGACAAGAAAAAATGCGCAAATTTGCACGAAAGGTTTGTGAAGAAATTATGAATAACCGAAGGCTCATTACGGAACGCGAACGACCATTGACGGCATCCGGCTTCCGCGTGATGAAGGGCGAGCGGGAGTTTATCACCTACCAGCGGGACGCAACCATCCGCGTGTGGCATCAGCCGAACCCGGACAGCTATGCGCCGCACTTTCATTCGGCCATGGAAGTCTGCGTGCCGCTGCTGGGGGGGTGCGAGGTGGCGGTAAATGGGAAGGTATATCATGTGCAGGCGGGGGAGGTGCTTTTTGTCCCCTCCGACGCGACGCACGCCCTGCGCATGGCGGCGGGCAGCGAGCGCTACCTTATCATCTTTGAACACAACGCCGCATTTACAATGAAGGAATTTGCTGCGCTGCGCCCGATGATGCGCCAGCCGATTTATCTCACGGCGGAAAGTGAAGCGACGCCCATCGTTCGCAAAACGCTGATGCAGCTGGTGGACGCTTACGAGGCGTACACGCCGCTGCGGAATTTGCGGTGCTATGCGCTGCTGATGGACGTATTCGCCACGCTGGGGGAATTGTATCTGCCCAATGTCGCCAACAGCGCGGAGATGAATGCCATCAGCCGGCGATTATCCGGCGAGGACGCTTTCAACCGTGCGCTGGATTACCTGAATAAAAACTACGCCGAAAACATCACGCTGGATGTGCTGGCGGACTACGCGGGTTTCAGCCGCTACACGCTCAGCCGTATGTTCAGCCGGCACACAGGCGCGACGTTCATCCAGTACCTGAATGCGCGGCGGGTGGATATGGCGGCGGAGATGCTCAGCCAGAGCGACCTGCCTGTGACGCAGGTTGCGCTGCGCGTGGGCTTTGGGTCGATTGCGACATTCAACCGCGTGTTCCGGACGCAGAAAGGGTGTACGCCGAGCCAGTATCGAAATGTATATCTGCAGCTGAAAAAATAGGTTCTTCACGGAAAGTTGGGGAAGCAAACAAGGGCTTAGGCGAAGCACCAAAAAGCTGCACGCGGAAGGAGCGTGAAAGCGCGACCAACTCAATCGCGAAAAGGGGTCAAGGGGGGACTTCGTCCCTT
>OIYO01001425.1_pt1 | contig 12881 bp, 8 predicted proteins | sample 1588191 | NCBI WGS metagenome assembly OIYO01 (sample SAMN03283275) | human gut metagenome | biome: human-associated habitat; material: feces | host: Homo sapiens | place: Peru | collected 2012 | reverse complement strand
ATATTTGAGATATACATTCATACTTGCGTCATCGGGGCCGCTCCACGTTTTTTTATTCGGACCGAACACCTGGCTTTCTTTATTTATGTCAAGCTTTAAAAATCCGACATCCCATTCATTATCTGAAATCACGCCGTCAATTGTCGGTTTTTTATGCGCCCGCTGTACACCTGTTATCGTTTCGTCAATTTCTATCGGTATTATCTCTCCTGTTGAAAGTTCAATATTTCCGCTGAACTTCCCCAATTCGTCTATCGAATTGATTTTCGGCATAGGAACGGAAACATTTCTCATCTCACCTGCTGACATCACAGGGATTTTAAAACTTACGCCATCGACTGTTTTAATCTCTCCTCTTACGTTTCTGTCACCGCGTATATTTAAAATATCAAACGCTATATTCCACAAATCCGTTCTCGTCCCGACCGGTCGCCATTTGATATTCGTTATCGTTGCCGATGTCGAATATTTTACAGGAATCTTTTGTTCAAAAAACAAATTATCGTCTTTGTCATATACGGATAGTCTTACAAACGCATTATCATTGATTTCGCCCCTGCTTTTTAAGTCCACGACTGCCGAACCGTTGTTTATTTCCTTTTCATCGGTGTCTAAGTCTACACCTTGTGCGTACGCTTTTACCTTACCTTTGAAATTCAGCGGAGCTTTTAAGCTTATCGAAAAGTCATAATCAATCGGAATCGTTTTTTCGCTGTCACTGAACGAAAAAAGCATATCTCTGTTATCAAAACTCTCAACTTTGTCAAAACTTCCTCTGATATATGCAATTTCTTCCGCTCCGACAGGAATCATAAACTTACCATCAATACCAAACAGTGTTTTTTCATTTCCGTATGTGTCGCCCACAACAACTTTTTCGCATCCGAGATATAGATTAAACGTCTTTTCTTTTTCGGGAACAGAACCAAGCATAATCAAATTCTCTCCGTTCCGCGTCACGGTTTTGTACACATATGCATCATCGCTTTTAAATCCGAGGTTTTCCGTTATATTTTCAAAAGCTCCGCAATTTGCCATAAGGTTGTTAAAATATCCTATTGCGACAAAAGCTTCTTTTCCCAAAGAAGGGACCCCCGCTCCGGTGTCAGCGTAATCTTCGACTATTCCAAACTTTGACTCGGTCGGGTTCGTGCGATTGTTAAATTCTCCGATATCGTGCAGACAATAATGATAAACGCGTGTATCGGGGACAAGAGAGTAGCAAAGAGCTTGATTTCTCACAATATAGATTGCTTGTTTTTGTCTTGACCCGGTTCGGTATTCCGACCATCCTATTTCCGACATATGCATATTCATATTCGGATTATATCCGTGACTCAAAAGCAATCGTTTTGTTTCCTCAACACACTCTTTTACCGAGCCGCCGACTTCAGGCGTTCCCTGGGTCATATGATACGGATGTATCGATATATTATCAAACAATTGTTCTCCGTTCATTAGGTCGAGCGTATCTTTTAACTCATTTGAAACCAATATGCCCCATGTATCCGTGTCTATTCCGGATACGCTAAGATTCGGGTCACCTTTTTTTATTCCGTTCCATATTGCCCGATGCAAATTTACATTATATTTGTATTGTTGTTTATACGGTCCGGACATATTGTTATATTCGTTCCAAATTTCAATAGCACCCATTCTTCCGTCAGCATATTTTGCAAGCGCAGTCATATAATTTTCAAGAGCCTTCAGCGCCTCATCCGATACCGGAAAGAGATAGTTCCATTCCGGATGCCCGTTCAAGTCGGGGTTCGGATATACCGCATTATTTCCGTTACCGAACTGATTGAGTAAAAATATATTATTTTCCTTTAAATAATCCAATCGTTTTGAATATTCCTCCGGAAAAACATAAACTCCTTTTTGCTTCTCGACAACCTGCCACTGAGTCAAGTAATACCGCATAGACCCGATGCCCGCTATATTTAAAATGTCAATATCATTGTAAAATTTACCTCTTTGAGCGTTTATGCCGAAATCTTGGTTGTTTGGCATATCTTTTGAGCGATTCGTCATTGTGTAGGGAACGACTTTTGTATAAGTTCGTCCGCCAACCTCTGCCGACAGTTCAAGATCCAATCTGCCGAAATACTGTCGTTTAGGCTTTATTTGCGTCTGAATTTCATCATCTTGACCCAAAACAGTTATATCCGTTTCATTTTGGTTTGTTTCTATTATTTCATTGTCGCGGGTTCTGACCGTATAATAAAGCTTTGCCGAAATTTCTCTACGACTTCTGTTTTTATACACGGTTTCAAAACATATCGGGTTGTCAACGGTAAAATTGTTTCCGAGCGTTCCGTCGGGAGCTGTTGCAGAAACATATACAGGGCTTAAATTACTTTCAAGAAAGTCACTCATCTCTGCAAATTCCATATTATCGATGTACGACGTTGATTCTTCTGAACCACCGAGCAATCGAACCGCAATTCCGTGAAAGTCAATATAATTTTCATCAAGAGGCATCACGACAACCTTATCGTCATTTATAAACAATGACAATTCTTTGTTATCGGTATCTATGAATGTTTCTATATGATACCATTTGTTCGCATCGTATTTATAGTCAAGACTCGCATCGTATATCCAATACTGTTCTGTGGTTTTACTCGACTTTCTGTGAACTTCCAAGCACTTTTCGGATGTAAACTGTGAATAAAGCCATGAATTATCCGCATCGGCAACCCCGGTGCTTGTGTTATTTAAAAGTCTGAGTTCCGCCCCGCTCGTGGTTGTTCCGCTGTAATAATCAAACGAAAATTTATATGTACTCGGCTTTAATTTATTTTTAAAGTGTTTTCCTATACAAACTATTCCCGAATTCTTTGTGTTATAGCTAAGTGCCTTATTATTCAAGTTACCTTTGGTGTTTTCATACTTTAGGCTGCCCAAAGCGTCAAACCGAGTTGTCATTCCTTCAAAATCATCAAAAATATCTGTGTTTGTTTCATAAGTGATATCAACATTTTCGTTTTGTTCCGCCCAACCGACCGATAAAGATGAAAGAACCATTACCGCACATATAACATATGTCAACGTGCACTTAAACTTTTTAAAGACTATCCTTTCCATATCTTGACCTCCAATTCGTTTTATCTTAAATCCGAAAGATATTTTAAGACCTCATACTGACCGCAATCTATTGTTCCGTTGTCGAACAAACAGGTGTCAATCGAAATTATACCTCCGTTTTTGTTAACCGACTTTACATAATTTCGCATATATTCACCGCTGTACTTACACCCCGGCATATTCCATCCGGCAGCGCCCCATACATCATCGTCATAGGTGGGGATACCCAGAAACGACAACTTGTGCCAGAGCGAACCGTCAACATATTTTTGTGTGCATTTCTCTTCAAATTCATTTGACTCGCCTGCACAATAATCCTCAAAATCCGAATATCTTTTTGAATTGCCGGGAATATTTTTAAATGCCTCCATAGGTTCCTGATTTCCGTTTTGAATCTCTTTCCACAGTGCAATTATTCGCTTATTCGGATTTGTTTCACCTTTATAATACTTTTCATATTTGGGATTGTTATAATCCGGCTGAACAACTCCGTTATTAAACGCAATCAAAGATGTCGGATTACCCGATTTGGCCGCATCGGCATAGTATTTCAAAAGTCTGTTTTCATTTGAATAGCCGCTTTTGTCATAACACCCGTCAATCCACCACCCGTGAATTTTATTGCCGTAACGTTTTGCGTACTCAGCCATAACCGATGTCCAATTCTTTACATATGATTCCGTCACACACGGATCATCTATCTTATACCCCATCTTTTCCGCAATTTCTTTATCTGCCGAAGGACCGTCACCCGTAAAGTATAAAAACAGCGGTATATTGTATTTATCAAGTTCATCTATCATATCGGCTATTAAATCGCGGTCGCTGCACCCCTCTCCTGTTTTTAATCCAGTTATTTCGTTATATGTTTTATTCGGTGCGCACATATATCTTTGCAGTTGGGTAATGGTAAAGACAACATAGCCTGCATTTAATTCATTTGCCAATTTTGCATACCGTGACACATCAAAGGCTTTAACTCGTTCATTATAGTCTTTGTACTCTTTTCCGAATGCTCTCCAACGGCTCGGTTCTAAATTTAAAAAATGGTTGAACATTCCCCATTTTCTTGACGAAAACCACTCTTTGGCTTCAAAATTATCAATCCTAATTTTATTATCGCTCATTGTAACCACCTGTCCTTCTAAGTTTTTATAGAATGCAATTAACATTAAAATACTTTCATCTTGTGCATTTATACTATTTTTTAATTTAAATATTGATTTTTTCTTTACTTTCTATTATTATATACTCATATAAACGTATTTTTCAAGCAATAATTATATCAAAGTTTAACATTATTCAACCCTAACGGAGGCGTTAATATGATTTATGAAAGTTATCCTCGGTGTGCGGATAAATCACCGATTATATACGGCGAATACATTGCGCGAGATTTTAATGTTACGTTTTCAGACGGAAATTGGCACGAAGACCCCGAAATTTTGATTTTTACCAAAGGGGAAGGGTATGTTTTGCTCGATTCTGAAAAGATTAGCGTAAAACCGGGTGCGATTGTGATTGCAAATCCTTATTCAATGCATAATATTGGCACGCAATCAACGCTTTCATATTATTGTATTATCGTTGACAAAAACTTCTTACCGGAAAACGGAATTGCACTTGAAAATTTTTGCATACAGTCATATATCACCGATGAAAAACTTTTTAAAAAAATGCACACGATTTATGATGTTTTCAGCGGCACAGATTCTCTCAGAGTACCCAAATTACGTGTATTTTTACTTGAAAGTATCGTGTATATGTTCGAAAAGTATAACTCTGATAAGCCACAGCCGGGTCTTATCCGGCCAAAAGAAAAGGTCAAACAAGCAATTCTGTACATCAACACAAATTTTGCCAATCATATAACAATAGATGATATAGCAAAATTCGTCGGCTATTCAAAAACGCATTTAACCAGAGAATTTAAAAAATGTACTATGCTGACAATTGTTGAATATATAAATCAAGTTCGATGCAGTATGGCAAAAAAACTTTTATCCACCGGGGAATATTCGGTAGGAGAAGTTATGGCTTTTTGCGGATTTGATAATCAATCCTACTTTACGAAAACATATAAAAGAATAATCGGTAATCTTCCGAGCAACGAGTCGGCCAAAAAGTTTCACGCAAAAATTTAAACTCTCCGATACTTTGCTATTTAAAATTCGTATAGATAACGAAACTATTCTTACTGCTTATTCAAAAACAAGAACCTGCAAAAACTTGCAGATTCTTGTTTTTGAATAGTTTAGCATGAACATTGAAAAATAAATAATTGCTGATATCGAGAACCTTTCTTTGTAATAGCCGTAAACTGATCGGATTCATAGTGATAGGGAGCAACGCCTGCGGGTCATTCCCTCATTTTGTGCAAACCTCAAATTTAGCTCCAAAAGGTTTAGTAAAGGGTTTACATAAAATTCGGGATTGACTCCACAAACGGTTTATCAGTCATTTTATTCAATTAATTGTATTTGATGATTTTATCATTATTGTGTTATCCCAGGTTTGCTGTTACGGTATCAAACACAGGGCGCTTTACTGTATCGAGTGACGGTTTATCGTCAAACAACAGCGTTCTGTCCGATTTGGGTGTATGAATTTCAAATACGGTAACAATATTCTTCTCTTTCAAGAGTTCACCCGGAACATACAATGCCTCTTGCGGTCCTATTGACCAATATCTCCCGATGTTAAACCCGTTTATCATGACAAAGCCTTTATTCCAGCCGCGCATATTCAAAAACGTGTCTTTGCCGGGAACGGCATCAAACTCACCCGTATAAAATGCCGGCAGATTATCTCGTGCCGTCTTTGTATAATCAAGTCCGTCTAAATTCTCCATGGGAAGCGATGTGTTGATCCATCCGGTTTTCATTGTATAATTCCACGGATATATTGTTCCGTCAGGATTTAAAACCTCAATCTTTACATAGTCACAGATACCTTTTTTATCGAAATACATTGCATTTCCGTAGTTTACTCTTCCGAGGTTTTCAACAAGAATATCAAGTTTTAATCCCGCTTCGGGAACGGTAAACTTTATCGGTTCATCATTCTTGTCACGCATATATGTTCCTGCATATATGCCGTTTGCATATACCGTTGCCCTGTCGTGTAAGCCGAATATATTAACAAAACGCTCTGCTGTATCTGTATATCTTATCTCGGTTGAATAAAGAATAAATCCCGAATCCTGATTCAAGTCCTCCATCGTCATCGGCATACTTGACCGTACCGTTTCTGCGGCAAGTGCGTCAATATTTTGCAGCAAATCCGCCGAGCGGTTCATCTTTACATTATCAATCCTTTGCAAATGATCGTCATCAGCAGCATTATATTCAAATTCGTTTGTGCCGCCGAATTCAAATCCGTTTGCCGTTAAATAGTCCATTAAAATCTTTTTACACGCAAAATATTTTTCTGTCGGCTCGCCCTGCTCATTAATCGGTGCGTCATAGTCATAGCTTGTAATATACGGAATATATCTGTTTTCCGCTTCAGGCCTGTCAGCCTCATATCTTCCGACCAATGCGCCATTGTTAAATCCGAAATTCGTACCGCCGCAGAACATATAAAAGTTTACAAAGGCGCCCATTTCGATTGACTCTTTATAGCGTGAGGCAACATCATCAGACGAAATTCTCTGAAAATATCCACCCCACTGCTGAAGCCCTCCGTTCCAAAATTCAGCATTATACAGCGGTTTATCGGGCTGATATTCGTTATGAGCATTTATTATGTTTTCGGTTATTTCCCTTGTATCAAATGCTGTCCAATATTCCTTGCGGCTGCCGTTTTTGAGTTTGAACGGTTCCCAGCCGTTGGCGGTATACAGCGGCACATCAACACCGATTTCTTTGAGCAAATCGCCCATCATCTTAACGTATTCACCATCATCACTATAGCTTCCGTATTCATTTTCAACCGCAACAGCAATAATCGGACCTCCGTTTGTTGAAAGATAAGGAACAAACTCCTTGGCCAGCCGCTCGTAATACTTCTTTATACAGCCTGCAAAAATCGGGTCTGACGTTCTTATTCCTATACCTTTTTTATTCAAAAGCCAGTACGGCAATCCGCCGAAGTTCCATTCCGTACACATATACGGTGACGGACGAAACATAACCTTTAAACCGATTTCGTCACATAGTTCGAGAAACGCCGCCAAATCGAGATTTTCCGAAAAATCAAACTCGCCTTCGTGCTTTTCGTGCAAATTCCACGGTACATATGTCTGAACGGCAGTCAGTCCAAAATCTTTCACAAGCTTAAGACGCCGCCTCCAGCCATCTTTAAAGAACCTGAAATAGTGCATCTCTCCCGACGCAAGGTAAAACGGCTTGCCGTCAAGTTTTAAGCTTTTTTCACCTATTTCAAGTATATATCCTTTATTTTGTTTCCTTTTTCCACACATTTCAAATCCGTCCCCTATAAACATTGTTTTATATCCGACCGACTAATACTCTCGATCGTATCATATCTATATTATAACACTTTTTACATAAAACTCAATATAAGGATGTTGTATCTTTCTTGTAATTTTGTTGCATATATGTATGTTTTTTTGTTTTAATTTATATCAGATACGAAGTAAGTCCGACTGCGACTATTTTCTTCCTATTTAATCTATATTTTAACCGTTCTTTTTTCTCGGCACGCAACAGCCGCCGCATCAAGCACACGATTTACCAAAAGCCCTGCATCAACATCACACACCAAATCGCTGCCTATTGTACAAGCATCGATTGCCTTTTGCTTTATGACACAACCAAAAAAAGATGCCCTGTCGGACATCTTTTTTTGGTTGTTCGGAAACTTTAAATAATGCAAATGATTATCTCGGTTTTGTGATTTTTATACTCGGCAACAACGGGTACTTCAGCTATATCTGACGACACTACCGTTACTGTACCATCGGGGTTTACTTTAACTTTTTTATTGTCACCGCTCTTAATTTTTATATCCGATTTGTTGATCCCGTCTGCAATCTCCAAAGGCAGCTCGAGCGTTTCTCCCTTGTTTGCTTTTATCGCCTTTGTATTAAAACAAATACCATTCTTATTATTTTCATGACCGGCTATAATACAAGTTCCTTCCTTTTCTCCGTCCTTAGCCGTCACGGAAACCATTCCCGGATACTTTAGTTTAACTGTTCCGTTTTGATCAACCTCTGCCACTTTCTCACGGCTGCTGCGCCATTCTACTTTTCCTTCTGCACCGATTGTGCTCAATTGAACCGTTTCTCCTACATTTTTTGAAATATACCGTTCATTAACCGCAAAATCGTATACAGGCGTTGTTTCTTTATATCCGCTTATATATTCAACCTCCGGCGATAACATAAAATTGTCATTCCAGCGTTCATTGTTGCAATTTACACGGAAACGAATTTTGTCACCTTTTTTAACATCTGTCACAATAGGTTCAACATAGCTTATCGGGGTTGAACTTGTAATACTCTTCCAGCCTGCCTGAGGCCAAATCTGTGTATCGGTATTCTTGATAACTTTAAATTTGACACCGTCTTCGTTTTTCAGTCCGCGCTTTATGCTCAAGCCGTTATTAAAATTAATTTGTATTTTCCCGTCATACGGAGCTGTGTACGTTTCAATCAAATCATAGCCCGAACCGGGATAAACCTCTGTCGTTCCGAGTATGTAACCATACTCGCTGTTTTGCTTTTTGTTCTGTGACCAAAGCGGAACTGTAGCAACCCACGCTCCGTCTGCATAATACCCATAATTATACAGCTTGTAATTATCTGTTCCATTTGCCGCATACTCATATGACCATTCATTATCGGGCTTATTCTCGGATTTTAGCGTAAATTCCGAAGAATATATACTTTTCGCTTCGGTTTTAAAATTTTTAACATCCTGATACGATACAAATTCACGCTCTGTTAAAGCTATATTGCTTTTATCAAACAAAACATCTTCACTGTTTTTGATTTTAACGCTTGATTTACCGGGGTAATTCGCATTTTTTGTATAGTCATTCCGCTTGCCGAAAACATTGTTTGTTAAAATTGCATTTTTTGTATTGCCGATTCTAATATCGTGACCATAGTTATCTGTGAAATAACATCCGTCTACAACAATATTGCCGTTTGACAAACCGGATTCCGCAATTCCCGTATTTAACGCAGGGGACGGATTAAACATTCCTCCGCTTACTCCTCCTTATCCGCAGTTTTCAAACTTACAGCCTTTTATGACTATATCTCTCGCATACGGACCTTGAGCGCAGTTCGTTTCGCCAACCAGAGAAACACCCTGTGAACCTACATTACTGAACTCACAATTTTCAATAACACCGTTCCAGTTCTGAGACAGTATACCTCTCATAATGGTATCTCTTGCTATACAGTTTCGCATCACATACTTACCTGCCGACCCATCGGTATCCATCATATAATCAAGACGCTTAACAATAGAGTCATCCTCTGCCTCAACCAACAGCCATTCTTCCATTGCACAGAAACCAATCATATTCGCATCCTTCGGCGAAGTATACGGCAGGTCACCCCGTCCTATTCTCTTTACCGATGTCAGCTTTATTGCTCCGAGATAATTTGACTCTCTGTCATAGCAAGCCATAACATCACCGGCACGAACAACGCTGGAATAATACTGAGTACCGAGAATAAATTGATTCTCTTTGAGCTGATATGTATCGTCAAGCGGTTTTCCTTCGTAATCCACCGCTGGAGCTTTTGAAATATCTACACCTCTTATCGCTATTATATATTTATCATGGCATAATAAATATATAATGTCAATACTTTTTTGTGTTTATCTTTTTAAAAATTTCGGGGTCAAACTTGAACTTTCGGTCGTATGTCATAAGACCGTTTTGTTCCTGTTCAACATCGTAGAGTTGTGTATAACAGAATCCCATAATGTCCTCGTGGTTTAGAATTGCCTCGGTTAAGCCCTTATATCTTTGAATAAACTCGTCCTCGGTTTGGGGGGCGGTGCCGTAACCCCAGCTGTTTTCGCTGTCGGACGACCATTTTATGCCGCCGTATTCGCTTATAAAGAAAGGTAAAACACCGTCATATTTCTGTCTGCCGCGGTTTATCGGATTTCGTTCCGTCTGATCATTCACGATACCCTCAGAAATTTTTGAATAGTATTCCTTGAATTTTTTCGGGTCTTGTTCATAGTCGTGAACATCATATATATCGGTGACAACGTGAAAGCTGCCGCTTGTGTCGATTACGGGGCGTGTCGGGTCAATCGCTTTTGTTGCACGATACACCGCGTCGAGAACAGCGTCGCATTGCTTGCGATGATTCCAATCCCACGTTTCGTTAAAAGGACACCAGCCAATAAGTGACGGATGATTAAAGTCGCGCTCGACCGCCTCAATCCATTCGGGCAGGAAGTGCAGAATCTGACCCGGTTCGGTAATTTGCAAACCCCAATTCGCGTGTTCGCCCCAAACGAGATAGCCGAGTCTGTCCGCCCAATATAAATACCTTGGCTCAAAAATCTTTTCGTGCATACGTGCGCCGTTAAAACCGAGTTGTATCGAGTATTCTATGTCGGCTTTAAACGCCTTGTCGGACGGCGCGGTGTATATTCCGTCGGGATAATAACCCTGATCCAAGACCCAGCGACCGAACACTGACTTTCCGTTAAACATAAATGCTTTTTTGTCAAGATAAACCGAGCGCAAGCCAAAGTATGACGAAACGGTATCATATATCTTGTCGGAATCCGACAAGGTAATTTTTAAGTCATAAAGACCGCCTTTTCCGATTTCCCACAGGTGTTTTTCGCTGAGCGGAATTGTCAGCTCGGTATATGTCGAATCGAGAATTATATTTGCCGAGCCTGTCGGCTTGCCGCTCCACAGAGTTTCAAGACGCGCTGTTTTCCCGACGGCGTTTGGTGTGGACTTTATTCCGACAGTAACCGAGGGCGCCTTGATGTTTGCGGTGATTTTTATCGAATCAACGCGTGAGCTGTCCGCAAATTCGAGCCATACGGTCTGCCATATTCCCGTGGTTCGGGTATAGTGACAGCCGCCCGATTTATATTTCGGGGATTGCTTTCCCGAGGGCTGGTTATTTGAACGCAGGTCATCATATGCGCATAATGTTATGTAATTATTTTTATCTTTGAGTTGTTCGGTGATATTGACCGAAAACGGAGTATAGCCGCCCTTGTGTTCGATAACCTGTGTTCCGTTCACATAAACAATCGCGTGATAGTCCACCGCGCCGAAACGGAGTATAACCTCTTTATCCTTGAATTGATTCGGAATTTCCATATCGCGCCTGTACCATACACAGGGCATAAAGTCGGTGTTGCATATTCCCGAAAGTTTGCTTTCGGGGCAGAATGGCACAGTGATTCTTGAATCGAGAGCGTCTCGGTTAAAGAATTCTCTTTCCTGTCCCGTACAGGAATAATCAATCTCAAAATCCCATTCGCCGTTGAGGTTTATCCAATCTTCTCTTACAAATTGAGGACGCGGATATTCTGGCCTTAAAATATTCGTTGATGTATTATCGTTCATTTTTTCATCTCCTGTATTATGCGTTTGGGCATAATTTGTTTAATACCTTTATTTTATATTAAATAATAGGATATGTAAATGAATTATAGTGTTGAATAATTGGCATATTATATTATCTTTAAAAATTACAAAGGTTTATTCACCGACAAAATTCCGAATGCGGATATTGAATTACGGTTTTTGAATGATTAAATCTATTGACAAACTCGGGCGATTATAATATAATGTTTTCAATATATCATATAAGGAGCATAATATTTTTATAAATGTTATGAACGATTGTTTTATGTGGAATTTAAGCACAAAAATGATTGCAAACAGAGATGTCGGGATAGATTATCAAAAAGACCTCGTTGTTTGCAAGCCGCACAGACATACTTTTATTGAGATTGCTTATACCGTATCGGGAAGTGCAATACATACTTTGAACGGTAAAAAATGCACGGTCAACGGTGGAAATTATTTTATTATAAAGCCCGGGGATTGGCATCGATACGAAAAGATAGGCGATAAGCCTTTGAAAATCATTAATTGTATTTTTACGCCTCGGCTGTTCGGTTTGTCACCCGACAAGAATTCGTTTTTATCGCTTATCGGCGCGCCGCCTTTTAATATAGATAAAAAGTCATTGAACAAAAATCCCGATACCCATATGTTTGAGGACCATGACGGAAAGGTTCTGGACTTGCTTTATATTATGCGGTACGAATACAGCAACAAAAGCTTTGCATATGAATCGATAATGAAAAATATTTTAACCTCGATAATTCTCTATTCCGTCCGCAGTATCGGCGTACCCTCGCTGCAGAAGTTTAATATCACGGGGTATATTAAGGATTATGTTTCGATGCATTATTCCGATGAGAATATCTTGCGGACAATAAGCGAAAAAATCAATTATTCCGTGCCGTATTTGAGCCGAAAGTTCAAAAAAGATACGGGGATGACATTTAAGAGCTTTCTGCAGGAGACCAGAATCAATATGGCGGCAAATATCCTGAATGAAACCAATTTAACGATAGCCGAAACAGCAAAATCGGTCGGATACAGCCAAATGAATTTTTTTATTGAGATTTTTAAGAAATATAAAAACGTAACGCCGAGCAAATACAGAATTGCAAGCGGAAGTAATTTTAAGGATTTATAAATGTGAAATCGCAAAGATGAAAAAGGCTTTCGGAACATTTTGTTTCGAAAGCCTTCAGATTACTGACAAACCCACCATTTTCAGGTGGGTTTTTGTCATACATATT